>JAEEGF010551709.1_pt1 | contig 17978 bp, 13 predicted proteins | sample 9134171 | NCBI WGS metagenome assembly JAEEGF01 (sample SAMN16246542, study PRJNA631951) | gut metagenome | biome: gut microbiome; feature: rumen; material: AP-attached | host: Bos | place: Iran: Karaj | collected 2018-10 | reverse complement strand
GGTTTTTATTGAAATTTTGCCATAAGGCATGGTACCAGCATTGATGCCATACGTCATGGTTCCTTGGCTGTAACACAAGGTGGAAATGATAAAGAGGGAGAGGAATAGTAAAAATCTTTTCATATTGTGTTATTTAGAACGAATAGTAGAACCCGATCTGTGAAGTGCTCATGCTTAAGTCAATGCCAAACCCCTTAAAGCCATTGACTTCTGCGGAGGAACTATATCCTATTAAACCAAAATGGAACAAAGCCATGAGGTTATTAGTCATTTTGAAATAAACTCCAGGAGACAGTCCAACTAAGTGTGAGTTAATTGAATGGATTGCTGGATCGGAGCTTTTTTTATAGTAAGTATAGGAATAGAGCGCATCTGTGAAAAAGCCTAACCGATTTCGTACTATAAGGTCGTAACGAAGATAGGGCTTGAATGAGCGTTGGTAGGAATTGTTAAAGTTCTGATAATAGAAAAAGTGGGACAAACCAGCAGAGAATCTCTCATGTCGATAACCTAATTCTATGGAAAAACTAATATAGGAGTCGGCGATTGAATAGTTTTGAGCTATTTGGTATTCTTTTGTGTAGATGCTAAGACTGCCGCCAACATAGAGCTGAGCCTTGGCGGGAATAATGCTGATAATCAAAAACAAGAGCGGTAATGCCATTCTTGTCCATGTTCGTGTAAGGTGGGTCTTCATGGGTTTTTGTTGTTTTAGATTGATATGCAAAAATAAAAAAAGTAATGCACGCTTTGCTTTTATATAGTTTTTTTCTCATGTTTTCCTCTTTCCACTCTCACCCATAGCCTCCACATCAGCCAGCCCCAGGCGAAGAAAAAGACATAAAAGAACCAATGGGGAATTGAGGTTTGGTAAGCGTCTTCATTGACGATTTCCTGGTATTGCTCGTTGGGGATGTCGGCATAATAATAGGCTCCCGCACCGAAGTCGTAGCCTTCCACGAGCCCTAACTGGTTAGCCATGATCCAACCCGCTAAAAACAAAGTGATTACCACCACGACGATGGTAATCACTTTGAATATGACATGATGTTTGTTCATCATTTGAACATGTCGAGATTCGGCACTTCAAAGAGGACACCCGAGAGCAGAATCCACACGGCGAACAGCGTGAGGGCGATGTTGAACAACTGGCCGATGATATAGAGCCAGAGCACTTTTCCGCCTTGCATCTGCTTGAAGAGACTCTTGAAGTTGGTGTCGAGGCCGATGCTGGTGAAAGCCAGTACGAAAGCCCAGTTCTTGTATTGGTCGAGCACGCCGTTGATGGCTTTCACATCGCCGCCAAGCGGTCTGACGATGAAAGAGGCCACGAGGGAGGCCACAAAGAAACCGATGATGAATTTCGGGAAGCGGTTCCAGATTTCACCGGCACCGACTTTGCTCTCGCCAGTCTTATCGACCTTGGTGGCAAAGAAGATGGCCACAAAGAAGGCGATGAAGCCGATGAGGATGTTCTGGATCATCTTCACCATAGAGGCGACCTGAGCGGCTTCCTCACCAAGTGCTTCACCAGCCAACACCACCGCGCCGGTGGAGTCAACAGTGCCTCCGATGAGGGCTCCGCCCATGAGCTGGTTCATGCCAGCCCAGCGGATGATCATCGGCTCAAACACCATCATCAAGATGGTGAAAATGATGGAGATGGAGATGGCTAACGAGAGGTCTTCCTTCTTGGCCTTGGCAGCCGCGCCTGTGGCGATGGCGGCGCTGGTGCCACACACTGAGGTGGCCGACGCCAACGTGATGACCAAAGGCTTGTTGTCAATCTTCAGCACCTTGGTACCGAGCCACCACATGAAGATGATGACGATGGGGGTCACAATCCAAGCGATGCCGAGACCGTAGAGGCCGAACTTGGCAATGTTGCTGAACAATACCGAGAAGCCCATGATGACCAAACCGGTCTTGATATAGAACTCTGTCTTGATGGCGGGTTTAAGCCACTCGGGAGTGCCAACGGTGTTGGAGATGAGCAGGCCGATGAGCAAAGCCCAGAAAGCCCATTCCAGATACATCTTCAAGGTGTATTCTGCGCTTACCATGCGCACGACAATAGAGATGATGAACAATACGATGAAAGCAGGGATGAACTTGCCGACTTTTTCGCCGATCAGCTTGATGCCGATAGTGAACAGGACTCCCATCACCAAGAAGGTGCGGAGCAGGTTGCCCCAGAAGGTGCTGTTAAACTGTGAGCCTAAGGTTTTCTTCGCTTCCACGTTTTCCCACCAATGCCAGGTGCCGAACTTGGCGGCGGAGAAGTCAAAACTTTGTGTGAGGACACCAACACAAGCGATGGCGATGATGATGAAGCCGATCCATACGGCCAGCCAGTCCTCTTTTTTCCAAAGGTTAGATATGTTTTTCATAGTTGTTGTTTTTAGAACTTGAAGCTCAGAATGCCAACAATACGGTGGCTGTTGTAGCTTTCGCTAAAGTATTCTTGAACGAGAGAGTAGTCGAGTTTGAAGTTAAGTGACTTCACTGGCCAGTAGTCAAAGCCAACCGTGTAATAATTGGTGGACACGGAACCTTTTTCTTGGATGTCGCCTGGCGTGAAATGCTCAAAACGTACAACGGGGGTGATCTTCTGGCTGAAGTCCTTGCCAAAGTGGAAGGTGTAGCCGGCCACGGCATAATAACCTTGGCTGATTTGGAGAGACTGCTTTTCCACTTCAACCAACTCGTTGTTTTGGTTCATCTCTGATGTAAAATAGGTGTGTCCAGTGGTGCCGTTGAGATATTCAGCACGAACCAGGATGTTGCCGTCTTTGTACTGGGCGCCGGCACTCCAGCGGTTGCGGGTGCCATAATCGCTTTCGTTCTGGTATTTGCCTAAATAGAAAGAACCGCTCAAAGTGAGCTCTTTCATCATCGGATGCACGTCTAAACGGCCCACGAGATCCTTGCGGTTGTTGTTGTCGAGCTTGTTGGCACCGTTGCCGTTGAACAGACCAATGTTATAGGTGATCAAAGGATAATCCTTGCCTTCCAGCTGAAGGAACTCGCCGGATGCCATGACACCGAGGTCACGGCCAAGGCTGCCTACACCGCAAACGTCTTTATAGCCAACCAGACTTTGGACTGACTCGCCATAGTCGAAGATTTCAAGGTTGACAGGGTTGATGGGACTCTCCATGGAGAAAGGAGTCTTGAACTGACCGACTTGGATGGCGAATTCTTTGCAGAGTTTATACTTCACAAAAGCATCCACTAACTGGGGAGAACGACTGAAATCGCCTTGGATCTTGTATGAGAAGTCGTTGGCGAACTTGCCTTCCACTGACATACGGACACGGCGCATTCTCAGTGTGTTGTCGATAAGACCGCTCTCATTGGCGAGATTGGCTTCATAGAGACCTTGCACGAAGCCCGAAATCTTCGGTCCTTCTTGTGCTTTGAGACTCATTGGAAACAGAAATGCAATGATTCCAATGATAATGAGTAAGTTACGTTTCATGATAGTTGTTATTTGTAATAAATTGTGTATGCTCTTTTCCTAAAAATCGGGGGCAAAATTAGTAAAAATGTTTATTGTATGAACATAGATAGTAAATATATTTACTAAATATATTTTAGAATTCAGAATTTCATTTTGGAATTCAGAATTTGGAGGTGTTACACGTGTTTGGTGACCTCGCTGAAGGAGATCTTGAACCATTCGGTGTACGATTCGGGGTGTTGTCTCATGTCTTCGGCGATGTCGTCGAGGCTCATATATTTCCATGAGGCCACCTCTTCGGTGTTGATGAGAGGGGTGTCATCACTTTGTCCGAACCACACATGGTCGAATTCGTGTTCGGTGAGTCCCAGGCCGACCGGGGCCTTATATATAAAGGTGAAGACCTCGTGCATGTCGCAGGTCATCCCCATCTCTTCCTGAAGGCGTCGGCTGGTGGCTTGTTCCATGGTCTCGCCGTTGCGGGGATGGCTGCAACAGGTGTTGGTCCAAAGGCCGGGGGAGTGGTATTTCGTCAGGGCGCGTTGCTGAAGCAACAGTTTGCCCTGCGAATTAAAGATAAAGATTGAAAAGGCGCGGTGGAGACGGGGGACGATGTGGGCGGCCATCTTCTCCATGATGCCAATCTGCTGGTCACTTTCGTTAACTAATATCACATGTTCCATGGTGTGTGGTCGGCTAATTTGATTGTTGTCGGCGAATTAAGCGAATTGATGTTGTCGGCGAATTAAGCTAATTTGGCTAATTTGTTATTTTTTATCGGAATAAAATAATATACCATAAAAATTCGCTTAATTCGCCGTTAATCCCCTAATTCGCCGAAAACAATTCGCCGATTTATTTAGACGTTGAAGCGGATGTTGAGGATGTCGCCGTCCTGGACGACGTATGTTTTTCCTTCGACACGGAATTTGCCGGCTTCCTTGACGGCGGCTTCGGAGCCATAATGCAGGAAGTCCTCGGTGCTCATGACCTCGGCGCGGATGAATCCTCGTTGCAGGTCGCTGTGGATGGCGCCGGCGGCGATGGGGGCGGTGTCGCCCACATGGATGGTCCAGGCACGGGTCTCGTCGGGTCCGGTGGTGAAGAAAGAGTGAAGGTTCAAGGTGTGATAGGCGGTGCGAACCAGCTTGTTGACACCTGGCTCGGTGAGGCCGGCGTCTTCCATGAACAGCTGACGGTCGTCGGCGTCAAGCTCAGCGATCTCGGCTTCGAGTTTGCCAGCGATGATGAGCATGTCCTGGCCGTCCTTCAACGCGGCTTTCACGGCGTCGGAGTATTTGTTGCCCGTGGTGGCGGAGGCGTCGTCAACGTTGCAGACGTAGAGGATGGGCTTGGCGGTGAGCAGCTGCAGGTCTTGGATGTATTTCTTGTCTTCGTCATCCACCTTGGCGTCGCGGGCGTTGCCCATGTTCTCCAGCACCTCTTTGTAAACGCTGAGCACGTCAAAGGCTTTCTTGTTGTCTTTTTCGCCGTTTTTCAGCAGCTTCTGCACGCGTTCAAGTTTGCGGGTCACCAAGTCAAGGTCGCGCACTTGCAGCTCAAGGTCAACGAGCTCCATGTCGCGGACGGGGTCGATGCTGCCCTCGCTGTGGGGGATGTTTGGGTCGTCGAAGCATCGCAGCACATGGATGAGCGCGTCCATGGTCTGCACCTCGGCGAGCAGCTTGTTGCCCACACCTTGGCCGCCTTTGCTTAAGCCAGGCAGGTCAACGATCTCCACCGTGGCGGGGACGATGCGCTTGGAATGCGAGATGTTGTCGATCTTCTTCAGACGGTCGTCAACCACCTCACACATGCCGATGTTCGACTTCGAGGCGAAACCCACTTCCGCCTTCGTGTTGGATATACAGTTGAATATAGTGGTCTTTCCAGTGCTTGAAAGACCGATGATTCCACAATTGAGTGCCATAATGATTAATTTTTGATGCGCAAAGATAGAAAAAAGAAATGATTGTTCACAGAAAAACACTATTTGTTCCCCGCGTTCCAGTCGATGTGTTTGTATTCCGGCTCATCGAGGACGGGGTCTTGTGGCCCGGTCCATGGTGTGGAGCTGTCGTCCTGGTCTTTGAATTGCGATTGCTCCTGATGTCTCCGGATGAACTTGACACTGATTTTCCACAGCTTGATGTCACCCCAGATGAATAAGGCGAAGATGGCTAACCCGAGTATGGGGCTGATGTAGTCGGAGATCATCAACAGCCAGTCGAATAAGCCGTGGATAGCGGCAGGGGCGAACAGACTCAGCATCAGGTAGGCGATCCAGCCTTTGTCGTTGAACTTGGCAAGGGAGAAGAAATAACCCATGACCACGCCGAACAGGAAATGCCCCGGCACGGAGAGCAACGCCCTGACGATGCCAGTGCCCACGCCGCCTTGAAAGACATAAAGGATGTTCTCCACACAGGCGAATCCTAAACTGACAAAGGTCGCGTAAACGATGCCGTCCATATATTCGTTGAAGTTCTTGTTCCACCAGATGGTCAGAAACAAAATCGAGAACTTGCACAGCTCCTCACAGAAGCCGGCTTCGATGAAAGCACTGTAAAACACGGTCTCTGAATAGAAGACACCGTTGATGAACTGCACGACCATAAGGTCTAAGGGAATCGCAATCATGCCACCGATGAATGCGCGTATGAGCAAACCAAGAGGTTCTTTCTCATATTTGTCCTGTCGGTAGATGAAAACCAGCAGTAAGACCACTGGCAATATGGAAAGGGCTAACAATAAAATAGACATAGCTGGAGTTTGTTTTTTAAATTTTAGGCAAAAATAAGAAATCTTGATTTCTTTTTGCCGAAAAACCTTACTTTTGCAAAAAACTTGTGACATGCAGGAAATGATTCTCATCCTCGACTTCGGCTCTCAGGTGACTCAGCTGATTGGTCGTCGTCTTCGTGAACTCAACGTATATTGTGAAATCCATCCTTATAACAAGATCCCTGCTCTGGGCGAAAACGTCAAAGGAGTGATTTTGAGTGGGAGCCCGTTCTCCGTCCGTGACGAGAAGGCGCCATTCGTGGACCTGAAGGACATCAAAGGTAAGCTTCCGCTGATGGGTATCTGCTATGGGGCGCAGTTCCTCGCGCAGCATTATGGCGGAGAGGTCAACGGCTCCATCGCCAGGGAATATGGACGCGCCATGCTGACGGTCACTGACACCTGCTCGCCCTTGTTCCAGGGGGTGGATCTCAGCAGCCAGGTATGGATGAGCCATGGCGACACTATCGCCCGGCTTCCTGAAGGGGGTAGGGTGATCGCCTCGACTCCCGAAGTGGTGAATGCCGCCTATAAGATCGAAGGGGAGGAGACCTACGCGGTGCAGTTCCATCCCGAGGTGTTCCATACCGAGCAGGGGCCGCGTATCCTCGCCAACTTCGCCTTGGGCATCTGCGGCTGTAAGGGCGACTGGACCCCCGACTCGTTCGTGGAGAACACCGTGGAACGTCTGCGCTCCCAACTGGGTGAGGATAAGGTCATCCTGGGACTTTCTGGCGGTGTGGACAGCACCGTGGCCGCCGTCCTGCTTAACAAGGCCATCGGCAACCATCTGACTTGCATCTTCGTGGATAACGGTCTGCTCCGCAAGAACGAATTCGAGGAGGTGCTGGACTCTTATAAGGAGATGGGGTTGAATGTCATCGGCGTGCATTCAGGGCCTTTGTTCCTGAAGAAACTGCAAGGCGTCACTGACCCTGAGGCGAAACGCAAGGCGATCGGGTCAACGTTCATCGAGGTGTTTGACGCAGAGGCTCAGAAGATTGAAGGCGCCCGCTGGCTCGCACAAGGCACCATCTATCCCGATGTCATCGAGAGCGTCAGCGTCAACGGACCGAGTTGTAAAATCAAGTCGCATCATAACGTGGGCGGTCTTCCCGAAAAGATGAACCTGAAGATCGTGGAGCCGCTGCGTACACTCTTCAAAGACGAGGTGAGACGTGTGGGGCGCTCCTTGGGCATCAAACGTGAGCTCATCGGAAGACATCCTTTCCCCGGCCCCAGCTTGGGGATCCGTATCCTGGGCGAGGTGACCGAAGAGAAGCTTCGAATCCTTCGTGACGCAGACGACATCTTCATCAAAGGGTTGAGAAACTGGCCGTGCCAGCTGCCAAGTGCCTCTTATCCAAACGAGATGGCCGATAACCTTTACGACAGCATCTGGCAGGCAGGCACCATCCTGCTTCCTGTGAAATCGGTGGGCGTCATGGGCGACGAGCGCAGTTACGAATATACCATCGCACTTAGAGCGGTGATCTCCACCGATGGCATGACCGCCGACTGGGTGCATCTCCCATACGAGTTCCTCGCTAAAGTGTCGAACGATATAATTAATAAGGTAAAAGGTGTCAACCGCGTGTGCTATGACATCTCGTCGAAACCGCCAGCGACGATTGAGTGGGAGTGAGAGGAATTGAGAGTGGAGAGTTTGAAATCTGAAATGAATGAATATGAGGACAATAAATAGAATCGTCGTTTTCATCTGTTTGTTGGGCGGGTTGCTGGCCGCTCCGGATTTGGCATACGCCCAGGATATTCAGGTGCAACGCGCAACGAAAACGGTCACTATTGGCAGCAAGCACTTTTACATGCATCATGTGAAGGCTGGTGAGACCTTGTATGCCATCTCAAAGGCTTATCAAGTCTCGCAAGATGAGATTTTGAACTTTAACCCTGATGTGAAAACACATGGCTTGCAGGCTGGAATGGTGATTGGAGTGCCGGCTGAAGAAGAAAAAAGTCAGGTGTCAGAAGCTGAAGCTGCTAAACCAGTGGAAGTAACCAAACCAGAGGAAGTGGTAAAACCGGTGGAAGTAACCAAACCAGTAGAGGTGACCAAACCAGTGGAAATGGTAAAACCGGTGGAAGTAACCAAACCAGTGGAGGTGGTGAAGCCGGTGGAAGAGCCTAAGAAGGAAGTGGTGGAACCTGCTTTGAAAACGATTGAGGATACCATTGTAGAGATTGGCGGGAAACGGTACGTGATGCATTATGTCAAACCTGGTGAGACCGTTTGGGGCCTGTCTCATGCCTTCCATGTGACGGAGGAACAGATCCTCTCGAAAAACCCGGAGGTGAAAGATGGACTGAAGGCGGGAATGGTGATAGGAATACCTGTGGCGGAGGAAGAAAAAAACGACGAGGAACAGGTTAGCCATAACGTGACTGCTGGAAGCGACGAGGAGAAAGAAAGCAGCATCGAAGCTGGAAACCAGGAGAACGAAGGACAAGGGAGGGTGATACCGCCCGTTTCGGATGACGATGAGTATTTTGATGGATATGTGATTCATACGGTGAAAAAGGCGGAGAAGACCAAAACCCTGGCGAGGGATTGGAACGTGTCGTTGGAGGAGTTCCGTCAGCTGAACCCGTCAGTGGGCTCTCGTGTGTTTGTGGGACAAAAGGTCTTGATCCCTTATCATCCCTCACAGGGTGATGACGCCACCCAAGAGCATCTCGCCGAAGAAAAACCGGTGGTGGACGAGCCTATCGTGGAGAATCCTGTCACGGAACCTGCTGGAGACGTGGCTGCGGATGTAAGCACGGAACCTCAGACTGCCCCGGAGACAGAGCCGGAAAACCCTTCGGGGAATTTGATTTATTCCACGGAGAAACCCTTGGATTGCTATATCGCTAAATCCAATGCCGAAAGGACTTTCCGTGTGGCCCTGATGGTGCCTTTGTACCTTGATGAAGTGGACAAAGTCGATACCTCACGCGAAAGGGCGGAGAAGACGAAAAAAAGCCGCTCCATGCGCTTCCTGCAATTCTATGAAGGCTTCATGATGGCAGTGGACTCCTTGACCGCGCATGAGGGACTCCGGTTAAATCTTAGCGTTATGGATGTCACCGAGAATACCGCCGGCGCCGAAGCAGCTGTTGAGAAGCTCCGCGGACAAGAGGTGGATCTCATCATCGGTCCATTCTTCAGTAAGTCATTCGCCGTGGTGCAGGAATATGCAGCCACCCAAGGCATCATGGTCGTCAACCCGCTCTCCGAACGTGAGAGTGTCGTCGCTGACGCTCCTAACGTGTTGAAGCTTAAACCAGGAAAACAATCCATGGTGACCGAACTGAGGGACTTGCTGCGCATCCGTTATCCAAAGGCGAAAGTGACCTTGATGACTCCCTCGAATGTGAAAGACTCTACCATGGTGCAGGCCTTGGAGCAGATGCTCACACAAGCTGTGCCTCAGGAAGTGCAGCTCACCAACACCGAGATGGTGGAGCTGATCACCCGGGAGAGCCAACGGCGCAAAATGGGCAAACGCGTGCTCTCGAACCTCGAGGTCGAGGGACAGATCTTCTCCACCAAAGCCTTGGAAGCACATCCCAATGAGGTCACGGTGTTCCAGAACCCGTTCCGCCATATCACTTACTCCGACAGTGAAATCAAGTCCTTTAAGGAAGGCCTTTCCTCGGCGAGAGAAAACGTGCTGATTGCCTACGGAGAAGATTTAGTTTTCGCTACGAAAATATTGAATAATATTAATAAATCCGCGGGTTCATACCCCATCACCCTCATCGGTTTGCCACAATGGAGCGACTTTGAGAATCTGTTGGTTCAGAATCTGTTGAATATGAACGCCATCTATTTTGATGATCATTTTGTGAATTACAACGATTCAGCCGTGTTGCAGTTTGTGGATGATTTCCGGTCCAAATACGAGAGCGAGCCAGATGTCTATGCTTTTGAGGGTTTCGATGTGGGTTGGTATTTCTTGAAGGCGTTGATGGCATACGGCCCTCATCCGATGGATTGCCTGCCATACTATCATCTGCCTCAGCTTCATTCCAGTTATTATTTCAACAAGAGTCGGATGCGTGACGGACTTGAGAACCGTTATTGGAATATTTATCAGTATGATTCTCAGTCTGTTGAGCTGAAGCCTGTGATGATTTATTCAGAAAGGGAGGAGTGACATGATGCGTCGTTTGGTGTTTTTGTTGAGCTTGTCACTTCTGGCGGTGAGTGCCTGTGATGAGGGATATAAGATTAAAAAGGATTATTATGAAGACGGCACGTTGAAGTCGAAGTTGTCATATCATGAGGAGTTGTTGGAAGGGGTGAGCGTTTGGTATTATGCCAGTGGCAAGCCTCAGATGGAGGTGATGTATAAAGACAACAAGATGAATGGGTTGTTGCGTCGCTGGTACGAGAACGGCAATCTGATGGAGGAGAGTTGGTACAAGGGCGGTGTGCAGGACAGCATCAGCCACACCTACGCGTTGGACGGAACGTTGGCTTCGGAAGGCTATTATGTGGATGGGAAGCTGAGCGGTCCCTACAAACGCTGGTATGACAACGGGCAGGTGTTTCAGGATGGCAGTTATGTGAACGACAACATGGACGGTTCATGGATGATCTTCTATCCTGACGGCAATCTAGCGGCGACCGCTAATTTCGACATGGGCACAGGTGTTCAGACCAGTTATGCCCAGGCGGGATATAAATGTCTGGTGACACCTTTTGTCGATAATGTGAAACACGGGCGGGAGATCTATTATAACCCTGACGGGGAGGTCACGAGGGTGGCGGTTTATGAAGAGGGGGAATGGATTCGGGATGAATAAACGCCGATGAATAAACGCGAGGGAATAAAATATTTTTCTTTTTGGTTTGTTTATTGGTATTAAAGTGTTATCTTTGCACCGCTTTAATGAAGCAAAACAGCAATGTTTAATATAACCTCTAAAAATTCAACAAATTAAAATGAAAGTAAATGAAATCATGACCGCTCTGGAGGCCAAACATCCAGGCGAAAAAGAGTATTTACAGGCAGTACGCGAAGTGCTCGAATCAATCGAAGAAGTTTACAACCAGCATCCTGAATTTGAAGCTGCGAAGATCGTTGAACGTCTCGTTGAACCTGATCGTATCTTCACATTCCGTGTGACTTGGGTTGACGACAAAGGCCAGGTTCAGGTGAACCTCGGTTACCGTGTCCAGTACAACGCCGCTCTCGGCGCTTACAAAGGCGGTCTCCGTTTCCACCCTGCAGTCAATGTCTCTATGCTTAAGTTCTTGGGCTTCGAGCAGATCTTCAAGAACTCCCTGACCAACCTGCCTCTCGGTGGTGGTAAGGGCGGTGCTGACTTCGACCCAACAGGCAAGTCAGACGCAGAGATCATGCGTTTCTGCCAAGCTTTCATGTATGAACTTTGGAGAAACATCGGTGCTGACCAAGACAGCCCTGCTGGCGACGTTGGCGTTGGTGGCCGTGAAATCGGTTATCTCTATGGCGCTTACAAGAAGCTTGCTCGCGAGCACAGCACCGGCGCTCTTACTGGTAAGAGCTATGGTTGGGGTGGTTCTCTGATTCGTCCTGAAGCCACTGGTTTCGGTGCCATGTACTATGTCGACCGTATGGTCCACCAGAAGGGTGAAACCATGCAAGGCAAGAGAGTGGCTCTGTCTGGCTTCGGTAACGTGGCTTGGGGCGCTGCCACCAAGGCCACTGAGCTGGGTGCCAAGGTCGTTGCCCTGTCAGGTCCTGATGGCGTGTGCGAACTGCCGAATGGTATCGACAAGGAAATGATTGACTACATGCTGGTTATGCGTGACTCACGCCGTAACAAGGTGGAAGACATGGCCACCAAGTTCCCCGGCAAGGCCATCTTCACTCCTGGTAAGAAGGCTTGGATGGTGAAGTGCGACATCGCTTGCCCGTCCGCTTTCCAGAATGAGATGAACGAAGCTGACGCTAAGGAGCTGATCGCCAATGGCGTTCAGTACGTTGCTGAAATCTCCAACATGGGCTGCACGGCTGAAGCTATCGCCGCTATCCAAGGCGCTGGCATCCCGTTCGCTCCTGGTAAGGCTGTCAACGCTGGTGGTGTGGCTACCTCTGGTCTGGAAATCTGCCAGAACGCCGCTCACATCAACTGGACTGCCCCCGAGGTTGACCAGAAACTGCACAAGATCATGAACGACATCTATGACATGTGCGTTGAGTATGGTAAGCAAGCTGACGGCAGCATCAACTACGTGAAGGGCGCCAACATCGCCGGCTTTATGCGTGTTGCCAAGGCTATGCTCGCTCAGGGTATCATCTAATTCCAGAGCTAAAAGGTTTTTGCAAGGCGGTCAAATTGGCCGCCTTGCTTTTTATGCGGTTATTGTAGAGAGGCATTAATGCGTCTCATTAAATGGATTATTTCAAGACGCAGTCAATGCGTCTATACGAACATAAAATGAAACAGACCACCCAATGTTATCTAGAGCGCGGCAGCCAATACCTTATGCTGCATCGCACGAAAAAAGAGAACGACGAGAACCACGACAAATGGATTGGCGTGGGCGGTAAGTTCGAGGAGGGGGAGAGCCCCGAGGACTGTATGAGGCGCGAAGTCTTTGAGGAAACGGGCTTCAACGTCACGGCGTGGCGTTATTGTGGCATCGTCACCTTTGTACATAACATCTGGCCTGCCGAGCAGATGCACATCTTCGTCTGCACTGACTGGACTGGTGAACAGATTGTTTGCAACGAAGGTGACCTCGAATGGATTGACAAACAAAGACTTTTGAAATTGCCATCTTGGGAAGGCGACAAAGTTTTCTTACGCCTTATTGATGAACACAGGTCGTTCTTTTCGTTGAAGCTGACCTATGAAAACGATACGCTGAAAGAGGCTGTTTTGGACGGAAAATCGCTGTAAATGAACTTTTTCTTGCATAATTGGTATAATTTTTGCATTTTTGCCCGTTTGTGTAATTTGGAAAACAAAGAAAAAATGATGCTGAATAATCGAATTCTACGAGTTTTTGGGGCAATAGCTATGATGATTTTGCTTTCCCCTGTAACACTTTGGGGTCAAAACCTGATTACTAACGGCGATTTTGAGAGTACCAGTTTCGACTATCAAACCTTATCCGACTACGAGCGTATTTGGAGCGGAGCCGTTCATGAGGGTAAATTCATTCATGATGTCAATTCCACGGGGCATGGCCCGGGCGATTTGGGATGGCCGAACAACCTTAAAGGATATGGCGACACGGGTTATTATTTGTTGTTCAACGGTTTCGGAGGCAATCAGAACCCGACGAAAGTGGTTTGGCATCAGACAGTTACAGTGACTCCCAACACAATTTACATTTTCTCGGCGCAAATCAGGAACTTGGCTCAGTCTATTTTTGGGTTTAGCCCCAATCCGGCCATTTTGCGTTTGAAAATCAATGGGCAACAAGTGGGCGGCGATTTGACTCTTACTCAACAACATAACAATTGGTATGAATGGTCCAACACATGGAACAGCGGATCAGAAACCCAAGCCAACATTGAAATCTTTGATGTTTTCACAGGTGAAGCATGGACAGGTGACGATTTCGGCATCGACCATCTTTCTTTCGTTCCTCAAGCCACTTATAGCGTGGATGCGGTGGATGATGATGTTCCGCTATGTGTCGAATACTATCAAACCTATCAGATAGATGTTTTGGCCAATGATATCATCACCCCGAGCGATCAAATTTCAGGAGCTACGGTTCAAGTGATACAGAATGCCACACATGGCAATGCCATTTGGAACAACAGTACGCGAAAGATTCATTATCAGTTTTTAGATCAAGGCTATTATGGTGGTTTGGACCAAATCAAGTATAGGGTCACGATTCCACATGGCGAGTCTTCTGATGCTTGGGTGTATGTCAATACGGGCAGGACACCCAATGTTGTGGACTGGATTGACTCACCCGGACCGATTTGTGCAGGTGGTCCCTTAGGCATTCCTGTCCCGTCGGTTGAACCCGACCAAGGCAGCGGGCAATGGGTGTGTAGCCAAACGCAAAACGGCACTTATACATCCTTTGATGCCAACAATGTTCCGCTTTCGATGAATGGTTGGTATGTGAAATTCAAGGCCACGAATGATTGCGGCGACGGCTATAGCAATTCCGTACAAATTACGGTGATTGATATTCCTACAGTAGGTTCCATTCTCGACATCATCCCTTCTACCGTCTGTTCCCCTGTTGTGTTTTCATCTTATAATTTGCCTACTATTCAACCTAATGGTTCCAACCCCGACCCAGCGACTTCAGGATGGCAAATACAGCCGATAGGAGGACAATGGGGGAATGCTCCAAGCACGATACTGTATCAGCCCAATGGCAATAATGTGTACAATGTCCGTTATTGTGCCGATAATGACTGCGGGCCGAGTTATAGCAACACCGTTCAAATCACGGTGAGCACAGCACCGAATGTAACTGACATTACTGCTCCAGCAGGCATCTGCGAAGGTTTGACGCTGACTTTGAGTCAACCTCAATTCACTCCTTCCGATGCAACAGGCTGTTGGCAAGTTTTTTTGGATGGCATTTGGCAAGATATTACGGGCAATAGTATTCCGTCAATTTCATACAATGTTTATAATGGATGCCTTATTCGATATAAGGCAATTAATGATTGTGGTGACGATTTTTCCAATGCGGTTTCCATTACCGTCTATCCCACTGAGCCCATTGATGAAGGAGAATTGGCCGCTTGCGCTCCTATGTACCATTATGATGTGTATTGTAACCATACAGCTGACTACAGCACCCAAATTACCACTCCTGAAGGCTGCCAAAGAACAGTTTCATGGCATTTCACATTGGGTGATGCCTATGTTGCTCCTGTTCAATACGAAACGGAGTGTAATTCTTATTATTGGAATAAAACAAATAGAACATACTATGAAACAGGTATATATGATACGATAATAATCAGTAACGACCCGCAAATCTGCGACAGCACATTTACCCTGAACCTAACCATCAACCATATGCCAGTGATTACAGAGCAACTTGAGTCACCCAACCCGATAGAGGTTTGTTCTTCGATTGGCATTTTGAATGTGACTGCCCCATCGTTTGAGAATGGTGGCACTACAGGTTGGGAATACGCTACATCGGAATACGGCCCTTGGAACAATGAGTTTAATCCCGCATCTTTCAATTTGGAATATGGAAGTTACTGGCTCCGTTATGTGGTCGACAACGATTGCGCTGACGTACCAGTGACCAGCAATCCAGTACCTTTTTATGTCAGCGAAGCCCCTACAGTGAGCATTGTAGGTGGCCAGCAGTTACACGATTTGGAGGTCTGTGACGGTGAAGTCATAGATTGGCCTCAAGTTTTGGTCGAATGGAAATGCCAGCCCAATGGTCTTCACATCAGAAGATGGGAGAAGGCATCTGAGCAGTATGGAACTTATGCGCCCTTCGACACTGCGGCGGTCATTTCCAACGATTGTTGGATTCGTTATTATGTGCAGAATTCATGTGGTGAAGTTATTCTTGGCCCGGTACATATTTCGGTGGTAAGCGTTCAGGATGAATGGCAATCACATGAGGATTGTGAAATGGTTGAATTTGAAGGCATTCAATATGTTGAGGATACAGTCATTAATGTAATGGTAAACGAGCCATGTCCTCACACCATTCATCATAATATCATTGTTCATCATAACGAGTATACAATGGAGCCTATTCCGCAGACGACATGCCATGATGAATTCGTATGGCACGGGCATATCTATTACCGTTCAGATGGTTTGGAACAATTGATGCATTTTGATACAGTGACTGAATATGGTTGTATCAAAACCTTGGAGCAACAACTTGTTTTCGATGACTATTCTACAAAAATAGAATCCCAGAAGGCTTGTGGCACATTTTATTGGCCCCGAAACGACAGCACTTATGTTTACGATGAAAACCAGATGCATATCCAAGATTCTTGGTTCATTCCTGGCGATGGAGTTGTGTGCGATTCAATCATATATCTCAGTTTGGATTTAGGCCGTGACTATGAGTTGGAGGGCGAGCCGATAGAGCCGCAATGTTATGGCTTTGAATGGCATGGTGTTCAGTATTTTGAAGATGCTATTGTGTATGATTCCTTGAAAACCGCCGTCACCCAATGCGATAGCATCATTTTCTATCATCTAACGATTGTCCAGCCGTCTGATACAACGGTTGTTGAGATGGAGAATTGCAAGCCAGTATGGTGGCAGGATCATCTGTTTGAGGAAGATGGGGAAGAATTTACAGCTACTCTCATATCGTCATTGACAGGTTGCGATAGCATAGTAACTATGCACTTCAGCCTTACGCCTGAGATAGAGAAGCAATTGGATACCTTGGCTTGCGAGGCTTTCTTGTGGTATGACCATTATTTCAGTGAGAATGGCCAAGCTTCACACGCTTTTCTAACCTCTGACGGTTGTGACAGCACCGTTTATTTGAATGTGACTTTCATCCAGCCGGATATCCAACTTGATGAGCCGCTTTCGGCGTGTAACTCATATACATTCCTAGGTGTTACTTATGGGCCTGGCATTTACGAAATCCCGCATGATACCGTGTTCGCGCAAAACGGTTGCATCAGTTCGGTTCAATTGCTGAATTTGACCGTGAAGGACTCTGAACAATTGGGTACCATCAGTGGCGCATCAAACGTATACGTTGCATCAAGTCTGATCAGTGGCATCTATCGTTATGAAATCGATACGGAGGGATTGGCAGGCCCTGTCACTTGGTCGTTGTCTAATCCTGATTGGCAAATTCTGGAGCAAGGGGATGGCTTCTGCCGTGTTTTGGTCACAACACCAGGGTCAGTCATCCTAACAGCCCGTTTCAATGTTGAAGAGTGTGGCGAGATGGAACGCACATTCGAAATCCTAGCAGGTTTCTTTGGAGTTGATGACAATCTGAATGAAGTACGTATTTTCCCCAATCCAACAAATGGTAAGGTCACTATCGAAGCGGAAGGCATTGAGAGCCTCCGTTTGATTGATATGATGGGTCAGATGTTAGAAACGCGTGAATGCGATGGATCTGACAGTGTTGAGTTGAATCTTGGTGGTTATATAACATCAGTATATCTGCTTGAAGTCAAGACGATTTATGGAATTGTGAAAAAACGCATAATCCTTTGCAGATAAGTCGAATTTATGATTGTCAAAACCGAAAGAGCTAGGAAAAATTTGTTATTTTTGCACCAAAGAGGAAGTGCTATGAGAAAAAGGTATTTGTTCATTCTTTTATTGGCTTTTTCAGCTGTGTTTGTCATCGCACAGCCTGTCACCATTACTCCGCCATCAGCTAACATTCAACCGGGTGAGTCAGTGACATTGACAGCCTCGGGGGCCACTTATTACCAGTGGTCGCCTGCTATGGGTTTGTCGACAACTGAGGGACCGGTAGTGGTGGCTTCGCCTACGGTGACTACGACTTACACTTGCTCGGGTTATGCTCCAGGTGCCGAGAGCGTCACTAATGGCGACTTCAGTCAAGGTAATACGGGTTTCACTTCAGCCTACGAGTACAACACTAACCTCTGGAATGAGGGGACTTATTATGTGGATAATGATGCCAGCCTGCATCATGAAAATTTCTTTGGTCAGGGGCATGGCGACAATGGCAACTTTACGATTGTCAATGGAGCTACTTCTCCAAACACCAATGTGTGGACAGAAGAGATAACCGTCCAGCCAAATAAATACTATG
>JAEEGF012068236.1_pt1 | contig 17980 bp, 10 predicted proteins | sample 9134171 | NCBI WGS metagenome assembly JAEEGF01 (sample SAMN16246542, study PRJNA631951) | gut metagenome | biome: gut microbiome; feature: rumen; material: AP-attached | host: Bos | place: Iran: Karaj | collected 2018-10 | reverse complement strand
ACTGCTACAGTTATTTATAATTTTGGTTCTGCGCTTTTAAGGGCTAAAGGTGATACAAAGCGTCCTCTGTATATTTTATTTGCAGCAGGAATTATTAACGTAATATTAAACCTTATCTTTGTAATATTTTTTAAGATGAATGTTGCTGGAGTTGCCTGGGCCACTGTTTTAAGCCAGTGTTTTTCTGCCGGTGCAGTTCTATTCCTGCTTTTAAGGGAAGATGAAGCGTTCCGCCTTGATTTACGGAAACTTTCGGTTAATAAAGAAATTCTGATAAAAATTTTAAAAATCGGTGTGCCTGCAGGACTTCAGAGCAGCCTGTTCAGTTTTTCCAACATGGTAATTCAGTCTACCGTGAATTCTTTTGGAAGTGTTGCTGTTGCAGGAAGCAGCGTAAGTCAGAGTATTGAAGGTTTTGTGTGGTTGAGTATGAATGCAGTTGCACAGGGAAGCCTTACTTTTGTAAGCCAGAATATGGGGGCTCACAAAACAGACAGGGTCAAAAAAACAGTTTCTGTCAGCCTTTTAACTGTGTGCGCAGTGAGTGCCCTTGTCAGCGGGCTCGGTCTTTTGTTCTGCCGTCAGATCTGTTCAATTTATACTCTTAATGAAGAAGTAATTTTAAAAGCGCAGGAAAGATTTCTGGTAATTGCCGCTTCTTATTTTACCTGCGGAATTATGGATGTTACTGCAAACTGCCTTAGAGGAATGGGAAGAAGCCTCATGCCTGCTGTAGTAACTTTGATTTTTGTCTGCGGAAGCCGTCTATTATATCTTTTTACAGTATTTAAAATGCCGGTCATTCACAGTTTTCAGAATATATTCATAAGCTATCCTTTGAGCTGGATTTTAACCTTTGTAATTCTTTACAGTTCATACCGTTATATCATAAAGGAGATGAGTCAGGCGTGATTCTTCCTTTTAATTATCTTGTATTAAACCCTTAAAAAAATTATACTTTACGAGCCGCTAATGCGGAGTTTTATAAGGAGAAAATATGATCTACACTGCAGAAGTAGAACACATGTGTCCTTTAGCTAAAGGCGCATATCATGGACCTGCTCCAATTCCTGAAGAAGGAAAATGGGTTCAGGTAAAAAAAATTGAAGATGTATCCGGCTTTACACACGGTATCGGCTGGTGTGCTCCTCAGCAGGGAGCATGTAAACTCTCATTGAATGTAAAAGACGGTGTAATCGAAGAAGCCCTTGTTGAAACAATCGGCTGTTCAGGTATGACTCACTCTGCTGCTATGGCAAGTGAAATCCTCATCGGAAAAACACTTCTTGAAGCATTAAATACTGACCTTGTATGCGACGCAATCAACACAGCTATGCGTGAACTTTTCATGCAGATTGTTTACGGACGCACTCAGTCTGCTTATTCTGAAGGCGGTCTTAAGGTTGGTGCTTCTCTTGAAGATCTTGGAAAGAACCTCCGCTCACAGGTTGGAACAATGTTTGCAACACGCAAAACAGGTCCGCGCTATCTTGAAATGACAGAAGGTTATGTAGAAACCTGTGCAGTTGATAAGGATAATCAGATTATCGGTTACAACTGTATTAACTTCGGTAAACTTATGGACGCTCTCAAAGCTGGAAAACCAGCCGAAGAAGCAATTGCAGGTGCACGCACACACTATGGCCGTGTAACAGCAGATCAGGGCATGGTTCGCCTCATCGATCCAAGAAAGGAGTAGGAAATGGCATTATTTGAAGATTACGCAGGCCGCATTCCTCAGGTGAATAAGGCTCTTAAAGAATATGGTTTTAAAGAAGGTGAGGCTGGCTTAAACGAAGCCCGCGACCTTTGTAAGGCTCGGGGTTTCGATCCATATGAAATCTGTCAGTCTACACAGCAGATTTGTTTTGAAGATGCTAAATGGGCATATGTTCTGGGATCTGCAATCGCAATCAAAGAAGCTGAAAAAACAGGCGATAAAACCGGTTCTACAGCTGCCGCTAATATCGGTAAGGGACTTCAGGCATTCTGTCTTCCTGGTTCTGTAGCTGATGACCGCAAAGTTGGTCTTGGTCACGGAAACCTGGGTGCCCGCCTTCTTTCTGAAGAAACACAGTGTTTTGCCTTCCTTGCAGGTCACGAATCTTTTGCTGCCGCTGAAGGTGCTATTAAAATCGCTGCTAACGCTAATAAAGTTCGCAAGAACAAGCTCCGCGTTATCCTTAACGGTCTTGGAAAAGACGCTGCTCAGATCATTTCACGCATCAACGGCTTTACATACGTTCAGACAAAGTTTGACTACTTCAACGGTGAAGGAACTGACAAGGCTCTTACTGTTGTAAAAGAAGTTCCATACGGAAACAACCCGGACCGCCTTATCGTAAAATGCTACGGTGCTGACGATGTTCGGGAAGGTGTTGCAATTATGTGGCATGAGGATGTTGATGTTTCTATCACAGGAAACTCTACAAACCCGACACGTTTCCAGCACCCTGTTGCAGGTACTTACAAGAAGGAACGCCTTCTTGCAGGTAAGAAATACTTCTCTGTAGCTTCAGGCGGCGGTACAGGCCGTACTCTTCACCCGGATAACATGGCTGCAGGTCCAGCATCATACGGCTTTACAGATACTCTCGGCCGCATGCACTCAGATGCTCAGTTCGCAGGATCTTCATCAGTTCCTGCACACGTAGAAATGATGGGCTTCATGGGAATGGGAAACAACCCTATGGTAGGCTGCACGGTCGCTTGTGCGGTAGCTGTAGCTGGAAGTTTCTAATAAATTTAGCGTAATGCAAAGGCCTTGTCGGTTTGACAGGGCTTTTTTTATGCACATGCTACTGGGCAGCCGTGCGAGTTTCCACATTTTTTTGCGAATGCAAAAAATGCTAGCCTTTGCGAGCAAGTGGAAACTCGTTAAGCAACCGCTAGGTTGCGACTTGCACAGTAGCCTGTGCAGTAGCTGTAGCTGGAAGTTTCTAATTGAGATCTTGTAACTAAAACGAAGACATCTCCATTTGGGGATGTCTTTTTTTTGTCCACGGCGTTTTTTTAAATTTTTCTTAAAATATTCTTATAAAATAACACTTTTTTGTAAAGTGTGTTATAATTTAATTACAACATAATGTTATATGGAGGATTTTATGACAATTGACAGAAAAGAGCTTAAGACTCTTGCAAAACAGCAGATAAAAGGTAATATTCTTACTTTTTTTGGACTTTTTTTTGTTCTTTTTTTGATTCTTGGTTTAGTTTCATTTACTTACATAGGAACTATCGTTCTTGCAGGTCCTATTTATCTTGGTCTTGCAATGTTTATCCTTCAGGTTCTCAGAACTTCTAAAGGAGAATTCGGAACAGGTTTTGAAGGCTTTAAGCAGTTCGGTCCTTCTTTTGTAGCATCTCTTCTTATTGGAGTTTTTGTTACTCTCTGGTCTTTACTGCTCGTTATTCCCGGTATAATTGCCATGTACCGTTACAGCATGACCTTTTTTATTCTTGCAGATAATCCTTCAATGCACGGGCTTGAGGCAATCAGAAAGTCAAAGGAAATTATGAAAGGACATAAATGGGAACTTTTTGTTCTTGAATTAAGCTTTATCGGCTGGTTTATTCTCTGCTTTATTACATTTGGAATCGCATGGATATGGGTTGCTCCATATTATTATGTAACTCATGCTGCTTTTTATGAGAAAATTAAGGCTTAGTTCCCTGCAATAACGCAGCTGTTTTTAACGTTTTCTTTTACTTTATACAGGGGTTTGATCCATACACTTAATAAAAAATAATTCCATTAAATTGAACTGAAAGCGGGGCGTGTTCCATTTTTTTTTAATTTGATGTATTGTATTTTTTATTAACTGCGCTGTGCTGTTTTTATGCAGCCTCTTAAACGCGGTATTTTTATAGGAGTTAAAATGATTAACGTTCAAAACAAATGGCTTCGCGGTGCAATTCCAGCCCTGCTTCTGCACTGTTCTATCGGAACTGTATACTGCTGGTCTTTATTCAGTCAGGAAATTGCTGACTATATCGGTTTTTCTAAGGGTGCTGCTGAATGGGCATTCTCTTTCGCTATCTTTTTCCTTGGCATGAGTGCTGCTTTTCTTGGTAACCTTGTAGAAAAAAACATTCACAAGTCTTCACTTATTGCAGCAATTACTTTTGCCTGCGGTATGGCAGGAACAGGTTTTTTCATCTGGTACGGCGGTAACTGTTATCAGCATGGTGCAGGTGCTCCAAGCCTTGTTTCTTTAATCGGTATTTATATCTGTTATGGCTTTATTATGGGAATTGGTCTTGGTACAGGTTATCTTTCTCCTGTAAAGACTTTAATGCTCTGGTTTAAAGACAGAAAAGGTCTTGCTACAGGTCTTGCTGTTGCGGGTTTTGGTGCAGCAAAAGCCATTGCCAGTCCTTTCATGCAGAAAATGCTTCCAGGATTAAGCAAAAAAATCTATGACGAAGCAGGTCTTGTTATCGGAAATGACGGAACTGGCGTATGGAAAATGTTTGTAATTCTTGCAGGCATCTATTTTGTAATGATGTTTATCGGTCATCTTCTTCTTGCAAAACCTGCTGACTGGGTAGAGCCTCAGCAGAAATCAAAGGAAGAAGGAATAATCGCAACTTTAAAGCGTGAACCGATTATCAGCTACATTGGTATCTGGCTCATGTTCTATCTTAACATCACCTGCGGTCTTGCCCTTATTTCACAGGAAAAAATGATTGTTAAGTGTATCGGTCTTGCTTCAATGGCAGGTATTGTTTCAACTGTTTCAGCTGTTTTCAATGCAGGCGGTCGCCTCGGCTTTTCTGCCTGGGCTGACAAAATGAAAGACAGAAATACAATCTACAAGCTCATTTTTATCCTTTCGATTCTCTTTACTGCTGTTGTTTATTTCTCAAAGGGAATTTCAAACGGTGCAGGAAATACTGTCCTTATCATCTTCGTTCTTGCCCTCATCTTCATTGTAAATGCCGGTTATGGCGGCGGTTTCTCTAATGTTCCGACTCTGCTTTCTGATCACTACGGAATGGGCTCAATTTCTGCAATCCACGGAATTACTCTTTCTGCATGGGCTTTTGCAGGACTTACAGGAAACCAGATGGCAAATGCAATCGTAAAACACACCGGAGAGTTCATTAAAGTTCACGGAATTTCAGCTAATCCAACCGGATATCAGAATGTTCTCATTGTTACAGGTGCCCTTTACATCGTTGCACTTTGTCTTTCACTGTTCTTCGTTAAGCCTGTAAACAAAGATAAAGGGCAGCTCTAGAAATTGCAATTTTTAGAGATACCCTAAATAATAAAAACATATAACTGTTTTATACAGAGGCTGCCTGAAAAGCACAGGTGATTGCGGTGAGTTATACTGCAGTTTTCTGTACTTACCGGGCAGTCTTTTTTTTCTTCCTGGTACATTCTTAAAATAAATTTAAAAAAAGACTTTATAAACAGCTTATTCTGCCTTTGAATAATTGACTTAATTCTTCTTTTTTTAGATTATTAAACAGTTAAAAAAAAGTAAGTTAAAATTATGGAAAGTAAAATATTAACACGTTCTTATCTTGAAACTCTTTCTACGCAGGAGCTTCTTGCAATCGCCGACGACTACGGTATCGATATTCCTGAAAATCTAAACAGAAGTTTTATTATCACTGAACTCATTGAAGTATCACTTGAATTTGCTGATGAACAGAAAGAGGACGACATTACTGCCAGCGATGAAAATGCGCCTGTTCACGCCAGGGAAGAAGAACTTCCTGAATCTTACAATGAAACAATGATCTGCGCTGTTCTTCGTAATCCTGCCTGGGCTTATGTTTACTGGGATATTAAGAATGCTGACATCCAGCGTCTTAATTCAGATTCTGCTTTTAAAGGCCTTTGTCTTCGTGTTTCTTACTGGGAAAAAGAAGAAGATGAAAAACCGCTTGAGTCTTTTGACATTCAGATTTCCCTTACAGACAGGCAGCAGTATATTCTTATTTCACCTGAAAAAAATCTGCTTCGTGTAGATCTTGCAGCGCTTTATTCAGGCAAAGATGATGAAAATCTTGCTGTTACTCCTAAAATTCAGATCCCAAAAGGTTCGCCTTTATTGACCTCTCTTCCAGGAAGGGAAGTTGACCTCAGTCCTGCAGTTGAAGCTTCCAGTATGAGAAATCTTCTGACAGAGCATTTTGAAAAACACAGGGAATCTTTTTCTCAAATTTAAAAATCCGGAGAGTTAAAAATGTCATCAAAAAAACTTGGAATTGTAGTTGCCGCTCATCTTCCTTATGTAAGGCACCTTTGCGAAGAAGGTGAACTTCCAGGCCCGGAATATGATCTTCTCTTTACTTCAATAAGCCAGACTTATCTTCCGCTTGTTAATCTTATTAAAAAACTTGAAGAGGAAGGCGTAAAGTCAAAGTTTTCAATTGTAATGACACCGACTCTCTGTGCAATGCTTGATGATACTGAAATTCAGAATCAGTATGTTGAATGGCTTGACCGCTGTATTGCTCTTGGACAGAAAGAAATTGAAAGGGTAGGAAAAGACAGCGCAAAGTTAAAGATTGCTCAGGATACATTAAAAAAGCTTCAGCAGAATAAAGAAGATTTTACCCAGAAATATAACTGCAATCTTTTAAAACAGTTTGCAGAATTTGCAAGAAAAGAACTTATAGAGATTCTTGCTTCCTGCGGATCCTATGCTTTTTTACCCCATTATGCTGATCTTCCTGAAGTTTTAAATGCACAGGTTGAAACAGGAATTATTTCACACAGAAATTATTTTGGGATTGCTCCGGACGGTTTCTGGCTTCCTTATCAGGGTTACACTAAAGGTCTTGAAAGGGTTCTCCGTTCTTATGGCATTTTATATACCGTTTTAGATTCACGGGGACTTTTATTTGCAGAAGATGCGCCTCAGACAGGTATTTTTGCTCCGGTGCGCACCTGGAATTCACTTGTAATTTTTGCCAATGATTCAAAGGCATGTTCTGAAATTACAGGGGAAAATGCATTCCTTTTAAATAAAGTCTACAAAAATCAGAACCGTGACATCGGCTTTGAACTTGAAATAAATGAACTCGGGGATTTTGTAAAGCCTGATTCTCCCCGTACAAATACTCTTTTCCGTTACTGGTCTAACAGTGAAGAAATTTATGATGAACAGGCCGCTCTCCTTCAGGCACGTAAAGACGCAGAACTTTACCTTAAAAACAGAAATGAAACTTTAGTTGAGGCAGAAAAATCAGTAAATGCTCCGTCCTTAATCTGCAAAATTGATGCACGTTTTTTAGGCGGCGACTGGGCTGAAGGAATGGAATTCTTTGAAACCCTGCTCAGAAAAAATGCAGATTCAGAGTTTGTTACTCCAAATGAACTTATTGAAGAGCAGTTTAAGCTTACAAAAGTAACTCCTTATCCTTCTGCTGCCTGCGGTATGGGATATGGTGAAGATCTTCTCGACAGTACAAACAGCTGGATGCTCCGCTATACAAGAAAAATGTGCGAAAGAATGGTAGACCTTTCAGACCGCTTTAAAGATGAAACGGGATTAAAGGCCAGACTTTTGATTCTTGGCGCAAAAGAACTGATGCTTTCTCAGTCAGCAGAACTTTCAAAAATGATTCATGACGGAGACCTTCCTGACTGGGCAAAAAACAGTTTCACTCAGAGTGTAAAAAACTTTACAACTGTTTTTGATTCACTCGGAACAAATCTTGTAAGTACAGAATGGCTTACCGTTCTTGAAAAAGAGCATAATCTTTTTCCATGGATGAATTACAGAATTTTCAGCAGGAAGATGTAATTTACTTACTTTCAAAAGAATCAGCGGTCGAGTGTTCCGAACGCATTAATCTGGTCATGTACGTCTAAGAGCGACTGTGCAGTTTTTATTGCCTGAATGGCAGGATCGTATTTTATTCCGATGGTTTTTGAAAGGTCTTTTGCTTCATTCCATTTGATAATTGCAGCTACAATGTCTTCTCTTGTTCCTTTTGAGTAAAGGTTAATGCCTTCTGCGTATTTTTTCTGAACTTCAGCTTTAACTGTTCCGCGTCCTCTGTCTCCTAAAAGAAGACGTGCGGCAAGACTTATATGATTTACAGGGTTAAAGGAAGATGTTAAATCCAGAGTGTAATTGATGTTCATCTTTACGCCTGCAATTAAAAACTGGCTGCCCAAACTGAAGCGCGGGTTTGCACCTGAAATTAAAAATCCTGTTTCAAAATCAAAAAACTTTGTTACGTTTATTTCAAGACCGCTTGCAAGCGAGAATTTTTCACTGGAAGGTATGTCAAAAAGATTTACTGGCTGGCGGAATTCCCCGGTTATGAGAAGTGATTTCATCATCCTGTAGGAAAAACCAAAAGCAGCACGGGTAGGGAGCGGATCATCAAACTGAAAATCAGAGTTAAATCCCGTAAAAGCAATACCCACATTGTTTAGAGTCAGCCCGAAGCATAAGTTAGGTTCAACGTCATTAAAATGCTTTAAGAAATTAAATCTTAAAAGGATGCCGCCGTCCCCCATAATGCCAAGTGCAGACTGTGAAAAGCCTGAACCAGAAATTATTTCATCAGTACGGTCATCCGTGTAATCAGGCATGCTTCTCCAGGTTCCGCGGATGTTGTATCCAAGTGCGATTCCCTTAAAATCATAGCCTGCAAAAAAATTGTAGGACATGTTCAGTGTAAATGAGGTTTCAGAATAATAGTTTCCTGCTACTTTATCGCCGAAAAGATTGTATTCTGTAAACGGAACGTAAAAACATTTAAACTGTAAACCCATCCCGAAGTTGTTGACGCGGAATGTGCCTTCTAGCGTTTCCTGGGCAGAGTCAGCTATCCATGCATTGTGAAAAAGGGCGGCTTCTGATTGATCTAAAACAGATGAACCTGCGGGATTGTAGTCAAAAAAGGTAATGTCATCACATAAACCTGTTACTGCAGTACCAAGACTTTCGGCCCTTCCGCCTGAGGGAATGTTGAGTGAGCGGAAAATTGTGCTTCCGGCGTTATCATCAGAAAAAGAATCAAAAATATCACCGAATTTTGAATTTATGTCGGAAAGCGTCAATGCACCTGCTTTTGAAATCGAAAAAAGCGAAAAGAGAAGAATCAGAATGTCAGAAAATGAGAATGATTTTTTCATCTTAAAAATGCATTTCTTTATATGGTCAGTTTTTTTTCCTGCCCTTTATAAATTTCGGATTTTTGTCTACATTACATAAGGTATATTACCGAAAATAATAGAAGAAGAAAATCTGTAAATATACCCGTTTAAGTATGTTTGAATTAAGACGAAAAGTTTTTTCAGTTGTGTTTATTCTCTTTTGCTCAGCCTTCATGCTTCAGTCACAGGAAGTTCCTGAAGAAGATACGGAGGTTATGTCTCTCAGCGGGATTGACCATCTTATCAGCATCAGCGAATACTCACAGGCTCTGGAACAGCTTTCACTTTATATTCAAAAATATCCTGAACAGTTTGATAAAGCACAGAAACGAATTTCAAAAATCTTAAAATACAGAAATGCCTTTAATTTACAGGCAGGTGAACTTGCTCAGAAAATGCGCCAGTCTGCCGAAGCCCAGAACCTGACAGATGAGCAGGCGGATGAACTTGATGCCCAGAAAATGGACATTATTTTAGCCCTTGAAAATTCAGAAAAAAATCCTGCACAGGAAGAAACAGACCTTACAAACGATGCACGTCGTACGGTCCGTCTTTCTTATTACATCAACCGTTCCAATATGATTGTAAATCAGGGAACCGCCCTGATTAATGAGGCGGATTCTGCTTCTTTTGAGAATTACGGACTTGCTTTTGATAAATTCAGGGAAGGCATAAACTTAAAGACAAACGACTCTGATGTAGTTTACAACGGGCAGGAAGAAATTCAGGTTGTTTATCCTGATGATTTAAAGCGTTCGGTTAATTCCCATATCCTTCAGGTAAAAAACTTTTCTCTTTCAGTTAAGTCTCAGCTTGAAAACTGCCAGAATCTTTATAATGAATACGTAGCCGCAGTTAATTCCCTTGATTTTAATCTTGCCTCTGAACTTTTAGAGCGTGTTAAAGCTGCGTTCACACGTCTGGCTTCAACCAGAAATACCCTCTACCGTGAAGGAAATGAATTAAAGAAACTTGATGAAAGGGCCAGAAACTTAAATCCTGGTCTTGGTGATACATCTTACATCACTTTCAGCCGCTGGGCAGTAAGCGGTGTCGAAGGTAATCCTGATTCAGGTATGACAGGAGCTGTTGAAGCCTTTTTTAACACCCGTATTGAGGGCATGAAAAATGCGCTTTATGAGGCTGTTCTTGCAGAGTATAAGAATATCGGTACAGAGTTAAAACTTGACTCTAATGAGCTTTTTTCTGTCGGTGATTACAGCAGTGTTTTAACCATGAGGGACTGTGCTTCTGGATTTGCCTTGCAGTCAGGTGAAATCAATTCGCTTTACTCAAAAATCAATGACAGCCGTGTAAAAGACTTTACGCTTTATAATTCTTCCCTTGCTTTCATTCAGGATTTTTCTAAAAAGAATTTTACAGATACCCTTTCAGTGTCAAAAAAAGTTTTTGATATTAATGAACAGGTTAAAAACCGTACTGTCGTTAACGGTAATTTTGTCAAATTCGGACAGGACAGCCTTGCCTCTGCCCAGAGTTATGGAAAACAGCTTTCAGCCATCAGAATACAGGCTGCTTCAAAAAATACAGCTGACGAAAAACTTTCCCAGGAAAACTATTTAAAGTCGCAGGAAGAAAAGGGCAGAGCTCCTGTTAAAAGAAATACAGCAGGGGAAACTGTCGAAGATAAAAAACTTTCATGGACAGAAGTTCTTGAGCTTTACGATAAAATTATTTTATTTACAGAAGAAGAATGTATAAATCAGGGAGCGCATGTCTGGTCTGTGCTTGCAAAAACTTATTCTGATGAAGCAGACAGCCAGCTTGCAGCCTTTACTTTAAGAAATGTTGAAGCAAATACTCTTTTAAATGGTGTTGAAGAGACTGTCGGAGAAGGAAAGGTTACAAAGTATTATCCGACAAAAGCAGCTCAAATCTGTACTCAGCTTAACAGCGATATTCAGAAACAGAAAACAATTTTAACCGGTTACAGAACAACCCTTAACGGAGGGGCTGCCTATTCAAATGTTGAAAGTACCTACACATCATCAACAGCAAATATCGATCATGTAATTGCTTCGCTTGATGAACTGACCGTAAATAATAATCAGCTCATTACTACAGCAAAAATTAAGGCGAATGAAGCCCGTATTGCTGTAAATGAAGCCCGTTTAAGGTTTGACCAAGCCGTTAAGTATTTGAACTCGAATAAATACGATGAAGCCCGCCAGTCTCTTTCAGAAGCAGATGAAAGCTACAAAAAATCACTTCTGCTTGAAGAAAATGATTCTTTCCGCCGCGAGTTCTCTGCAAAAATTGCTCAGACGGATGAACAGATTACAGTCAGACAGAATGAATGGGTAATTACAACAACCCGTGCCCTGATTACGGATGCCTATAATGATTATTATTCAGGTAACTTTGAAAACTCAAAACATTCTCTTGACGAGGCATCGGCTGTCTGGGAAAAGACTCAGGCACAGGAAAATACCGAAATTTCAGAACTCATGGTGCTTGTAAAAGAAGCGCTTGAGTCTACCGGCGGAAAAGAAATTGCATTCTCTGATCCTCTTTATAAAGATATGGGGGCCTTCCTCAATAATGCACGGGTTCATTATGAAGACGGAGCTAAGCTCTTTAATTCTGGAAAAACAGAAGAAGGAACTGCTCTTCTTAAACAGGCGAGGGATGAAACAAGAAAGGTTCAGCGCGTGTTCCCTAAAAATATGCAGGCAAACAACCTCAATCTTTTAATCAATAAAATACTCGATCCTGCGGTCTACGAGAATAATGTTGCCCAGAAAATCAATCAGGCAAAAACAACAGCCGGGTCTAACAGGGTGGTTGATATGCAGACTGCCCTTAAAGATTTAAAGGATTTACATGAAATAATTCCTGATAATAAAAAAGTTTCTGATGCAGTTAAGGAGCTTGAAGTACAGCTTGCCCGCTCCCAGCAGTCTGAACAGATTAAAAAAGACATGGCACGTTCTGATGCCCTTACAAGACAGGCTCAGAAAGAAACAAATATTGCAAGAAAGGTTGCACTTCTTGACGAAGCTTTAAGCCTTAACAGACGCAATACGCTTGCACAGAAACTCAAGGACCAGGCATATATTTCAAATTCCGCGGGTAAAACCGTTAAAAACTTCCTTAATGATGCTGATGAAATACGTTACTCTCAGGCAGAACGGTATTATAATGATGGTATGAAGGATCAGGCTTCAGCATTGATTAATGAGCTCTTTAAACGAAATCCTCAGGTTTCTAAGGTAATTAAACTCAAGCGCCGTATTGAAAACATGTAGAGTGGGACATATGAAAATAAATTTTGCTGCTTTGGAAAAATCATTAATTTCTCTCTTAACTTTGTTTTTTGTTTCATTTTCAGTTTCCGCTCAGAGCCTTTATTTTGAAAAACCTGTTCCGCTTACAGAAAAAAATACCTGCTTTCCGGTAGTCGTTAAAGGACAGAATAAAAACTATCTTTTTTATGAGGAAATCCGCTCTGGTTCACTTTATGTAGATTTAAAGATTAAAGAAGATGACTCGGAAGAATGGTCTCCCGCAAAAACAGTAGCAGGTCCGTTCTCTTATTCAGGTGAGGTACCTGATATTTTTACAGCCGCAGTTCTGGAAAAAGGCATTATCAGTGTTGCCGTTACACTGTCTGAGTATGAAATCGGAATCTACACCTCCTTAGACCAGGGGCAGACCTTTACTTCAGAAAAACTTGTAATGAAAGGAGAGAGAATTGTAGCTCCTCGAATTTTCAGGACAAAAAATGACGGTTTTGTTCTTTTCGTATCTCTTGGAACAGAAAATAAATTTTCAATTGCATGGACAGTAAGTTCTAACGGAAAATCCTGGTCATCTATTACACCGTTTGCACCGGCAATGGAGCTTGATAATTCCTTTTCTCCTTACCTTTGTCCGCTGCCTCAAGGAGATATGATTGTCTTTCAGTCGCATTTTTCTGTTCCTGAGCGGCCTAAAACTTTCCAGCTCTATACGACACTTTCTACAGATAACTTAAAGTCTTTTTCTCCTGCAGTGCTTTTTACTGATGACAGCGTTACATCATCCCGCAGGGTTAATTCTTTTGTTGACTACTCAAACCAGAGTCCTGTGCTGTTTGCAGAAAACGGTTCACTTTGGTGCGCCTGGGAAAGAAATGAAGCGCGTTCAGAAAACATTTATATTTCACTTGCACAGCTCGACATTACTGGAAAAATTACGGGCAGGGGAAGGGTAAAAGAATTTTCAGATTTAAGGTCGAGTCACCGTCCGTCGTTTTTTTCTTTTGAGAAAAGCCTTTATTTAATGTGGTTTGATAATAATAACGGTGCATATTATTCAAGAAAAAGCTCTGATAATATTTTTTCAAGTGAACGTCTAATCAAAAACAGTACAAAGGCGACATTCCCTCATCCGGTAATTTCTTCTGATTCAAAAATTGCCTATCTCTGGCAGTTAAAAGAAGGCGCCTCAAGAATCTATGCAGTAAATCAGGATTTAACGGCACCTCCGCCGCGTCTTTCTGCTGTCAGCTTTAAGGAAAACAAAAGGGCTGTTAGTTCGAATGTTAAAATTAAAATTACAATTCCTGAAGATACCAACGGAATTTCAGGCTATGTCTGGAGTTTTTCAAAGGATAAATTCTCTGAGCCTTCGACAGATGCGCAGAATATTATAGTCGAAAACAATATCAGCTCAGGCCGCTCATATGTAATTAATGCAAATGCTGCTGAAGATGGTGAATATTACTTTAAAGCCAAAGTTCTTGATGTGGCAGGAAACTGGTCTGAAAGTGCACTTATAACTTATTACCGTGACCTGACACCGCCTCACAAACCTTCAGTCTTTGAGTTTCTGAAAGATGAAGCAGGCTTCGTAAAAGACAGCATGTTATCTTTGAGATGGCAGAAAGACAGTCAGGATGATGATGTTGCCGGTTACAGCTGGACTTTCACAAAGGTACAGGAACTTGATTCAAAATTTAAAGATTCCCCGCAGCATCCTCTTAAAGCTTCAAAAGAAGACGTAGAAAAGTATGTAAGTTCGATTGAAGCGCAGAAAAACAGCATAATTGTAAAGGCTTCAAAACCTCCTCAGTCTGTACTGACTGTCCAGGACTCAAAGCAGTTTATTAATATGAAAAACGGCGTATACGTCTTTTCAGTATGCGCTGTTGATGAAGTTGGTAATGTTGGTCCTGCAGAAAGTGAAGTCGTTCTGATTAATAAATACAGGCCATTTACTCTTGTTTCAGGTCTTCAGACAAAAAAAAACGATTACGGTGCTTTAAATATAAGTGTCTTCGGTCAGGATTTTAACTATGAAGGCTATATTGACCAGATTTATATAGACCGTGACGGTAAGGCACCTTATGACAGGACTTTGTACTACAGTAAAGGTGATTATAAAATTGACTCTTCAGGAAAGATTTCTCAAATCCGTGTTGATGAGCTTGATACCGGAAGATACGGAATATACCTGCATCATACTGAACGGGGTATAAGCCCTTCAAATACAGGTTTAAGTTCAAATAAATTTATCGTTGATGAATCGGGAAGCATCAAAATTGAACATCCTTATGTCTTAAGTCCTGAATGGAAAGCCGTAACTCAGGGCAGAAGAACAGTTCAGATAATAGATCTTCTTTTAGCAGTTCTTTTTATTCTCTGCATTGCGGCTGCAGTTTTCTCATTAAGGGGAATGGCACATATTGCAAGGGAATCAGTTTTAATTCAATCGGAAGTTACTGCGCTTTTAACAGGAGGCGTTATGCCGTTAAGTAAAAAAATCAAAGTTGAAAAATTAAAGAAACGACAGACAAGCTTAAAGCTTAAACTTACTGGCTTTACGGTTCTTCTTGTACTTGCCATTGTTACGATGGTCTCAGTTTCTCTTGGACGCAGGATGGTAAAAACTCAGCGTCAGACTCTTGTACAGAGCATGCAGGAACAGGTTGTCGTACTTCTTGAAGGTATGGCAAACTCAGTCCAGAATGCAATGAATGATGCAGTAGAAGGCGGCAGTACGGTTGGCCTTATTGACCTTGTCCGTCAGGCTGATACCTTTAAGCCGTCCCTTTACGCAACCTTAATTGGAAGGGGATTGAATAAGGGTGTCGCAGGCTTTGATTATTTCTGGGCATCCACAGAAACAACCGCTTCAGTTGCTTCTAAACTTGATACAGATGAACCTTCCGCAGGAAAAAGCCGTTTTAATCCTGATACAATTGAAGCCCGGATTGCAGGTGAATGTTCCGGTCTTGAACAGACTGCCCATGAAGCCGTTGATTCAATTCTCGAAGAAATTTCTAAAAAATATTCAAAAGAAAAAAAAGATGAATACACGGCGCTTTTAAACTCACTTTCAAGAAATGCAACTCAGGCTGTTCCTCAGTTTACGGAAGATACGCTTGGTTCAGAAGGTTTGATTTACACCTTCTACTATCCGGTTTTCTACAAAAACAGTTCTGACAATAATCTTCTTCACGCTGTTTTAGTTCTTCAGGTTTCTGCAGAAGAACTTATGGTTTCCCTCAACAGGGCAAGAATGACGATTATTGTAATTGCGCTCATCGTTGCAGCCATTGCACTGGCACTGGGGGTAATCGGTTCCTGGGTTCTTGCTTCGCTGATTGTTGAGCCGATTAAAAAACTTGTAAACCACGTAAAAGTAATTACAGATACAAAAGATAAAAAGAAACTTAAGGATTTTTCTATCAGCATAAATACCCGTGATGAAATCGGAACCCTCGGACAGGCCGTAAACGAAATGACGGACGGACTTGTAAAGGCTGCTGAAGATGAAGAAAAAGCCATGGAACAGGAAAAAATGGCCCTCGACGGTAAAGCCGTACAGCAGACCTTCCTTCCGCTTCTGACAACGGATAAAGGCGGTAAAAAGACTACCGCAGAGCTCAAGGAAAAGGATTTTCATATTTTCGGTTATTATGAAGGTGCTGATGCCGTATCCGGGGACTATTTTGACTATAAAAAACTTGATGACCGTTTCTATGCCGTAATTAAATGCGACGTTTCAGGTCACGGAGTTCCTGCCGCCCTTATCATGACAGTAGTTGCAACGCTTTTCCGTAAGTATTTTGAAACCTGGACTTATAAAACACACGGATATTCGCTTGATAAACTTGTTGTTCAGATAAATGATTTTATTGAATCTCTCGGTGTTAAGGGAAAATTTGCAACACTGATGATATGTCTTTTTGATACAAAAACAGGTGACGTTCACATGTGCAATGCAGGTGATAATATCATTCATGTTTTTGACCAGAAAAGCCGTCAGGAAAAAGTCATAACACTTCACGAAGCACCTGCTGCAGGACCGCTTCCTTCATTTATGGTAGAAATGAAAGGCGGTTTTATCGTTGAAAAAACACATCTTAATCCTGGAGATGTCCTGTTCCTCTATACTGACGGTATTGAAGAAGCAACTCGCTTCTTCAGGAATTCTGATTTTGAAATTACTAAATGCACTGAACCCGGACTTAAAGAAGATGATATACATATTAATCACAAAGTAGGGCAGGAATCTGAACAGATGGAAAGTGACCGCGTAAAGGATATTCTTGAGGCGGTTTTAAACAGACAGAAATATCAGCTTGTTAAACATCATAATCCCCTTGGAACAGAAGACCTTACTTTTGACTTTACTTCGCTTGAAGGTAATGTAAGTGAGGCAATTATGGCACTTGCCGCAGTAGAAAAGATTTTCCGTATCTATAAAACACCTTCTGCATCAGGCAGCGTTTCACGCAATGAAGCCGGCGATGTTGTAATTGAAGGTGATGCAGTAAGGGTAGACCGCAGGATTGACCAGTTCCTTAAAATGACGTTCAACCGTTATGATTATTACTGTTCAGGACTTGCCGATCTTGAAGAACCTAATTATGTTTATTATACGGGTGTAAATGAAGACCCTCAGGCAGACGATCTTACTCTGCTTGCAATCAGAAAATTATAACAGGCCCGTTTTTTTACTGCGCGGTTTATCTGGAGGAAGTTATGTCATTCAAAGAAGAAATTCAGAAGTATCTTGAAATTGGTATTCAGGCTTCAAAAGAGGCTGTTTCAAAAGCAGGCGTTGCTGTAAGTAAGTTTGGAGATGAAAGCGTTCTCCGCGTTGAGAAGTTTCAGTTTCAGAATCAGTTAAAGCAGGAGATTTCTTCCCTCGGACTTGATGTCCTTAAGGCGTTTGAAGATGATTCAAAAGACTGTATTAAAGCCGGTGATGAGGAAATTAAAGCTCATATTGAAAAAATAAAATCCTTAAAGGCTGAAATTGCTAAAAGGGAAGAGCAGTTAAAGACTGAAAACTAAGCTTTAAAGTAACTGGATTTGAAGCCAGTTTTTCCATTTAATTAAAAAATGCGCTTTTTTCCGGGTTTATTTACTCATAAATCCCGTGCTAGCTCGACGGGGACGCTCGCGGCGCCCGGGGCTAAGATTCCTGTCCGGAAGCGCTTAAAAAAGAAATTAAAAAAACAAAAAAAAATTAAAAATTTTTGCAAATTTTTAAAAAATTTAATTGACTAAAAATTATAGTAATGCTATATTCATTCTCACCCGCTCTAAAGCAGGGTAACACAAGTTCTTTGAAAAAAAATTAGTGAAGGAAGAAAGACAAGATAGCACAGACTTTCCGTAAGGAAAGTCCAGTAGCAGAAAAGTTTTTCAAGTACAAAACGAATGCCAGCAGAATCTGACTAAAAGGTCAGAGGAAGCAAAAAAAACAATCCTATCAATTAAAGATTGGTTGGGACGAATAATTTATGGTAAATCTTGATCCCTTCGGGGATTTGAGAATAATCATGGAGAGTTTGATCCTGGCTCAGAATAAACGCTGGCGGCGTGT
>JAEEGF011466289.1_pt1 | contig 17981 bp, 9 predicted proteins | sample 9134171 | NCBI WGS metagenome assembly JAEEGF01 (sample SAMN16246542, study PRJNA631951) | gut metagenome | biome: gut microbiome; feature: rumen; material: AP-attached | host: Bos | place: Iran: Karaj | collected 2018-10 | reverse complement strand
TCGTCATCGGCACGGCCGAGTTCGACTACAAAGGCCACGGCCTCGTGGTGCGCGGCAACTTCGACTACGGCTACCTCGGCGACGCCAATCTCATCTCTTCGTGGAACAAGAACCAAAACCACCAAAGCTTCTCGCCCTATCCGCGCTCCTTGGTCGGAGAAAAAGCCATCGCCTATGGTGGCGAGATTGCCTATGACATCATGCACCCCATGCATAAAACCGGTGACCAAAAGCTCTACCTCTTTGGCCGCTACGATTATTATGACACCTATATCCCCACCGCCAACGCCCTCACCGACTACCAATGGACCGACCGCCATGTGATGACCCTCGGTGTGAACTACTACCCCATCAAGCAAGTCGTCATCAAGGCGGAATATGCCAAACGTTTCCTGAAGGAGCAGTACAACGACGAACCGATGTTCTCGTTGGGCGTGGCGTATAGTGGATTCTTTACGAAATAACCATAATTAAACACATAACCAAATGAAGCATTTATTCAAATCCGCAGCCATAGTCGCTGCATCACTCCTGTTCGCAGTGAACTTCAGCTCCTGCAACAAAGATCCTCAAGACAACACCGAGGAAGCCAACAAGGCCACAAAAGAGGCCATCGTGAAACAGTACCTCAACCACACGGTGTATCCCACATACGCCAGTTTGGCTGAAAAGACAGACGCTTTGGTGGAGAACCTCGAAACCTTGAAGGCCAACAAGACCCAAGCCAATGTGAATGCCGCCACCGTCACCTTCCTCGAAGCCCGCAAGTGGTGGGAAATGAGCGAGGCATTCCTCTTTGGTGCTGCCTCTGATTTCGGCATCGACCCCCACATCGACTCATGGCCGCTTGACGAAGACGCCTTCAACAACCTGATGGCCAGCCCCAACATGATTGCCGCCCTCGCCACTGATGAAGACGGCATGGTGGCCGGCGAACAGCTCGGCAACGCCCTGCTCGGCTTCCACGGCATCGAGTTCATCCTCTTCCGTGAGGGTCAGCCCCGCAATGTGAACGAAATCACCGATGACATGATGACTTACATCGTTGCCGTGTCGCGCGACCTGCGCAACCGCTGCTTCCAACTCGAAGTGAGCTGGAACGCCAATGCCCCTCAAGCCCACAAAGACCTGATGGAAGAACTCGAGTTCAACACCACCGTCAACGGAGGCGACAACACCTACGGCGAGAACATGACCCAAGCCGGTCAAGCCGGTAGCACCTTTGCCACCTTCACCAACGCCCTTGAAGCCATCGCCGACGGCTGCATCGACATCGCCGATGAGGTGGGTACCTCCAAGATCGGCAAATGCCACACGGGTGAAGATGTAACCTATGTAGAGTCACCCTATAGCCAGAAGTCCATAACCGACTTCTACGACAACATCACCAGCATCAAGAACGCCTACATGGGAGGTATGGAAAGCCAACGCGATGAAGCCCTCTCGCTGCATACTTATATTAAGGACAACAACAAGGAGCTTGACACGAAGACCATGAATGCCATCGAAAACGCCATGAAGAAGATCCAAGCCATGAAAGCTCCTTTCGTGCAGTTCTATGCCGATGCCAGCGCTGGCGAAGCCATGGAAGCCTGCCAAGACCTCTCCGATGTGATGGCGGAGGTGAAGGCTGAGTTTGGAAAGATTGACAGAAAATAATCCCAAGGTTGCTTTGCGTCATTGCGAGGCACGAAGCAATCTAAAAATTAGCTTAATTAGTTTCATTCGCCGATAAACACAAACGGCTAATTATGCGAATGAAACGAATGGATTGCTTCGTCGTTCCTCCTCGCAATGACGACAAGCGTTCAATAATACAGAACAATAACACAAAACCCAAATATCATGATAAATCACAAACATTTAAGCATCTTTGCCCTTGCCAGCCTTATGGCTTTGGCCGCCTGTAACCCCAAGGACCCCATCCCCGAGGTCATCAGCGAAGAGACCTACGCCGGCGGCGAACTGGGCACCACCTTCAACACCTCCCAATCCGCCTATGAAGACCCCACCCCCGCCGTTGAGCAGGCTGGCTTGACCACTGCTTTCAAATACGGCGAGTATTTCTTTGAGCGTACTTATACGCAGAACAACGAGCCCTTCAACGGCCTCGGTCCCCTTTACATCCGCAGCAGCTGCATCGCTTGCCATCCCGGCTATGGACATGGCATGCGCATGAACCGTTATCGCGCTGATGACTGGGGCAATGGCTACTTGCTCGTTTTTACTGACAAGAACGACACTTACCTGAGTTCTTACACCGGCATGCCTCAAACCAAGGCCGTCGCACCTTTCAAGGCGCCCTTGGACGAGACCCAGATCCAAATCAACTGGCTGAGCTACACCGACGAATGGGGCAACCAGTTCCCCGACGGAGAGACTTACAACCTCACCTATCCTGAGGTCTACATCCCTGAAGAGGCTTTCTACGCACCCCTCGAGGTGGGTGGTCAGCCCATCCCCTACAGCGACTTCGTCTGCCGTCTCGAATCGACCATCGGCATCTATGGCACCGGCTTGATCGATGCCATCCCCGACGACTCGCTGAGAGCACAATACCAAAAGGAATACAATGACGGTTTCATGCCGAATGGCCTCAATCCCGCCATGTGGGCTGGCTCCGACTTCGCCCCGACGGGTTATTATGGCAACACCACCCATCCCAAGAAGTACACCTACGCCCTCACGCGTGGTCCCTTGCAGGATGCCCCTGGTGCCAACGCCATCTGGAACATCACCAACGTGACGCACCGCACCAAGATGGGGCACTATATGACCGCCGCCTACGCTACCAAGGCTTCACAAGATCCTGATGTGCAGGCTGAGTTCTACAACTACTTCCCGCAATACAACCTCACAGGCAATGTGGAGACCGACATCTACAACTACCTGATGATGAACGACCAAATCCCCGACAACCTGAAAGTTCCAGAGATGAAGGACGAGGACTATGTCAACTTCATGGTATGGCACCGCGGTTTGGCCGTGCCTGCTGCCCGTAACATGGACGATCCCGAGGTGCAACGCGGCAAGGAGCTCTTCAACAACATGGGTTGTGCCTACTGCCACCGTCCGTCATGGAAGACCGGCGACGACATGTTCACCGACCCTGCAGGTTTCTTTGAGGATGGCGACGCCCGTCTGCCTCGCTACCCCAACCAGAAGATTTGGCCTTATAGCGACTACATCCAGCACAAGCTCCACATGGAGAACGACATCCGCACGGGTTGGTGCCGAACCACCCCGCTATGGGGCCGTGGTTTGAGTGCCCGATGCACTGGTCGCAGCGACCGCTTGCATGACTGCCGCGCACAAACCGTCATCGAAGCCATCATGTGGCACGGCAACGCCCAAAGCGACGCCCGTCGCACGGTTGAGAAATTCCGCGAACTGCCGAAGAAAGACCGCGACGCCGTCGTGAAATTCATTGATGCAATATAATCAACATTTGTAGAGGCGGGGTGACCCCGTCTCTACATGTTTTATCAATGTCTGTAGGGCTGCCACATCGTGGCAGCCGCTGTAAAAAAAACAGCGGCTGCCGTGGTACGACAGCCCTACATCATTATTAATGAGGGCATCAACTCACAAAAATCACCAAACATGGGGAGGTTGGATAAGCGGTTTTTTTCGGACATTTGCAGCGTAATTGAAATAATATAGCTATGAAATACATTCGTCACATCACATCAGTGCTGGTCATCATACTCATCGCTGTACTCGCAGCAGGCACCATTGTCGAGAAACTACACGGCTCGGATTTCGCCCTTGCCCATGTCTATTCGGCATGGTGGTTCGTAGGGCTGTGGACCGTGGTGGCTGGCCTCATCATCATTATGGCGATGAAAAGCCGTTTGTGGAAACATTTATCCGTCTGCACCCTCCATCTTTCCATCCTGTTCATCCTTTTGGGCGCACTACTCACCATGCTCACGGGACAACACGGCAGGATGAAGCTTGAGCCCAACCGCCCCAACAGCCATTTCTACATCCAAGACCAAGACGAGATTACGAAAGTGGCGCTGCCTTTCAGCCTCACCTTGGACCGTTTCGAGATAGAGAAATATCCAAACAGCAACAAGCCGAAGGACTATGTGAGCTATCTTCAACTAAAAGACGGCGACACCCAAGAGGACATTGTCATCTCGATGAACAACATCTTAAGACACAAACATTATCGCTTCTATCAGAGCGACTACGACGAGCAGGGCAGCTCCATCCTCGACGTCGCCCGCGACCCCTGGGGCATCGGCGTGACCTACGCGGGATATGCGTTGCTTTTCTTCGCCTTGGCGGCTATCCTTATCGAACGTCGTAAGACCTACCGTGCCGTCACTTGGTCGTGGTTGGGGGTGCTCGTCGTTTTGATTGTAGTGCTCTACATCAGGATGCTCACCCATCCCCTACTGCCCGTGCTGCGTTCGCCATTCTTCAGCATCCATATTTCGACGATTGTGACAGCCTATGCCTTGCTCCTCGGCATCTTGGTGGTCGGCATCATCGCCCTTGTCAAGCCGAAAGACTTGGCTCGCATGGAGCGATTGAAAAGCCTCAGCACGGCAATGCTCTACCCTGCCGTTGCCTTGCTTGCCTTTGGCATCTTCATTGGGGCAATATGGGCCAATGTCTCATGGGGCAACTATTGGTCGTGGGACCCTAAGGAAGTCTGGGCACTCATCACCCTGCTCATCTATGCCGCACCACTACACGAGAAGCTTTGGAAATCATTCCAGAAGCCCTTGTTTTTACACATCTATGGCATTATCGCATTCATGAGTGTACTGTTCACCTATTTTGGCGTGAACTTGATTTTAGGCGGGGTACATGCCTATAGTTGAGACTTGATTCCTTTTAATGAAGTCCAAAAATGCTATTTCACGATTTGTTTCTTTTTTGTTAGGTAACGTAAAGATTTTGTATTTTTGCCAGACAAATCTTTTTACCTATGAAACACATCTTTACAAAAATCCTACTGGCACTCATCCTTGGCATTTTGCCTGGTATTATGAAGGCTCAAATCGTGGACAGAGACCTTACCAATTTGGTCATCTTTATGCGGTTTGCCGATGACAATGAGATTACGCATTCATTCAGTTCCATTGACACCATGTTTAATGGAAAGACTCCGGGCTATCTGAGTGTTGCCAATTTCTACAACACGATGACATACGGTCACATCAATTATAATACAGTGTACACCAATAACATTCAGAACGGACAAATCGTTTCGTATCAGGATAGCATGCCTCGTGGCTATTTTGAGCCATATAGCCCTTCCAATCCTATCGGTTATCAGGGTGAATTGCCGTTTATGGGCATCTGTAGGAGGGAAGCAGAACTGCTGGCGCGTGCTTTCCATTATGTGGATTCCCTGCATCTGGTTGACAACGATGTGGTCCTTGATGGCGACGGCGATGGCTATATCGACAACGTGAGCTTTGTCGTTAAAGGTGGCACGGGAGCATGGGCTTCCATACTGTGGCCACACATGGAGTATTTCCCTCATGACTCTATCGACTATCCCGTCGAGATCAATGGAATAAGGCCCAACACATTCAATCTAGAGTTTGAAGGTGCTCCGACTTATTTCACCGCTCATGTGTTCAGGCATGAGATGGGGCATTCGCTGAATTTGCCCGACCTGTATCATTACATCCATTACACTGATGTCTCGCCAGCAGGTTCTTGGGATATGATGTGCTACAACTATGGCCCCAACCAAATGGCGGCTATCTATAAGAACAAGATTCTTCATGTGGCTGATGACCCAATACAGATTACGCATGACGGTGACTACACCCTGAAGAGCGTCGGGTCGAGCCAGTCGCAAAACTGCTATTACATCAAATCAGCCATCGACAGCACGCAGTGGTATGTGTTTGAATATCGTAACAAACAAGATCTCTTTGATGAGGGCATTCCTGGCTCTGGCCTTATTGTGGCACGTTGGAACGACACCGTCACACTCGATTATAATGGAATGTTTGCCAACGCCTTCTTCGACAATGTCAATATTGCCAACCAGTATTGGATTTTCCGTCCAGGAAGCAGTAGCGATATCCAGAACGGCAACCTTAACAATGCCCATTTCAGCCATGCCACGGGCCGCACAAAGTTTGGACCCGACACCAATCCGCACCCCTATTTGACTGATGGCACACCCGAAAAAAGTTTCGAAATCACCGATATCCAAGAGAATGGAAGAGAGCTGACTTTCCATGTACATTTCCTCGATGATGGCATAGAAGACCATCAAGAAGGTGGCTTGCTTTCGACTGACCGCCTTGCCGTGCATCCCAATCCGACTAGTGACAAGTTGTATGTCAATGGTCATGACATGCAACGGGTGGAGTTGTTCAATACAGTGGGACAATGTGTGCTGACTCAAGTCGCCGAGAATATGGATTCCACTGAAATCTCGTTGGCTGACTTGCCTTCAGGAGTTTATCTGCTTCGTGTTTTGACGACCGATGGTGCTTCCAGCGTTCAGAAGGTGGTGAAGTCGGGGAGATGATCTTTGCAACCCAGTTGCAAAACTTTTGCCGCATTTTTGCAGCCGAAACACACGAGAAAGTAATAAAACTGTAAAAATATGGCACACAATCATCATCAGAATCCCCTCTGCCCCCCTTACGAAGGGGAAAAACACGAATGCTGCTCACACGAGCAAGAACATTGTCATGAACACGAACATCATCACCACGTACATGAATGCGGTGAACATGAACACCACCATGACCATGAGCATCATCATGAAGGTAGCCTGAAAGGCTCAATTATCAAGATTGCAGTCACAGTAGTACTGCTTGTTGCGGCTGTCATCATAGAGAAAAAATGTGACTTGCCCACATGGCAGCTACTGCTCATCTATTTGGTTCCTTATCTGATAATTGGTTTTGACACGCTCAAGGAAGCCGCTGAGGGACTGGTGCACGGCGAGGCTTTCAACGAGCATTTCCTTATGTCCATCGCCACTATTGGGGCACTCTGTATCGGTTTTTTGCCAGGTGCCGAGACCCAGTTTCCCGAGGCGGTCTTTGTTATGTTGTTTTTCCAAGTCGGTGAGCTTTTCGAAGGCTATGCCGAGGGCAAAAGCCGTGAAAGCATTGCCCATTTGATGGACATTCGTCCCGATGTGGCACATGTTGAGCATAACGGTAAATTGGAAGACATTAGTCCTGAGAATGTGGCAGTTGGCGATACCATTGTCATCCGCCCAGGAGAAAAAGTCCCGTTGGATGGCATCGTAATCGAAGGAAATACCGCTTTGAACACGGTGGCTTTGACGGGCGAGAGCCTCCCACGTGACATTGCCGAAGGCGATGAGGTCATTTCTGGCTGCGTGAATATCTCGGGTGTGGTTAAGGTGCGTACGACCAAGAGTTTTTGTGAAAGTACCGTATCTAAGATTATTGATTTGGTGGAGAATGCCACCGAAAGCAAGTCGAAAAGCGAGACTTTCATTACCCGATTTGCCCGTATCTATACTCCTGTCGTAGTTTTTGCAGCCATTGCCTTAGCCTTGTTACCGCCACTTTTTTCGGGTGACTTTACTGGCACCTTTGCCACTTGGCTCTATCGCGCCTTGATGTTTCTAGTGGTATCGTGCCCATGCGCTTTGGTCATCAGCGTGCCGCTGACCTTCTTTGGCGGTATCGGTGGGGCTTCACGAAAGGGAATTCTCATCAAAGGAGCTAATTATATGGATGTGCTGGCCAAGGTCGGCACGGTGGTTTTCGACAAGACGGGCACCTTGACCCATGGTCAGTTTGCCGTTACTGCGGTGCATCCTGAGAAATGTGATGAGCGTCATTTGTTGCACCTGGCCGCCCATGTGGAGCATTATTCCACGCATCCCATTGGGGCTGCTCTGCGTGATGCGTTCCCTGACGAAGCTACCGATGGCTGCAAGTTGAGCGATGTGGAAGAGATTGCAGGACAAGGGATTAAGGCCAAAGTGGAAAACTGGACGGTCTGTGTGGGCAACACGAAAATGATGGAAGCTGTTGGCGCACAATGGCGTGATTGCGAACATGTAGGAACGATTATCCATGTCGCTATTGATGGGGAATATACGGGTCATATTGTCATCAACGACAAGCTAAAGGAAGACAGTTCAGTTGCCATTCAAGCCTTGAAATCATTAGGTGTGAACCGCACTGTGATGCTTACCGGCGACCGCAAGGAAGTAGGGGAGGATGTGGCCCAGAAACTCGGTTTGAGCGAATACCATGCTGAGTTGTTGCCCGCCGACAAAGTGGCTTATGTGGATGAATTGCTTAACTCTAAACTCTCAACTCTCAACTCTAAACTAGCCTTCGTAGGCGATGGCATCAACGATGCGCCCGTTCTGGCTCGTGCAGATGTGGGTATAGCCATGGGTGGTCTCGGTAGCGATGCCGCCATCGAAGCTGCCGATGTGGTCTTGATGGACGACAAGCCATCGAAGATTGCCCTTGCTATCCGCATTGCGCGTCGCACGTTGCGCATTGCAAAACAAAATGTCTGGTTTGCCATTGGCGTTAAAGTCGCGGTACTCGTTTTGGCTGCCTTCGGCATTGCCACGATGTGGATGGCCGTCTTCGCCGATGTGGGTGTCACGGTGCTGGCCGTGCTTAATGCCATGCGGGCACTGAAGGTAAGTGAATAAGGCTATCGCGGTCTGCAGTGAAATGGAGAAAGCTATTGAAACCTGAGAATGTGCCATATAACACATTCTAGTAATCAAAAAAATGTCGTATCAATCTATACAGATGCGGCATTTTTTTTCCTATTTTTGCATCCTAAATTTTCGTTAGCATGAAGAAATCTGATCTTTTGAAATCCTTGTTTTTTGTGGTAATAGTCCTAACGACAGTCTTATGTATGGCACAACCTCCCGGTGGTGGAGGTCGCCATCCGGGCGGCAGACCTCCTGGGGGTAGACCACCTTTCGGCGGTGACCGTCAGTGGGGACAGACCGAGGGCAACATGCCTACTGTCAGGCAGAAGAAAAAAGTCCGTGAAGGTGATACTTTCCAAGTGGTTGGTGTGTTGCGTGATGCCAAGACGGGAGAGTTTATGCCCTATGTCAATGTGGCTGTGCTCGACTCCATCGACTCGGAGTTGGTCAAAGGCGGCATCAGCAATATGGACGGCGTATTCGAGCTTAATGGCGTGCCGCAAGGTTCGTTTGTGCTGCGCGTTTCGGCCATCGGTTATGAGAGCTATATGCATCCTTTCAAGGTGACGAATAACACCAATTTGGGCACATTGCGCATCAATCCAGGTGTGACCTCGTTAGGTGAGGTCACCGTAGCTGCCGAAAGGCCGCTCTATGCCATGGAGGGTGAAAAACTCATCTACAATGTGAGCGAAGACCCATCAATCCAAACTGGCACCACCGAGGATGCCTTGCAGAATGCGCCCGGCGTGGAAGTCGATGTTGAAGGCAACATCACTTTGCGTGGCGTTTCGAGCGTGGAGATTTGGGTGAATGACAAGCCTTCGAAACTCACCGAGGAGAACCTGAAGACCTACCTCCAGACCTTGCCCGCCAATGCCATTGCCCGCATCGAGACCATCACAAATCCTTCGGCAAAGTATGCTACCGATGCTGAAGCGGTCATCAATATCGTGACTTCGGCTCACATCAAGAGCAATCAGTTCATCAGCTGCGGCGTGAATGGCTCCAATCAGCCCTTTGTTTCGCCTTGGGTCAGCTATATGTGGAAGAAGGAGAAGTTGAGTATCAACTTGTTTGCATCGGGACGTTATAGCAACCGACTAAACACTACCGACAGTTGGGAACTGAAACGTGAGGATGCTGCAACCGAGGGACTTTATGACTCTGTGTGGTACAAGACTACGTCTCAAAAAGAGGATAACCGTAGCATTAGTGGTAATCTTTTCATGAACATCGACTACGAGATTGACTCGACGAGTGACATATCCTTCGATGGTGGAGGCTTTTACAATAATAACCACAGTTACGGTAGCCGACGCGAAGTGCAGACCTTCTATTTGCAGCCCGATGACAGCATTTTGGCCTACAGCATGGGCGATACGACCCTTTCGCAATCCGGCTTCGGCCATTTTGGAGCGGACTACACCAAGAAGTTTGACGACAAAGGACACAATCTCCGCATTGGTTTGAATGGCAGGTTTAATAGAAATGCTTCCGACTATTACAACAACCGTTTCTATGATGTCTATACCGATTTCGATGAAAACCGTTATCTGCTAAGCAACCAGATGGGTTATGGCTTTAATCTCGATGCGCGCTACAACCGTCCATATAGCGAAAGTGGCGAACTCAGCTATGGATTGCGTGTTGACAATCAGTTGAACAATAGTGATTATAAGCGTTTCTATTCCAATGATGGTGGTATCAGTTATGATAGCATTGATATACTCCGCACTTATCATTTCAAAGGTGTTGAAACGGGAGTCAACGGCGATGTCAACTGGACGCATCGTTGGGGCGGTTTTACCTTGAGTACGGGTTTGGGCATTGGCGGTGACCGTATTGGCTACAATTATCAGAGTGAAATGCCGTTTGCTGACGACAGCACCTTGTATTTCCTCAATGTGCGCCCATCCATCCACTTGACTTACCGCACGGAAAGCATGCACAATTGGAAACTCAACTATTCGATGCGCATGTCACATCCGGGAGAAGACCAAATCAGCACCTTCCGCAGGTATGGCGATGACAGCTATTCGACGGGTAATCCACTTGGACTCAAGAATGCGTATACCCATAATGTGGAAGCAGGATGGCAGAAGTTTTTCGAGCGCTTTGGTAACATCGGCCTCGAAGCTTACGGCCGTTGGAGCACCAACGAGATCAGCAGACTTACCGATGCCGAATATGATGATTATCTCGATCGTATCGTTAGCTACTCGATGCCTTACAATATGGGTACATCGTGGCGTTATGGCACTTCACTCAATATGACATACCGTCCAACGGGATTCTTCAATGTGCGCTTGTATGCCAATGTTTACGACTATGGTTATCGTATGGAATATGACCGTAACGGAGTGCATCAGATCGACGAGCGCGACAAATGGTCGTGGAGTGTGCGCGTCAATGCTTGGGCGAAACTCTTCAATCAGCTGCAAGTTACGGCTTCGGCCAACTACAACTCACCGACCATCAGCCTGATGAGCGAACGCAAGGCGCGTTATTTCCTCAACATGGGCCTCCGCAGCGACTTCTTTAACCGCCGTCTTTCGGTATTCGTCAATGTGCAGGACATCTTCAACTGGGGCGCCAAGATTGGTTCGGGTTCAAGCAACACCAACCCATACTATCTCAGCGACAGTACCCGCAAGATGTTGAACAGCCGTTATATCTCGGCAGGCTTCACGCTGCGTTTCGGTAAGCTGGAGCTTGAACAAAGGGCCAAGGAAGGCGATGGCGAGTCGGGTGATAGCTTAGAGTAATTTTGATCTTTTATGAGCGTATTACCAAAGAAAGATCGGCTGACTGTAGTGGGAGTGATGCACTATTCCAAATTGGTGCTTCGCTCTGTGATATTTATCTTGTTGCTTGTGCTTTACATCTTGTATAGGACAAAAGGCGGTAGCGACATTGAGAGTATCGTTGAAAGTCATCCCGCCGTCCTCATAACAGTATGGTTGATATTCGTGGTGGAGATGGTTCTCCGTTTCTTCCCGTTGCGATTAGAGAGTCCGGGATGCCAGAAACAGTTCGCGCAAAACTATGTCAAGACAGGCAAGACCAATATCGTGATTGAGGACAACAACGCTGTTATTCTGGTGGCTTTAGTGTGGATATCTTTCAATCTCATCTTTGGAGCACTTCACATGATGGGTATCTTGGACGATGGCATCATGCTCTTGCTATGCTCGGCCTATTCGGTATGCGACATGATTTGCATCCTCTTCTTTTGCCCGTTCCAGACCTGGTTCCTGAAGAATAAATGTTGTTGCACCTGCCGTATCTACAACTGGGACTATGCCATGATGTTCACCCCATTGTTTTTTGTGCAAAAGTCATACACTTGGAGTCTTCTTGTGCTTTCGATGGCACTCCTTGCCCGTTGGGAGATTGCCTTTTTCCGTCATCAGGAACGCTTCTCAGAAAACACAAATGGCTATCTTGGCTGCAAAAACTGTTCTGAGAAACTTTGTGTCCACAAGAAACAGCTGAACAAGCTTTGGAAAGATTTTGCCGCTTTCAAGCAAAAACGGAATGGCAGGCTGAAGATTATGAACTGAAATCCCTTAGCTGTGCATGTCATTTCAAGCTGATGTGAAGTGTCTTCAATAGCTAATAACAATGGCCGCCCTCACGAAATATGGGGCGGCCATTGTCATAGGCCATAAGCCAAAGTTGACTTAGTCAAAATCAATAACCGAAGATTTCCTCTGTGCTCAAACGGCGGATGGGACCAATCTCCTTGAGGGCCTTCATGTCGAGTTCCTTCTCGTCGCCGAGGATGACATAACGGTAAGGCTTATTGGCCATTTGTTCTTGCTCGAAGTTCACGATGTCTTGCAAGGTGATGTTGGGCAAAGCATTGTAGATGCGCTCGTTGATGTCATAGTCGATACCCTTCATTTGGGCACTCAACCAAGCGTTGATGAGACCGAACTTGGTGGTGCGCTGGCTGGCCAAACGCTTGGTGAGAGCGTCTTTGGCAATGCCAAAGGCCTGTTCGCTCTCAGGCATTTCGTTGAGGATTTCGAGGAAGTGCGTCACGCAGTCAACCATCTTGTCGTTTTGCGTGATGATGTGGGTGAAGAAATACTCCTTCTGGTCTTTGTAGTATGGCTCCATATATGCGGCAAAAGCGTTGTAAGCCAGACCGCGTGCCTCACGCATCTCTTGGAACACGATGGTGTTCATGCCACCGCCATAATACTCGTTGAACAAAGCCTTCACAGCAGCCTCGTCGGGGTTCCAATCGCGTTGTTCGTTGTGAACCATACGCATGTAGATGTTCTTGGCATCGTAGGGCGCAATGAGGATTTCGTTCTCAGGTGTAGGCTGCATCTCATAGTGCTTGCCTTCGGGGACATCTTGCAACTCGGCCACAGTCTTGTGGTTCTCGGTGACGGCCTTGGCCATTTCCTCGGCAGTCATTGGTCCGTAATACAGCACGGTGTGTTTGTAGTTCTTGAGGTTCTTTAGGAGGTCGAGAAGCTCTTGCGGGTCGATTTGTCGCAGCTGGTTGATGGAAAGCTGGTTGCGGCTCGGGTTGTAAGGACCATAGATGCCGTAATCTACCAAGGCGCTAAAGTTGCTGCGTTGGTTCAATTTGGCATCCATACGGGCCTTCTCCAATTGTTGGATACACATCTCGGCCACCATCGGGTCAGCTTGGGCGTTTTGCATCACATTTTCGAGCAGTGCCAAAGCCTCGGGCATATTCTCGCCCAAGCCACGCAAGGTGACGGTGATGTTGCGTGCGCCTACGCTGATGTAATAGTCGCAAGCCAGTTTATAGAACTGCTGTTTGATTTGCTCATTGGTAAGTTGGTCGGTGCCAAGGTATTCGAGATACTGGGTCGCTATGTCATAACGCAGGTCTGACTCTTCGCCAAAATCATAGCGGAACGACAAGGTGAAACGACCGTTTTCCTTGTTTTGAACATAAATGTAAGGCAGGCCTGCTTCGGTGTTGCCGAAGGTGAGGTCCTTCTTGAAGTCGACGAAACGAGGTTGGATAGGTGTCACTTCCGCATTCTGCACTTCCGTCACGAAGTCGCTCACGAGGTCACGGTTGGTCGGGATGGGGGTGATGGCGGGCTTGTCGATCTTCTTCTGGTTTTCATCTACACCTTGGCGCTTGTAAACCACCACATAGTTTTCATTGAAATGACGGTTGGCAAAAGCGACGATTTGATCCTTGGTGATGTTGGAGATACGATCGAGGCGGCCAACGCTCTGTTCCCAAGGCACCTCATTAATATAGGTGTCGACAAACATGTTGGCGCGAGCCATATTGCTCTCCATAGAGTTGTAATAATCGAGCTTGGCGTTATTGATGACCGAAGGCAGGAGGTCGTCGGAGAATTCTCCTTTCTTCAACTTCTCGATCTCGGCAAGCATTAAGGCTTGGGCTTCTTCGAGGGTCTGGCCCGGACGGGGTGAGCCGCCCATAATGAAGCTGCAGTAGTCGCGCAGGGTTTGAGATCCCGCATAAGCATAAAGCATTTGCATTTGTTGGTTGATGTCCAAATCGATGAGACCCGCAGTGCCGTTGCTCAACATTGAGCCGATAACTTCAAGCGTGTCTGCTTGCAGCGAGTTGCCACGGTCGAAACGCCAGCCAAGCATGATGGATTCTGCTTCCAGACCATAGACGGTGGTGTCATGAGGAGCAGTGATGGGTGCCAAAGTGGGAAACTCGGGTTGCTTCACATCTGCGCCAGGTTGCCAAGCACCGAAATACTTGTCGATGATAGCGATGACCTCGTCAGGATTGAAATCGCCAGCCATGCAGATGGCCACATTGTTGGGACGATACCACTTGTTGAAGTAGTTCTTGATGTTGGTGATGGAAGGATTCTTCAGGTGCTCCTGAGTTCCAATGGTGGTTTGGGTGCCATAAGGGTGCGTCGGGAAGAGCAGGGCGCTCAAGGCTTCCCACACTTTGCGGTTGTCTTGGGCGATGCCGATGTTGTACTCCTCGTAAACAGCTTCCAACTCGGTATGGAAGCCACGGATGACCATATTCTGGAAACGGTCGGCCTGGATCTTGGCCCAGTTTTCCACTTCGTTGGAGGGGATGTCTTCGGTGTAGCAGGTCACATCGTTTGAGGTGTAGGCATTGGTGCCTTCAGCGCCGATAGCCGACATGAGCTTGTCGTATTCATTAGGGATAAAGTACTGAGCGGCGACTTGGCTCACCGAGTCGATTTCATGGTAAGCGATGCGGCGTTCCTCTGGGTCGGTGAGGGTGCGGTACTTCTCGTAGCGAGCCTCGATCTCGTCAAGGAGAGGCTTTTCGGCTTCAGCATCAGTGGTACCGAAATGGGTCGTTCCCTTAAACATCAAGTGCTCCAGATAGTGGGCAAGACCGGTGGTCTCGGCCGGGTCATTCTTCGAACCTGTGCGCACCGCGATGTAGGTTTGGATGCGAGGCTCTTCCTTGTTGACGCTCAGATAGACCTTTAGGCCGTTGTCGAGCGTGTAAATGCGGGCTTCACTGAGGTCGCCCTTTACAGTTTCATACTTGTACTTGCTCTCTTCTTTAGGTGTGCATGAGGCAAGCAACATGAGTGCCGTTGCACCAAACAACAACACTCCTTTGGAAAAGAATCTGTTTAATTTTCTCATTTTAAATGTATTAAATTGATATTGTTTTAGTTGTCTTGAAAGTCCTTTGGAAAATGCTTCCACATGTCGTAGGAGTGTCCCATCTGATTGACAAAGTACTGCCACATCTTCTCTGGTGGCGTGTTGAGGTATTGCTCAGCTGTAATGTCGCCAATGAGCCAAGTGTTGCGCACTAATTCAGTGACCAACTGACCTGAATCCCATCCTGAATAACCCAAATAGAAACGCACATTGTCCTCGTTGGCGATGCCCGTATGGATCAAGGTGGCCAAAGTTTCGTGGTCTCCGCCCCAGTAGAGTCCGTCGACGATGGGGTAGGACTCTGGAATCATCTCGCCTAAGGTATGGATGAAGAAAAGCTGGTCTTCGGCCACGGGACCGCCCAGATACACGGGAGCCTCAAAGTCGGGGAACTCGTCGACGATGTGGTTGACCTGTACCTCCAGCTTCTTGTTGATGATGATGCCAAAACTGCCTTCCGATTCCACATGGTCGATGAGCAGAATCACCGCTCTACCGAAGTGGAAGTCGTTCATTAAAGGCTCGGAAATCAGGATTTTACCTTGTTTCGGCTCCAACGAATTGCTCCTTATGACAAACTTTTCTCCTAAATCCATCCTGCAAAAATATGGTTTTTGGGTGATATTCGCGTGATAATTCGTAATTTTGTGGCATAAAATCGAGCTAATCTTGAAACGAACCGACAATCAATCCAAATTCGACGCCCTGCGAAGGGAGTTTTCGACTTTCACTTTTGAAAGACAGATGGTGAAACGTGAGAACGGTGCCTTGTCCTTGGCTTTCGACTTCAACTTGGACGACCGATACCATTTCCGCCCAACCTTGGAAATTCCTGGAAGGCCATTTTTCGACTGGGACAACATCCCTGAAGCGCAATTGCAGACTTTGGCTTTCCAAATCGGCATGACCGAATTGGTAAGCTATTGGAAAATCGCTTGCCCGAAACGAGTGGTGGTGAAGCCTTTTGCATTGAGTAGTTCACAGAAAACTTTTTGGAAGAAATTGTATTACAATGGATTGGGTGAGTTTTTGTATCTAAATAGTATTTCGGTTTCGGAAGCGGATTTGATGGAAATTGAGTCACCGCAGCTGTCCATGTCATTCCAACGAGGGGTTGAGTGTGGGATGGAAATGCCAAGCATTCGACGCAGTCAATCTATGGGCAGCGTCAAGTTTGAAGAACGCACTTTAGTTCCCATCGGTGGCGGCAAAGACTCTGTTGTTACGTTGGAGTGCCTGCGCAACGAAATGCCCGTCATTCCAATAATTGTGAATCCCCGTGGCGCAACATTGAACTGCGTGAAGGTGGCGGGTTACGATGAAAACGAGTTCATTGTCATCAACCGCACGCTCGATCCGACGATGCTGAAGCTCAATGCGGAAGGCTATCTCAATGGACATACGCCTTTTTCGGCATTGCTGGCATTCATTAGTGTTTTGGTGGCTTTCGGAAGCCGTTCAAAGTATATCGCACTATCGAACGAAAATAGTGCGAACGAAAGCACTGTTCCTGGCACCAACATCAACCACCAGTACAGCAAATCCATCGAGTTTGAAAGTGACTTCAGAAACTATGTGGCCGAGAATCTGAGCGATGAAGTGCAATATTTCAGCTTCTTGCGGCCTTTAAGTGAGTTGCAGATTGCCAAACTGTTTTCACAATGCGAGGCCTATCATTCCGTGTTCCGCAGTTGCAATGCGGGCAGCAAGACCGACTCTTGGTGCGGCAAATGTCCCAAGTGTCTGTTCACATGGATTATTTTGTCGCCATTCCTTTCGAGGGAAAAGTTGACGGCCATCTTTGGCAAGGACTTGATGTCCGATGAGAGTTTGCGTCCTATTCTTGAAGAATTGAACGGCACCGCAGCCGTGAAACCCTTCGAGTGTGTTGGCACCGTGGAAGAGGTAAGGGCATGTTTGAAGGACGCGGGCATTTCGACAGGCTCAATGACCGCTGCTGCTAAGGTCCCTGAGCCCGTCGAAGGGCCTACCAATTTGGATTGCTTCGTTCCTCGCAATGACGCAAAGCGGCTGTCAGAAGTTAAGGTCCCTGAGCCCGTCGAAGGGCCGACCGTAGAAGAAATTCTAAGCCGCTTCAACACGAACCATTTCCTGCCCCCGCAATTTGAGCAAATTCTGAAAGCAGCTTTGCATGAAGGCATAGGAACTCCGCTGTCACAGCCTATAGATTCCTTACATCCCACAACCCAAGCTGGGAATGACATGGGCAGTAGGTTTGACTTGATATTGAACCGATTGCGCGGCAAGCGTATCCTCATCCTCGGTTTTGGACGCGAGGGAAAGTCGACCTTGCGCTTCTTGAACAAATACCTGCCGGAAGCAATCGTTGCAGTAGCCGACAAGAATCAAATGGATGCTGTGCAATATTTTGGCACAGGCTATCTTGAGGCCATGTACGACTTCGACATCGTCATCAAGACGCCTGGCATTTCATTGAAGGATTTCGACACGAAAGGGGTGGAAATAACCTCTCAAACCGACTTGTTTCTCAGCCAGTTCCATGACCAAACTATCGGTATCACGGGTACCAAGGGTAAAAGCACCACAACAAGCCTCATCTATCATTTGCTGAAATCATCGGGTCGCGATGCCATCCTCACAGGCAACATTGGTATTCCTTGTTTCGATGTGATGGAAGACATCA
>JAEEGF012211131.1_pt1 | contig 17983 bp, 17 predicted proteins | sample 9134171 | NCBI WGS metagenome assembly JAEEGF01 (sample SAMN16246542, study PRJNA631951) | gut metagenome | biome: gut microbiome; feature: rumen; material: AP-attached | host: Bos | place: Iran: Karaj | collected 2018-10 | reverse complement strand
TTTCATACGTCCACCCCCCGATTGGGAACCAGACGATAAATCAGTGTATCGTTTCCGGAACGAATCGTTTCCGTTGCTTCGGCATGCATCGGTTCCGAAAGGAACAGCTTGAGCGCAGCAATCAGCTCTCCATCCGAACGAATGGTCGTGGAACGCAGCCCAAGATACAGTCCGAACGGGATCTGCTCCGCAAGGAGCGCATCCGAAAGGTAGCGCAGCTGATCAAGCAGGTTTTCCTGTGCCGCATAGGAATCCGGGAGGTCGATCGCAAGGATAATGTGCTTGCGAAGCATCTCCTGCGGCTCACGAATAATCGGATCATCGAATTTGGACGTCAACTTCCAGTGAATCAAATTGATCGAATCGCCTGCTCGATACGGTCGAAGCTCATGTTCCTCGGAGTAGCCCTGGGGTTTTGGCTTGGAGACTTGCTCGGAAGCGTCAATCAAAATCGGATCCGGAACCGGTGCAGCCGGAGACGGCAGCACGGTAAAGGCAACGGCATTCGGTTTGCGTATCGGAAACGCAAAAAAGCCGAGATAATCAAACGCCCATGCCGAACGAACCGCGCAGCGGATATTGCCGAGCTGCTCGGTTGAAACACGAATTCGTTTTTCTTTTTCGGTAAGGTTGTCGATGCGAACCGAACGACGGTTCGGCGTCTCCTCGGTGAACAAATTCTGTTCCTCGATTCGAATGAGAAGGCAATCGAGCGGCAGAAAGAACTTACAGGACGCTGTCAATCGAATGCATCCCTCACGCCCACGCTGAACGTCGTCCGGCCCAATCAGCGCAATCTTTGTCATCAGGATTGCGGGAAGGCTCAGCAGCAGAGAAACAACGGGCAACAGCAGTACGAACCACAGCATAAAGTGAGAAACGTACTGCCCGAAAGCCAGATGAAACGCCGCCACAGCAGCGAGCGCGATGAGGTACAGAATCCTGCGAAAATGCATGTTATTTGACGACCGGAGCAGGCGTATTTTTCAGAATCTCCGCCAGAACCGTATCGGCCGTAACGCCGGACGCCTTTGCGTCTGCGGTCAGAAGCAAGCGATGTGTAATCGTTGCAGGGTAGATCAGCTTGACATCTCCGGGAATCACATAATCGCGTCCCTGCACCCACGCGGCGGCCTTCGCCATGGACGTCGCCGCAAGCGATGCGCGCGGACTTGCGCCCTGCAGCACATGCGCATGGGTGCGCGTCGCATTGCCGAGCCGAATGATGTATTCCAGAATCTTCGGATTCACGTACGTCTGATCGACAACGTCCCGAATTTCAGCCAGGCCGTTTCGATCGGCGATGCAGCGCACTGTATCCAGAGGATTCCCTTTTTGCTTTCGGGAAAGGAGCTCCAGTTCATCCGCCGGACGCGGATACCCCATGGAAAGGCGCACCATGAACCGGTCCAGCTGAGAATCCGGCAGCAGCTGCGTACCGGATGCGCCCACGGGATTCTGCGTTGCGATGACAACAAACGGATCCGGAACCGGGTGCGTTACTCCGTCCACAGTCACGTTACCCTCCTCCATTGCTTCCAACAGAGCAGACTGGGTGCGGCTCGTCGCACGGTTCAATTCATCCGCGAGGAACAAATTGCATAGGATCGCTCCGGGCTGATACACCATCTGCCCGGACGCCTTGTCATAGAGGGAGAATCCGACGATATCCGAAGGAAGCACGTCCGGCGTAAACTGAACGCGGTTATACTGCAGACCGAGCGCCTTGCTGAAAGCCAGTGCCATCGTGGTTTTGCCGACGCCGGGAATATCCTCGAGCAGGATATGTCCGCGTGCAAGGATCGCCAAAAGCGCCATAATCAGGACGTTATCTTTCCCGACGACAGCCTTTTTCAATTCATCTAATATGGATTTCGGATCGTTCATAACCCCTCCGCAGTTGTTAATCAAACCTATTATACAGGAGAAATGTGTCAAAGTTGTATGAAAAGTTTTAACACGTTGAGAAATCACCGTAAAAAGCGCACGGAATCGTTCCGCGCGCTCCCAATGAGTCCGATTATTCCACCGTTACGCTTTTGGCAAGATTTCTCGGTTGGTCGATGGAACAGCCACGTGCTACGCCGATGTAGTACGCCAAAAGCTGCAGCGGGATCACTGCAAGGAACGGCGCCATCATATCCGGAACCTCCGGAAAATCCCATTGTTCATCACAATGCTCTTCCATTCCGCTCGATCCGTTGGTGATCGCAAGAATGTCCGCACCGCGAACCCGAACCTCTTCCATGTTGCTCGCCATCTTGGAAAGCAGCGGTTTTTGCGTCGCTACCGAAATGACAAGCGATCCATCCTCAACCAGCGCGATCGTCCCATGCTTCAGTTCTCCGGCGGCATACGCGTCGGTATGAATATAGGCAATTTCCTTGAGCTTCAACGCAGCTTCGAGGCAGAGCGCATGATCCAGTCCACGGCCGATGAAGAACATCTTTTTCGTCAATGCATGGCGATTCGCATACGCCTGCACCTGTTCCTTCCGGGCGAGAACGGTGCGCATATCGTCCGGCACTCTTTTCAATCGTTCCAATTGTTCCTGGACCTTAGAGTGCGTCAACCAGCCGCGTTTTTCCGCCAAATCCAACGCAAGGAGGAACAAGACGACTGTCTGCGTCAGATAGGATTTGGTCGCAGCTACGGCGATTTCCGGCCCGGCATAGGTAAACAGCGTTCGATCGCACTCACGCGCGATCGTGCTGCCGATCACATTGCAGATCGCCACCGTCTCCTGATTTCGGGACTTTGCCATGCGCATGGCCGCAATCGTATCCGCCGTTTCTCCCGACTGAGAAATCAGCATCATCGGTTCATTTTCGGAGTACAGCGCATCGCTGTATCGATATTCGGACGCGACTTCGACTTCGACCGGAAGCTTTGCCAGATGTTCCAAAAACTTCTTTCCGACGAGCCCTGCGTGATACGCACTGCCGCAGCTGACAATACGGAGTCGCTTCAGTTGATTGGCCTCTTCCTTTGTCCACGGAAATGCATCCTCCCGCAAACAGCCGGTCCGGGAGGAAACGTACTGCTCGATCGTATGCAGCAGCGCGTCCGGCTGCTCATGGATTTCCTTCAGCATGAAATGCTCGAAGTTCCCTTTTCTGGCCGCTTCCACATCCCATTCCACTTCCGTGATTTCTTTCTCAATCGGATTCCCGTCCCGATCATAATAACGAATTCCGTTCTTTTGTAAAATCGCCATCTGCCGATTCTCCAAAAACGTTACCTTCCGCGTATACGGAAGCAGCGCAGGAATATCGCTTGCAACAAAGGAACCGGACCGTCCTCGTCCGACGACCATCGGGCTTCCGTTGCAAACACAATACAGCGTATCGGGCTCATCCCGGAACAGAATCGCCAGTGCAAAGGTCCCTTCAAGTTTGTTCATCGCGCGAAGCACCGCTTTTTTTGGATCGCCGTCATACAGCTTACCGATCATCTGTGCCACAACCTCCGTATCGGTTTCGGAGACAAACGTGACCCCTTCGCGAAGCAGCTGCTCCTTCAAGGTGCGATAGTTCTCAATGATGCCGTTATGGACCAGGGCAAGCTGACCCTTTGCGTCCGTATGCGGATGCGCGTTCACGACATTCGGTTCCCCATGCGTAGCCCAACGAGTATGCCCGATGCCGGTTGTTCCCTCGATCGGTTTCTTGTCAAGCGCATCCTCAAGGGCAAACAGCTTTCCTCGCTCTTTTGTCACGGCAATGGTGGTTCCATTCCAGATGGCAACGCCCGCTGAATCATATCCGCGATACGCAAGCGAGCCAAGCCCGCGAAGCAGGATCGACATGCAATTCTGTTTTCCCGTGTATCCTACGATACCGCACATATCGCTTCCTCTGCGTCAAAGCGCTGCAGCGGTTTGAGCCGCAAGACGAACATTGTTGTAAACCAGTTGAATATTGGAATCGAGGCTGCTTCCGTCCGTCAGATCCTTGATCTTTGCGAGCAAAAACGGCGTCGTTTCCTTCCCCTTGATCCCGAGCCGATTTGCCTCCGCAATGGCTTCGTCGATCGCCTTGTTGATCACATCCGGATCCATGGAATACGCATCGGGAATCGGATTGACGACCAGCATTCCGCCCGGATACCCGAGCGCGCGCTCGGCACGGATCACAGCTGCAAGCTCCTCCGGTGCGTCGCACCGCCACGGGACCGAAAACCCGCTTTTTTGCGTATAGAACGCCGGAAGCTCATCGGTTCCGAATCCGATCACGGGAACGCCCTTTGTCTCGAGATATTCCATCGTCAATCCAAGGTCCAGAATACTCTTTGCTCCGGCGCAAACGACGCAAACCGGCGTCTCGGCCAGTTCTTCGAGATCGGCCGAGATATCCATCGTCGTTTCTGCGCCGCGATGGACGCCGCCGATACCGCCCGTCGCAAAAACACGGATTCCCGCCATTGCGGCAATGATCATCGTCGCGGCAACGGTCGTCGCCCCATTCATTCCCTTTGCGCAAAGGAGCGGAAGATCCCGGCGGGACGCCTTTACAACGTTCCTCCCCTCACGACCGAGATAGTCGATTTGCTCATCGGTCAGACCGGCGCAGAGCTTGCCGCCGAGAATTGCACAGGTTGCGGGAACCGCGCCGTTCTCCCGGCAGATCCGCTGACAGGTTAATGCGGTCTCCACATTTTGCGGATATGGCATGCCGTGAGAGATAATGGTGCTCTCCAAAGCGACGATCGGTTTGCCGTTCCGAATCGCTTCTTCAACTTCTGGCGAGAGCTGCAGATATTGCGAATGATTCATAAAGAAGTCCTTTCTGCACGAATTTTTTGAATGGAAGCAAAATTTATACTTGTATTATACCATGATTATGGTAAAATACAAATGGAAAATTGAAATGGAGGAGATTATGAAACGTTCTTGTGGCATTTTAATGCACATCAGTTCACTTCCGTCAAAGTACGGAATCGGCACGCTCGGCAAAGAAGCATTCAAGTTCGTTGATTTTCTGAAAGCTTCTGGCCAAGGATATTGGCAGGTTCTTCCGGTTACACCGACCGGCTATTCCGATTCGCCCTATCAAAGCGCATCGACCTTTGCCGGCAACCCCTATCTCATTGATCTGAATCTGCTGATCGAAGAAGGCCTTCTGACCGAGGAAGAAGTCGATCTCGATTGGGGCGGTGACCCGCGTTACGTGGATTACGGCAAGCTGTGGGAAAATCGCTATGAAGTGCTTCGCAAAGCGTTTGCGCGGTTTGATCGCAGTCAGATGGAGACATTCCGTGCTGAAAATTCCGATTGGATTGAAGAATATGCATTGTTTGCGGCGTTAAAGACTAAGTTTGACAACAAGCCCTGGAACGAATGGGATGATCCCGCGGTCATGGAGCATCGTGCCGATGCGGTTGCCTACTATCGGCAAGTATTGGTGCACGACATTGATTTCCATTGCTTCATCCAGTATGAATTTGATAAACAGTTCCGCGCCGTCAAAGCATATGCAAATCAGAACGGTATCCGGATCATCGGCGATGTCCCGATCTATGTGCCGCATGATTCTGTGGACGTCTGGAGCAATCAGCATCTGTTTTATCTCGATGAGCGGCGCAATCCGAGTCTGCTTGCGGGCGTTCCCCCGGATTATTTCACCGAGCTCGGGCAGCTTTGGGGCAATCCGATCTACAACTGGGATGTGCATCGTCAGGACAACTTCGCTTGGTGGCGGCATCGTATGGAGCGGACCGGCGCGCGGTTTGACGTCGTCCGCATCGACCACTTCCGCGGCATCGAAAGCTACTGGGCGGTTCCGTACGGCTCAACCGACGCACGCCCCGGCCGTTGGTATCCCGGTCCCGGCATGGATCTGATCCGTGCCATCCGGCAGCAGTGCCCCAACGTCGACATGATCGCGGAAGACCTCGGATTCCTGACACCCGAAGTCAAAAAGCTGCTCTCCGATTCCGGTCTGCCTGGCATGCGTATTCTGCAGTTTGGATTCGATCCTTCGTGCGACTCGCGCGAGCTTCCGCATAATTATACAACACATTGCATTGCTTATACGGGCACACACGACAATGCCCCGATCATGGGATGGGTTTCTGAAGCGACGCCCGAGCAAGTTGAATTCGCTGTCAATTATCTCGGTCTCAACGAGCGCGAGGGCATGCCGTTCGGCTTTGCCCGCGGGATTCTCAACTCGGTTGCAGAGCTTGCCATCCTGCCGATGCAGGATTACCTCGGTCTCGGCAATGAGTCGCGCATGAACCTCCCCTCCTCGACCGGTTGGTGGAAGTATCGCGCTCAGTCGAGCGACTTTACCGAAGAGCTTGCAAAGCGCATTCGTTATTATGCCGAAATGTCCGCCCGGTGCGACGTTCCCGGAAAAACTTCCAACGTCTGATCCTTCCTATCCATGGCGATGCTTTCACGGAGGCATCGCCTTTTTTGTTGCTTTTTTCAGAAAGTGTTTGACATCAATTCGGTTCGGTGCTATAATATCTCCGTTGCCGAAAATAGGGGCATGATGTAATGGTAACATAGCGGTCTCCAAAACCGTTCTTGAGGGTTCGAGTCCTTCTGCCCCTGCCATCAAAGAAACCTCTTTTGTCTACCAAAAGGACAAGAGAGGTTTTCTTGTTTTCATCGGTAGCGTATGGTATAATCACCTCAAAAAAACGCAGACTGCAGAACGGCTGAACCGAAAGGAGGAAACTCATGGATCATAGAACGGATCGGCTGATCCTTCATTATGTTACGGAAGGCGATTTGTCCGAGGTCGCGCGGACCTGGCCTTCCGATCATCGTCCAATCTCTCTGCCGGAGGCCCAAGGCGCGATCTCCTATATGCGCGGCAACTACTTGAAAAACACCGCGGGTTGCATTATTCATCTGTGCCTTGCGGTCTGCAACGCGGAGGATCCGCAGACCATCATGGGCTGGTGCGGTTTGGACGGAAGAAAAAGTCGCACTGAGCCGGAGATCTTCATCCTGTTGGATGAGGAATATCGGAACAAAGGGTACGGAACCCAATGCGTGAAGGAATTGCTGCGGATCGCAGCGGGGGTCTATTCCCTTTCCGGCGTTCACGGCGGATGCGCCAAAGACAATCTCGCTTCCCGCAGGGCTATGGAAAAGGGCGGGATGATCCAGTACGGTACGGAAGAAAACGGCGATCCGCTGTTCAGGTTTTATGCTAAGGAGGAAGACCGCTCATGAAGAAACTGATCCTTATCAGCGGCTCGCCCTGTGTCGGAAAGACGGCCGTCGGTACCCGGCTGTTTGAGAGCTTTGACAACAGCGCCTATCTGGACGGAGACTGGTGCTGGTGTGTCCATCCCTTTTCAACGGAAGACACCCGGCTGCGCAACGGGGATAAAAGCATGTCCTTTATTCTTTCCAACTATCTGGACACAGGTTTTGAATATGTGTTTTTCACCTCCGTTGTACTGACAGACGCACGGATACGCGAAGGAATCCTTAACGGGATAACCGCCCGGGAATACAGAACGATTGGCTTTACGCTGACCTGTTCGGCGGAAACCTTGAAGGAACGGCATGACAAACGCGGCGATCCAGGCGAGACAAATCTTTTTTGGCTTTCTCTTCCGCCTTACCCCGGGGACATCGTGATTGAAACCGACAATAAAAGCATCCGGGAGCTTGTCCGGGAAATGAAGCATCATATCGAAACCGAGCCGGAGCAGACAAACTGACGGTTCCCGCCATGATTGCCAAATTCCGGCCCGTCATGGACGCACGTACCTTTTAGGCGTACTTACCTTAGTTTCGTACCTTTTACGCGCACTTACACATAGCTATGGCTTTTCCAGTTATACTTCTATGTCGATAGCCTTCCTCGTGTTGTTGGCGGGCTGTGGCGCTACCCTAATGATGAATAACAGCATGACATTTTGATTATTTGATTACTCTATGTAGATCGCAGGCGAAAGCCTGCGACCATTTTTATTGCTCTTCTTCAACCGGCTCACAGTCCTCATCGAACAGCTCGCGTGCACTCTCCGTCGGCTCGCAGGAGACGTACTCCACCGCTACGCCCTGCCGGAGATCGGCCTTGTAGTTCGGCGCGGAGAGGTTGGAGGGGATTTCCAGATAAGAAACAAAAAAATAACCAATAAGAAAGATTATCGGAATGACCGGCACGACCTCCACACCATCATCACAGCAGGCCGGATGGACGGGCAGGTCCCGCCATTACAGAAAGATCGGCTTTCGCAGCCCGCAGAAATCCCGTTTCATGAAATTCCCCTGAACCCGCTATGGGTCCAGGGGATCGGCTTCGTCTTGATTTTGGAAATGTACGCCAGATCAATGATCGATGATATGGAGCAGCGTTCCGGTGACGCCGAAGACCCAATGCACGATCCAGACGCCGTAGATGGACTGCTGTTTCTCGTAAAGGATGCCTTCCAGTCCGGCCAGCAGCGCCGCTCCCAGCATGAACATCAGACCCAGGTGGATATGCAGCGTGGCAAAGGACATGGAGGAGATCACGATGGCCGCGGCGCCCACGTGCCTTCCCACCATGATCCGCCGCAGGTTGCCCTGGATCACGCTTCGGGCCAGAAACTCCTGGACGCCCGCGGTGAAGACATAGATGATCTGCCGGACGCCGAAGGCGCGGATATCGAAGAAGGGGTATTCGGGGCCGAAGGCGTCGGGAGCGAAGAGCCGGATGACGGCCTTGCCGATGCACATGACCACGACGGCGCAGACGGCGATGATGAGCCCGGTGCGCACCGTCTTCCAGGGGGCTTCCGTTTTGATGCCCAGGTCCTTCCAGGTCAGACTGGTGTTGCCCAGGATGTAAAAGAACATGAGAAAACCCAGCACCTCCACGCCGTGGGTCATCACGTCGGTGGAGACCGGCTGCCCCAGGTACTGCCAGAGGGCGTAGATGATCATCCAGCCGCAGTAGGCAAAAAGGAAAGCCGAGAAGGTTTTGGAGGAGTCCTTGATCAGCTCGGAATAGATCATATTGGCCAGGGAGACGGCGGTCATGGAGCCCAGCGCCTGGAGACTGAACTCATCGTCCTCGGTAAAGGGAATGACCTCGCCGCCATCCAGCTTGTTGATCAGCTGAAGGACGCCGATGAGCTTCTCCTCGGAATCCTCCAAGGGGACGACCAGCATGGAGCCCGTCCGGTAGCCGGTCATGGCGTCATACCGCATGGGGCCGGAAAAATCGAATCGGTCGCTGTGATAAACGTCCGGGATGTTGACCATCTCCCGGTGGATGGCCGAAAAGGCGCATACGTTTTCCTCCTGCAGCTCCACGGGCGGCAGGGTCATATCCTTCCTCGTCCGGTTCACCTTCTGGGAAAGGGTCTTCATGATGTGAAAGGACAGGCGGCCTTTTTCGTAAATATACAGCGTGCCCGCATCGCAGGCTGTGATCTTCATTGCCTCCGCCAGGAGCTTTTCCAGCAGAAGGTTCTTGTCCTTTTCCGTCGTCAGCTCGCTGCTGATGGCAACGATCTCATGAAGATCGGCACGGTTCAGCATACTCTCTCATCCCCTTTTCCGTTCGCCGGGTGCTGATCCTCTGTCCTGCGGCTATCGCTGCGCGATTGGTCGGATACGGCAGCCGGACAGATATTCATATATACAGTATATCATGATAAACACCGGAGTAAAATAAGAATCTTGCCCCTCGCCCGCGTTGGATGAAAAAACAGAACGTCGGCGGGCGGACAGGGCTTGCAATCGGAGGTGATCCTTGCTATTCTGTTTCCATGATCAGTTTAGAGGAATACGAAACGATCGTCGAGGAATTGCTGGATGAGCTGCCGGAGGAGTTTTTCCGGGAGCTCTCCGGCGGCGTGGTCGTGTCCGAGGACACGGTGGTCCCGGATTATGCCCGGGGAGACGATCTCTATACCATGGGACAGTACCAGGTCACCTACGGCATGCGGCAGATCGTGATGTACAAGGGTTCCTTTGACCGGGGCTACCCCTGGGCGAACGCGGCGGAAGCCCGGAGCCTGATCCGCAGCACCCTGCGCCATGAGTTCAGGCACCATCTGGAATCCATCGGAGGGATCCATAATTCCTCCTCCCTGGAGGCGCAGGACGAACGGAACAAACAGACCTATCTGGATCTCCACGAGAAATGAATCTGCCGCGGCCCGTATATAAGAGAGAACAAGCCTGCATGGTCATTCCGTGCAGGCTTGATTTTTCGCTGCCGCGTATGCCCCTCCCCGGCTTTCCCTCGGGCAGAAGCGGCGAAGACGCCTTTTTCCGGCCTTTTTCTGGAATGGGCGGCGGGAATATGGTATAAATAGTCATACCGGCCGGCATCCGGCCGGATTCAGAATGGGCGGTGGGGAAATGAAAACTTTGCGAAGATGCCTGGCGGCGGTCCTGGCGATCCTGGTGCTGGCGGTGGGCGCCTTCTGGTTTTATTGCCGGATGATCAACGGTCGCTCTTTTATGGCGGGGGTGGTGGACCTGGTCCTGACCCTCCAGCACCGGAGCGACAAGTTCAGAGATCCGGAGGTCTGCGAGGCTTACATCGCGGAGAAGGCGGAGGACAACCGGGAACCGGTGGAGGTCGAAAAGGCCAAATTCGGGATCAGCCTTCGGGAGGAGCGGCTGGAGCCCCTCCAGGCGTTCATTTATAACGACCAGGAGCATCCGGCCCAGACGGTGTTCTATTTCCATGGGGGCGCGTACATCAACCAGCCCAACGCCCAGCAGCTCACCATGGCCGCCCGCACGGCGAAGGAAACGGGCTGCGAGGTGGTGCTCATGGTCTATCCCAAGGAGCCGGTGTACGACTGCGAAACGGCCTATGACCGGTGTCTGGCGTATTACCGGAGCTATCTGAAAAGCAACGACTGCGGGAAGATCGTTTTCATGGGGGATTCCGCCGGCGGCGGTCTGGCCCTGGGCCTGGCGGAGGTCCTGCGGGATCAGGGGGACGTCTGCCCGGAGGAACTGATCCTCATCTCTCCCTGGGTGGATGTGACCATGTCCAACCCGGATATGCCTCAGTATCTGGAGCACGACCCCATGCTGGGCATCGACGGGACCCGCCGGATGGGGGAGGTCTGGGCCAACGGACTGGAGCTTACGGATCCCCGGGTGAGCCCCCTTTACGGGGACATCTCCGGCCTGGGCCGCGTCACCCTCACCGCCGGGACCTGGGAGGTCTTCTATCCGGATATCCTGCTGCTGGCGGACAAGTTGGAGCAGGCGGGGGCGAATCTTGAATTTCTCATAGCGGAGCGGATGATCCACTGCTGGCCCATCTGTCCGATCCCGGAGGCAAAGGCCGCCCTGGGGCAGATCTGGATCGCCGTCACCCGGTAAAACCATTCCCAAGGAAAGGAACGCGGAAACATGAAGCTGCATATCATCCGACACGGCGACCCGGACTATGCCCGGGATACCCTCACGGAACGGGGCTGGCGGGAAGCGGAGCTCCTGGCGGAGCGGACGGGAAAGATGGGGATCTCCGCCTTCTATATTTCCCCCCTGGGGCGGGCGCAGGATACCGCCTCTCTGACCCTCCGCCGCCTGGGAACGCAGGGGGAGACCCTGGAGTGGCTCCGGGAATTTGCGCCTGTCCGCTTTGATCCGGATAAGGGCCGGGATTCCGTGGTTTGGGACTGGCTCCCGGCTCGCTGGACCCGGGAGAAAGCCTATTACGACCGGGAGGCCTGGCAGCATACGCCCGTCATGGAGCAGGCGGGGGTGCCCGGGGAGAACGCCATGGTGTGCGATGGTCTGGACGCCCTCCTTGCCCGGCACGGATATACACGGGACGGGGAGATCTACCGGGCGGACCGGCCCAACCGGGAGAGTATCGCCCTCTTCTGCCATTTCGGCGTGGAGTGCGTGATCCTGGGACACCTGCTGGGGATCTCCCCCATGCCCCTGTGGCACGGCACCTGCGCCCTCACCACCTCGGTCACCACTCTGGTGACGGAGGAACGGAGACCGGGTCAGGCTTATTTCCGCATGTGCGCCTTCAGCGACGTATCCCACCTCACCGCCGCCGGGGTGGAGCCCAGCTTCTCCGCCCGCTTCTGCGAGACCTGGGACTGCGCGGAGGAACGGCACGACTGAATCATGAACGGATCTGATCCGCGTTTGAGGCTCCGGGGAAAGTATTCCAGAATATTTTCTTCCGGAGCCTGTTACTTTTTGCCCTTCTCGCGCAACTTAACAGACAGAGGGAAGTGACGGCATTGTTCGCAGAGACGGATAAGGAATTCCTGCGGGGTCCCAGCGGCCCGCTCCGACTGGAAAAAGCGGAGCGGGAATTCATCCATGCCCTGTATCTGGAATACTATCCGGCGCTGCGGAGCTATGCCGCCGTTATGGGCTTCCGGGGGGACGGAGCGGAGGACCTGCTGCAGGATACTTTCCTGGCGGCCATCCGGCGGATCTCGGTCCTGCGGGCGTGCGAAAATCCCAGGGCATACCTCATACAGATCCTCCGGAATATGATCGGCTACCGGCTCCGCAGCTTGAAATACGCGGCGGAGCTGGCGGATAAGCTGCAGAAAGCCGGATCGGAGGAATACCGGGATGAGCTGGGACCGGAGGTGCTGTACCGGGGGCTGATCGGGGACGAGGACCTGCGGCTGCTCCTGCGCTTCTATGTGGACGGGCTGTCCCAAAAGGAACTGGCGGAGGAACTGGGCGTCGACCTGGGGGCCTGCAAGATGCGGCTCAAACGGGCCAGGGAGCGGCTGCGGGCCGCCCTGAAGCAGGAGGCCGGGACGGAGAAGGGAGGCGAAGACCATGGCTGAGACAAAACGGGATCGGGAAGCGGAGCTGGCGGCGCTGTCCGCGGAGGAACTGGAGCAGCGGCTGCGGGAAGCCTTCTTCTATCCGGATCAGATCGATGAGACGGTCTTCCGGGAGCTGGAGGAGCTCCGGGAGGCCTTGGAGAAAAAACGGCCCATGGAAGCCGAATACACGGCGGAGGAATCCTGGGCGCGTTTTCTGGAGGACCGGGCCGATGAGCTGGAGGGGATCCTCGGTCCGGAGACGAGACCGGCCGAGGGGCGCACCGAGAGGGAAAAACCCCGGACCGCGCGCCTCTCCGCCCTGCTGCGAAGGGGACTGATCGCGGCGGTGATCATAGTGCTCCTGGCGGCGGGCCCGAAGCTCTGGGTCTGGGTGCGGGACTGGAGCGCCGCTCCGGCGAGCTTTGCCCCCGCCGGAGCGGAGGCGGAGGGAGGTCCCATCCGGCAGGCCCTGCGGGACCTGGGGATCACGGAGCCGCTCTACCCCTCCTGGCTGCCTTCGGGCTATGCGCTGACGGAGGCGCACATCAGCGAGGACCCCATGCTCCTGTATGAGCTGTACACCAGAGAAGACCGTTATATCTCCATCACCATCACCCCCGTTACCGCAGTGGAAAAGGCCCGGTATACCCAAGAGGACGGGCTTGCGGAGGAGTATCGGACGGGGGAAATGGCCCACTATCTCTTCTCCAACGCCGGCTCCGTCACCGCGGTGTGGTACACGGAACATTATTTCGTCTCCATCAACGGCAACATCTATACCCGGGCCATGAAACGGATCGTTGACTCGGTTTACGCATAGGAAAGGAGGTCAGAACCATGAAGCTGCGTACCCATGTGCAGAGCCTCATCCGCAGCCCCCTGAAAACGCTGCTCACCCTGCTGCTCCTGGCGGCGGCAGCCTTTCTCTTTCTCTACAACCTGTCGGAGTACAGCGTCTCGGACCGGGAATACCGGGAGGCCCGGGATCGGTACGAGGGGGTACTCACGGTGGAGGAACAGCCGGTGCCGGAGGATCGCGGCCTGAATAAACCGGGATTCCTGTTCACCGAGGAGGGCAGCAAGGCGACTGATTTTGGGTATCGGTCCTACGAGTACTACCATCAGAAGAGCCTTGGAGCGGAGCTGATGGAGAATCTGGGCAGTCTGCCTTATATCTCCCGGGTGGAGAAACGCTGGCTCACCGCCGGGGTCTCCCCGGAGTACTACCGCCTGGATACAGATAAAAACTACTATCACTACGCCGGACGCTGCATCCTCACCGCCACGGTGGAGGCCCACTTCCACGACCACGTTTACAGTAAAGACCTCTGGAAGATATACGGCGAGCACTATCCCGAAAATGAATCGGTGGAAAACGCCATCATCAAGGACGTGGAACTGCTGGCCGGGGACCCGGCCTGGTTCTGGGACATCGTTAAAAAGCAGAACTATGAGCTACAGGACGTGTTTATCCAGGTGATTAGGGATGAGTACAGGGACCCGGAGGACGGCAATTTCACCTTCACCTGGAGGCCCGGTGTGGGAAGCCGCTCCGATGTCTATGTTCAGGTCAACCATGTATTCCCGGAGGACGCGGCGATCCTCCGGGAGGGACATCGCTATGTCATGGTGCTTCTGACAAAGGACGCGGAGGAGTATGTCAGTGCAGCGGATGAAGAAAAGGACCGTTATCGGGAATACAGCGAAAAATTCTTCAACGGCTTCAACGTGGGGGACGACAGCATCCTGGGCTGGTGGCCCTACTTTGTGGATATCACGGATCTTCCGGAAAACTGGCTGGAAACAGATGAATTCGCCGACCTCCGGGAGCTCATCCGGGTCACGGAAGACGACGTGCACACCTTCGACCTGGTATATTGCGACGATATGGCCGCCCAGCGCCGGGTCTCGGAATCCCGGATGATCTGCGAGGAGGGGCGGTTCATTACCCCCCAGGACGCGGGACAGCCGGTGTGCGTGGTGAGCACGGACTTCCTGGCGATGAGCGGCCTCAGCGTGGGGGATACCCTCACCCTGGACCTGGGGAATTACCTCTCCGAGCAGTACGCCCCCCTGGGGGCCGTGGCCTCCACCCGGGGGCGGCAGAACACGGAATATACCCGGCAGGAATTCACCATCATCGGCGCCTGGCGGGACCTGAACGAGGGGAAGCACGTGTACCAGGACTGGTTCTGGTGCTGGAGCAACAACGCGATCTTCGTTCCCACGTCCTTTCTGCCGGAGTGCCGGAACGCCCAGGGCCATGAATTCAAGCCCAGTGAAGTGAGCTTCATCGTGGGCAACGCGGAGGAGATCTCCGCCTTTGTGGAGGAATGCCTGCCCCGGGTGGAGGCCCTGGGCCTGACCTATCAATTCAGCGACGGGGGCTGGCTCCAGATCGGGGAGAGCCTCATGCAGTCCCGGAAGCTGGCCCTGGTGAAGCTCCTGATCTTCGCCGCCGCGGCCCTCTTCGCCCTGGTGCTCACGGTGTGGCTCTTCATCGGCCGGAAGAAGCGGGAGTACGGCATCCTCCGGGCCCTGGGCATGGAGAAGGGGGAGGCGGGGAACCGCCTGTATGTACCCTTCCTGCTCCTGGGCCTGGTATCCACCCTGGCGGGCCTGGCGGTCGCGCGCATCGTGACGGCCCGGCAGCTTGCTGCGGAGGCGGCCCATGCCCCTGCGCCCCTGACCCTTTTCCTCCTGGGGGCCCTGGGCTTCTTGGTCCTCTTGGCGATCCTGGCCTTCCTGGGTCTGCTGCTGATCCGCCGGAAGAGCGTCCTGGAGCTCATTCAGGAGAAGCAAAAATGAACGGGTCTCTTCGTTACCTCCTCCGCCTTCTGGGCCGGAACCTGGGGCGGAGCCTGCTGAGCCTGGGCCTGGCGGCGCTGCTGGCCTTTGCCTTCGGCCTGGTGACAGTGCTCCGGGGGATCTACGGGGAGCTGTATCAGCAGGTGGAGGTCAGACCGGTGTTCACCGGCCTCAGCTATGAGCGGGCCCAGAAGGTGGCGAATTCCGGCTATGTGCGGGACCCCTACTATGAGTACGTGGCCCAGGGCGTGTTGGTGGAGCTGGACGGGAATACGCCCGTCACGGTGTTTTTCGTGAACCGCCTGGATGAGCTGGTGAAGGACCCGGTGGTCTGGGCGGAGGGCTGGGATGAGGAGACCTTCCTGGCATCCCCCCGGGGCGTGTGCATCCTGAACGCCCAATACGCCGAGGCGCTGGGCAAGGGCCTGGGGGACAAGTTCCGCATCAACGAGGGGAACTGGCTCAGTAACCTCAGCCAGGGCGGAAACCCCTTTCAGCCCGGGGAAACGCTGGAGGAGCTGCGGGACCGGCGGCGGCCCTTCGCCGTTATTGTGGGCCTCGTCCAGTCCGACTGGCTGGACTACAACGTCTTTACCCCTGCCCTGGGGAACACCAGCCTGTACTGCCTGTACAGCGAAAAAACCAGCTTCCTCTGCCTGGATATCGCCCGGTACACCCTGGTGGACTACCATCGGGCGGCGGAGTTCGCGGAGTACGCAAAGGGCGCGGGGGACGGGCAGAAGGGCCAGGTCAGCTTCACCATGGACACCTCCTACGCGGACCGGATCTATGAGATGCACCGGCTGCTGGAGACCCTGTATCCCCTGACTATCGCCGCGGCCCTGCTGCTGGGGGGGATCCTGCCGGGACTGACGGTGCTCCATGCATCCCGGGAGATCAGCGTCCTCCGGGCATTGGGGGCAAAGAAGGGAAAATGCGTGGGGATCTATACCCTGGCCCAGGTGCTGTGCGCCTTCGTGGGTCTGCTTCTGGGCTTCGTCCTGGTGATCCTGATCCAGAAGCCGGCGTTTTCAACGGTTCTGCGGCCCTTTGCCATCTACCTGGCCGCCCACCTGGCCGCCTGCGCCCTGGGCAGCGGCGTGTTTGCCTGGCTCTGCGCCCGGAAGCGGGTGCTGGAACAGCTGCAGGCAAAGGAATAAAACACGAAGGGGTTTCCATACCCACTAAGTCGCCTCGCCGGCTGGGCCCCTGCCGGGGGGCGTGACTTTCCCATTGCGGGGAAAGTCACCAAAGGCGCACCAAAGGGGACCTTCGTCGTCGCGGACCTCGCGGGCAGCGCTGACGCGGTTTATGAAAGAGCCGCGCCAGCTTGCAGGCGTTCGGTTGCTCCTCCTCTTCCCGACGAAGCATACGCTTCGCCGGGACTATGGATAGGACAGGCGGTCCCCTTTGGAATCCCTCCCCGACAGCCAATGGGGGAAACCGCGCGGCGGTTTCCCCCATTGGATCCCCCTTCCGGGGGGCGAGGGACGGGAGTTCAGCCTCCCTCCCCGAGGGAGGTGGATTCGCCGCAGAGCGGCGAAGACGGAGGGAGCGTAACGATAAGCAGTTCTATCGAAAGAGCTTCTATGAGCGGCACTCCCTCAGGCGCTCCGCGCCAGCTCCCTCGGAGAGGGAGCCTGAACCCATCATTTTCAGGAGGTTTCAGCATGAATGCACTGACTTTAGAAAACGTATCCTACACCTACCCCGGCGGAACTTCTCCGGTGGTGAAGAACGCGAGCTATGGATTTGAATCCGGCAAGCTCTATGCCGTAGTCGGTCCCAGCGGCAGCGGGAAGAGCACCCTGCTGAGTATGCTGGCGGGGCTGGATATGCCCGGAGAAGGGGATGTGATCCTCAAAGAGGAAAACCTGAGATCCCTGGACCTGGACAAGTACCGCCGGGAGGGGGTCAGCATCATCTTCCAGGCCTTCTGTCTCCTGCCCCTGCTCACGGTGCGGGAGAACGTGTGCCTCCCCATGGAGATGCAGGGCATCCCGGAGAATGAGGCCCGGGTGAAAGCGGCGGAAGCCCTGGTGAAGGTGGGGATCGAGGAGAGCAAGCACAAGCGTTTCCCCTCCGCCCTCTCCGGCGGAGAACAGCAGAGAGTAGCCATTGCCCGAAGCCTGTGCAGCGGCGCTCCTGTCCTCCTGGCGGACGAACCCACGGGGAACCTGGACGGGGAAAACACGAGGATCGTCATGGAGATCCTCCGCCGCCTGGCCCACGAGGAAGGCCGCTGCGTCATTGTGGTCACCCACGATCCGGAGGTGGCCGATACCGCCGACCTGGTCCTGCGGATGAAGGATGGAGTGCTCACCGCGGCGTGAGCCGCGGAAACGATCTCTCTGAACAGATCAGCAAGCCCCCAGGCCGAAGCCTGGGGGCATATCTGTGCGTGGGTTTTACAGTTTGAACAGGATCTTCAGGTAGT
>JAEEGF012112404.1_pt1 | contig 17984 bp, 16 predicted proteins | sample 9134171 | NCBI WGS metagenome assembly JAEEGF01 (sample SAMN16246542, study PRJNA631951) | gut metagenome | biome: gut microbiome; feature: rumen; material: AP-attached | host: Bos | place: Iran: Karaj | collected 2018-10 | reverse complement strand
TCTTCCGGTAACAGCGGGCAAGGTCTCAAAACAGATGGCAGACCTTGCCGCTGAATATGGCTCCTACGCACCTCAGAGGCCGATTGCCGGGCAAGGTGTCGGCAATGAAATCAGACCTTGCCCGAAGGGGCTGTCGGTAGCATCATTTGGTAGTTGCTTCAGCAGAGGGCAAACGGCAGGTCATACCATATCCCGAAACGTCCGTACCCCGGCAATCCTTGGGGACGCCACGCCCGGGCCAGTTTTACCCCTTCAGCATCTTCCTGACCAGCTTGAACATTCCGTAGGGCATGTAGCGGAACTTGAGGTCAATGGCGGTGGGGGTTACAAGGACCGATCGCTCGTGGCTGAAAGCGAGGAAACTGCGCTCGCTGTGGTAGCTGCCCATGCCCGAATTGCCAACGCCTCCGAACGGAATCTTGCTGTTGGCTACGTGCATTATGACGTCGTTGATGCAGGCACCGCCTGAAGTTGTGTGCGAGAGTATGTCCCAGCCGTCGGCCTTCTTGCCGAAGTAGTAGAATGCAAGGGGCTTCTCCCTGCCGCAGACGAACTTCTCCACCTCGCTGCGCTCGCGGAAAGTAAGGATGGGGAAGATGGGGCCGAATATTTCTTCCTGCATCACGGGGGCGTCGGGGCTCACGCCGTCAAGCAGGGTGGGCTCTATCCAGCGTGTGGCGGGGTCAAAATGCCCTCCGGCAATCACGGTACCGTCCTGCAGGTAAGAAGTGAGGCGGGCGAATGCGCGGTCACGGACTATGTGCACGTAGTGTTTTGCATCCTTCGTGCCCTCTGGATACAAGCCGGCGAGTTCCTTTTTGAACGCCTCTATGAAGGCGTCCTTGATGTCTTCGTGCAAGAAAAGGTAGTCGGGAGCGATGCAGGTCTGGCCGCTGTTGAGGCACTTTCCCCAGACGATGCGGCGGGCTGCCAGTTGGACGTTTGCGTCTTTATCGACTATGCAGGGGCTCTTGCCGCCAAGCTCCAGCACCAGGGGCGTGAGATACTTGGACTGAGCTCCCATCACAACCTTGCCGAGGGCGGGGCTGCCTGTGAAGAACACCAGGTCGAAGCGGGTGTCGAACAAGGCGGTGTTGACCTCGCGGTTGCCCTGCACCACGGCAATGTAGCCGGGTTCGAAGGTCTCTTCTATCATCTTCTGGAGCGTTGCCGATACGTTGGGAACATACGGTGATGGCTTTAGAATTGCGGTACAACCGGCGGCTATTGCGCCCACAAGGGGGCTCAGCAGCAGCTGCACAGGATAGTTCCACGGAGATACTATGAGAGTGCACCCGAGGGGCTCCCTTATGATGTAACTGCTTGAGGGTATGCCCGTAATGGGCGTAGGACATTTACGCCTGCGCGCCCATTTGCCTACGCGTTTGAGGGCGTCGCCGATCTCGCCGAACACCAGGCCGATCTCGGTCATGAAGGCCTCCTCGTAGGATTTATGAAGATCGGTCCACAGCGCATCGCAAAGGGGTTTTTCCCATTTCTGGAGGGCACTGCGAAGGGCCTTTAGCTGCTTTTTACGGAATGAGATGTCGCGGGTTGTGCCGCTGGCGAAGAAGGCGCGCTGCTCTGCGGTGAGTGCCTCGATACGGGCCACTGGGGTGTTGGTGATGGTCATATTGTTTGTTTCAATATGCGAATATAAGGATTGTTTACCACATTTTGTCTTTGAGTTTTAACCTAATCTATCGTTTTTAGGGGTGCACTGCTCTGGACCACTAGGAACGAAAATAGGCGAAAACGACGCTAGGGGTACATCTATAGGCACCCCTAGCGTCGCTGCTTTGTTAATCTTTTTGGCCGGTTAAAACTCGAACGTAAATACTACTTTGGGAATTACTATGCTCTGGCTAATGCCTTTATCCTTTCCGAAAGGAAATGTGATATTGGCGCTTGCTGCCAGGGAGAAGCCATGTCCGGACTTGAACATCCAGTTCCAGCCGATCGACGGCTCCAACATCACGCCATTCTCAAATGAGTATGCATGATCAAATCCTCTGAATTGTTTCCCGAAGCCAAGTGCATGAATGTATCCTACTTTAAGCCCGGAAATCGGAGTGCTCTTCCTGTCCAGAATGTAGGCATTGTAGTCCAAGAATGCATTTGCAAAAGCAGGATAGTCGCTCCCGTTGGGGAAGATGTAGGCACCAGCCCCGGCACCTAGATATATATTCCGGTTGAGCATAATTCCATGCGAGGTTTCAAGCCCTACAAAAACACCAATTTGATCGGTCAAAGAAACATTACCTTTATAGCCTGGCGACCTGAAGTCCTTACTTTGAGCCATGATCAACGGCCCAGTGCAGGCTAATACCAAAACAATAAAAAATTTCTTCATAGTAAAAACTTTGTTTTAATAATAATGAATACTTTGGCAAAAGTAATACCGTCTAAACAAAAGAACACATCAAAGTTGGTGAACCCGACATTTTGGGGTGTGAACCTGACGTTTTGGGGAGTGAACAATTTTTGGCCGGTTCTTTTTAGTGGCTTCTTTGGCTTGAAGTCCGGCGTCAAAAAGGGGTGTGTTTTGCTGCCGGGATGTCCTGCTGAGGCTGTTCGGCGTCAAAATAGGTAGTAAATTGCTGCCGGGAGCAAGTGCGTGAAGTCTTCGGATTCCTGGTCATCGCTGTCTGCGTCCAGCATTATATCGCGACCTACAATCTCTTCTGCGTCGGCCAGGTTGTCAACACCGGTCAGGTGTACAATGGCCTTCGAAGAGCTGCGGGGCGAAAGTTTTTCGATAAAAAATGGAACCGGCAGTCCATCGAATTCGATGAATACCGGTTCCGGGGCATCCTCCGGGAAGCAGAACTGTGTTTCCTTGGAATTTTATTGCTTCACCATGGTTTTAATACGCGAAGATATGTCCGGTTTCGAGTATTTCAAACCAATTTCGCCACATTGCTGGCTACGGTAAATCCGCAGCCCTCTCCTGAATGCCGGTATCCGGCCTTTCTTTAATCCCGGGACAATCTTTACTAAAAGGCATATCCCACTGTCAGAGAAACCGCGTAGTATCTGGCAGCATAAATGTTAGTGGATCTTATAATATGATTTGGAGCGATGTCGTATATTTGTGTCTTCGATGCGTAATATTCTTGAACCTCATCACTATGCAGGCCAAAGTTTGTGTAGCGAAGAGAAAATTCAAACTTGCCAAATGTAACGGCTGCACATAGTTCTGCCGCAATGTTTGCAGAGGGTTTCCGTTTACCCAAAAATTCAGAGTATGCATAATTATCCTGACCGCCACCCCAAGAATAATAAAACCTATCAGAATTCAGCATTATATTGATCCCCGCTCCGGCTCCAAGAAGGACATTGCAATTCGGAGTAATTGCAAATTTGTAGTCCAGTCCTGCAATCGTAGGAATTGTCATTCTGAGTGGGGCATAATAACTCGTGTTATCATATACCTCCCAATGCTCGTCAGGCATTGATTCATGTGTTCTATTAATAAGCAAATCTACACTACAATAATAATCAAGATGCCTGGACAACTCTGTTCTATGTTTATATCCCAAAGAAACGCCAATGCATGATTCATCGTATATGCTACGAAGGCTTGTATTTACATAGACCATACTTCCAATCCTTAGCTGGTCTTTATTTTGTCCATTGGCAATTTCAGCAATTGATAACAACATCCCAATGAGCACGACTATTCTGATAATTATTCGATTCATGGTGTCAATTGTCTTGAACAGGTTCACGATTAGTAAAATAATGTCTAATACGGGATAGATTTCGTTTGTCTATAGGTATAAGAGAAAAGCGAAGGCCAGAATCTCCGTAACAATTCAGATCGTAGCATCCATCCTTATAATCATCAACCACGTTGTCTATATACTCTATGCTTGCATAGCCGAAATCGTCAGAGCCAGTTTTAACTTTATAATTGACTTTTTTCACTTCTGTTGTTTCATTTCCATAGATCCCAGTAACATTGAAACCTCTCTTTATCGCTACCTCCTCTATTGACCCGTCTTTTTCATAATTAGTTGAATTTCGGCAAAGGTTAGGATTTTAAACAATAAGAACAAATCAAAGTTGGTGAACCCGACATTTTGGGGTGTGAACGTGACGTTTTGGGGTGTGAACATTTTTGGGTCGGTTCTTTTTAGTGTCTTCAACTCGAAAAATGTCGGTTTCAGCACCCAAATTGTAAGGTTCACGATATTTGATTTTTTCGTGCAAGACAAAATGACTACTTTTGCCGCGTAAACACTTTTTTATGAGCTACTTCAGCATATTCGACACATCTTCCACTCCTGTCAAGGACCGTAAAAGGCGTTACTTCTTCCTGCTTGTCAACGCCATCGTCCTGAGCTGGGTTGTCTGGTCCATCGTGAATTTCAGGAACTATGCGGCGTTGCCCCAGGATGAAGTCCTCAAGGAAGTCCTGGTGGATATGCTGGAAAGCGTCATTGAGGTCACTGTGCTTGTGTCCTTGTCTATATTGTACTGCAAAATAGTCTTCCGGATTCTTTGGGGGAACGAAAGGACACTTAGCAAGCTGTTTTCCCAGGTCATTATCCTGACCTTGTTGAATGCTTTGACCTCGTTGGCAATCGGATGGTTGTACAGAGTGATCTATCCGACGGATGAGGGAATCATGCTACGGATATTCATATCCGATTTTACGGTCGTGTCCATCCTTTCAACGACTTATTTCGTTTCCTTCCTGATGAGCCGGCACCGCGATGAAAAGGAAGCCAGGCTGCTTGCCGAGAAGAAGGCAGCGGAAGAAAAACTGACGGCGGCCCAGGCGAAGCTGGACAAACTCGCCCTGCAGACAAACAATCATTTCATATTCAATAGTTTCAGCACATTGGGAGGAATGATCAAGACTCAGCCGGACGATGCGGAGAAATTCCTCCAGGGGCTTTCTGCCATGTACCGGTATCTTGTCCGCAACGCCGACAGGCACCTGATTCCTCTCAAGGACGAAATCCAATTTATGGAGAACTACGCCACGCTCGTCCACTACCGTTACGACGGCGTCAGGATTGAGATCGACGACTCTCTGCGGAAAACGGATGCGTTAGTGACGCCTGTCTCCATTCAGCAGCTTGTGGAGAATGCCGTGAAGCACAACCGCCACGGCGACGAAGAACAACTCCTTGTGGAGGTGTTTCGAATCGAAGACTACATAGTGGTCAGGAACAATATCCTGGAACTATCTGACAAAGAGGCCGGGAGCACCGGATCCGGACTCAAAAACCTCGCGGACAGGATCCGCTTGATTGCAGGAAAAGATATAGTCGTAGATAATGACGGGGCGACTTTCACCGTGCGCATCCCGCTGATTTATGAAGAGGATCTGAAAGATGAAAGTATGGATTATTGAAGATGAAAGGGCGCTTTCCAAGGCGCTCTCGGAGCAGTTGAGGCGGCTACGGCCGGAAATCGAAATCGCCGGAATATCGACAGGGATAAAGAATACTCTTGCGGCTCTGCGGGGCCATGATGACTTGGACATCATTTTTGCCGATATCAAGATTGACGACGGGCTGTCATTCTCCATTTTCGACAAATTGGAGACCGGTGCCATGGTGGTGTTCACTACGGCCTATGACGAATATGCGCTGAAGGCTTTCGACTACAACTGCGCCGATTACCTGCTTAAGCCAATCAGCGACGAGGCTCTGGAAAAAGCGCTCATCCGTTGTGAAAAGCACCTTTCCCGAATGAGCGGGGCCCAGGTCCGGGAGATGTCCGGAGAGATTGTCCGCCGCGAAGTCAAATACAGGAAACGTCTCTTTCTTGATTATGGTCAGGGAACGTTGATATGCCCCGTATCCAAACTGGCCTATGTCTTTACCGAGAGTGGCTATACTCGTGTTTTTATGGATGATGGGAGGTACGGATTGACGGATAATTCTTTAAGCATTTTGACTGAAAGTCTTGACCCGACTCAGTTTTTCCGCATGAACCGCCAGGCCATCGTCAATATCGACTTTGTGGATGCAATCGAACACGGGCCGGGCCGGGATTTCATCGCGAAACTGCGGGCGCCTTTTCAGGATGTTGAATTTGCCATGACTGCGGACAAGATAAAGCAACTGAGAATTCTACTGGACGAATAAATACTTAACGATGAAAACGAAGGTCTCATGCCTTCAAGTATCCCGAAGACAGTGGGATACAATATCAGAATGGCGTTTTGTTCGAACTGAATGCCGGGTGGTCTTGGAGACTCCAGTTCGGTAATGGTTTATGCCTCGGGCTTGGCGCTTCCATGATCCTGCCCCTTGGCAATTCAAGGACTTCGAAAAAAATACTTCCAATGCCCAAAATGCTTTTGGCTTTGAGTTTTAACCAATTCTACCGTTCCTGAGAGTGCAGATTGTTGTACCCTAGCGCTGTCGGGAGTCAGCGTGGCCACGGATTCTACACCAGTCCTTCGGGCAGGTTCATCACCAGAGTACGGGTGGAAGGGTCTGCAGATTGGATAAGATCTTCGTGCAGGGGGACCAGGACGCCTTCTACAATCAGGCAGGGGTTGCCCGGGATGTCTTCCAAGCCGGTGATTTCGCCCACCAGGGATTCGCCGTTATAGAGGAGCCAGCCCGTGAAGTCTTCGGAGTCCTGGTCATTGCTGTCGGCGTCCAGCATTATATCGCGCCCTACAATCTCTTCTGCGTCAGCTAGGTTGTCAACACCGGTCAGGTGTACAATGGCCTTTGAAGAGCCGCGGGGCGAAAGTCTTTCGATAAAAAATGGAACCGGCAGTCCATCGAAAGAGATGAATACCGGTTCCTCTGTGTTGATTTCCTCGGCTTCGATTCCGATCAGTCCGATAAGGACATCGCCCTCGATGCCGTTGGATTTCTGAATTTTGGCAATGCTGAGCATTATGCTTCTGCGGGAGTTTCCTCGGCAGGAGCAGCCTCCTCGGCGGGAGCCTCGGCGGCGGCCTTTGCTGCAGCCTGGGCGGCGGCAAGCTCGGCGGCCTTCTTGGCGATAGCCTCGGCGCGTGCCTCATTTACCTTGGCCTCTTCGGCCTTGGCGGCCTTGCGGGCCTCGATGGCAGCGTTCTTCAGACCGGTCTTCTTGGCCTCGATCTTGGCATCCCTGCCAGCCTTCCAGTCGTTCCACTTCTTGTCAGCAACTTCCTGGGTGAGAGCGCCTTTCTCGATACCACCGTCAAGGTGATGCCTAAGGAGAACACCCTCGTAGGAGAGAATGCGGCGGGCGGTCAGAGTAGGCTCTGCACCGACCTTAACCCATGCCAGTGCGCGCTCGAAATTGAGATCGATGGTAGCGGGGTTGGTGTTGGGGTTATACACACCGAGTTCCTCGATGTAACGACCGTCACGCGGGGAGCGTGAGTCTGCCACTACAATGTGGAAGAATGCGAAATTCTTCTTACCGTGGCGCTGTAAACGAATCTTAACAGCCATTGTGAATCTGTTTGTTTAAATTGAACCTAAATGTCCGCCCTACCCGAGAGCGGACTGCAAAGGTAGTTATTTTTTAGCAATTTACAAGTGCGGTACGGTTATTGACCCAATTTATTTTATATTTGCAATATGAAACGCTTGGTGACACTTCTCCTGCTTTGCTGCGTTGCTGCTTTATCCTTGAAGGGGCAGGATATTCCCGGGGTAAAACTCTCCGATGCATCCGGCCGTACCGTCACTACCGTTTCGCTGATCGATCATAAAACACCGTTCGTAATCAGCATGTGGATGACCACCTGCAAGCCTTGTCTCAAGGAGCTCGAAGCGGTGATGGACGAGGCCGCCGGCTGGGACGGAGATTTCCCGCTTCGCGTGTATGCCGTTTCGGTTGACGACAGCCGCTCTCTCCAGAGGGCTATAGCCATGTCCAAGGCCTGGGAAGGGGTTACTCCGCTCTTCGACCCCAACGGAGACCTGCGCCGTGCCCTTAACGTGTCTGCCGTTCCGCAAGTATTTGTGTACGACAAAGACGGCAATCTTTACCACACCCACATAGGATATCGTCCCGGAGATGAGCTGCAGCTGCTCGCCGCTCTCCGCAAATGCGCGGGTAAATGAGACTCGCTCCGCTGATCGCTATTTTAACAGCCGTCTTCCTTCCGCTGCTTGCGGCGGGACAGTCTTTCAGAGGCGCTATTGAAAGTAATTCAGCGGTATATTTTGATGATCCCGCCCTGGGGCCGGCGGCGCACAGATGGGGCTCCAACAATTATCTTAAGCTTGACTGGCAGAGAGACTCGCTCTCGGCCGGAGTGCAGGCTGAATGGTATCCGCAGGCACTTGCCGGCTATCCTTCGGAGCTTAAAGGAGCGGGTCTGACAGGGCTTTACATCGACTGGACACACGGCCTGCTGCATCTTCACGGCGGCAGCTTCCACGAGCAGCTGGGAAGCGGCTTGCTGCTCCGCAGCTGGGAAGACAGGGACCTTGGCCTTAACAACTGTATCGACGGAGGCTGGGCCTCCGTCCGTACAGGGGGCAGGGAACTGGAATTCAAACTGCTGGGCGGATTTCCCAAGTACGGCCTCTGGCCTACGGGCGCTTCGGCCCTTGCCGGGGCGGACCTGTCGCTCGATGTGCTCCGCACTCTTGGCGTAGAGTCGGTCCACACGCTTAAGCTGGAGGGCAGTTTTACCGACCGCATCGCTTTAAAAACAGATGAGGGCATAGCTTATCTTGCCTCCGGGGCAGGCTTCAGCGTTCCGCTGCATCTCCCCGGTTGGTCGGCCCGGGCGCAATATGCCTGGGAAGGCTTCTCGCTTAAGGCTGAGTATGTGGGCAAGGGGGCCGATTTTTATGCCGAGCAGCTGAGCGGCGCCAAAGAGCGCTACCGCCTCAAGGGCGGGAATGCCCAGCTTATAGAGGTCACAGCGGCTACGGGGCCTTTTTCGGGGACAATTACTCTGAGGCGCCTTGAGAATATGGCGGAGCATATATTCCTTACCACTTCGGCGCCATCGCTTACCAATACGCTCAACTATCTTCCGTCGCTCTGCATGCAGCAATCTTATATGCTGGCGGGGCTCAACCCTTACGTGACTTATGCTGACGGCGAGGCCGGGGTGCAGGGCGACCTGTTCTGGACTTTCCGCCGTGGGAGCGCGCTTGGCGGGCGGTACGGAATGAAGCTGCACGTTGCCGGCAGCTGGATAGAGGCTCTGCCTTGCGCCCTTCCCGACCGGACGGAATCGCACCTTGCCTACCGCGACATAAACATCGAACTTGAAAGGCGGTGGAGCCGCGCTTTCAAGACCATTGCATTCGTGTCCATCCAGGAGAATTCGCCTACTCACGGCAACCGTAAGGCCACCAATGCGCAAAATGTCTTCGTGCTGGACGGACAGTATAGGATTTCGTCTGATGTGGCCGCCCGTCTTGAACTGCAATATCTTTATTCCCAGGAGCTTAGCCGCGACTGGATGGCGGCGCTGGTGGAGTTTACCTTCTCGCCTCACTGGAGTTTTACGCTCAGCGACATGTACAATCATGGCAGCTCGAAGGTACATTACTACAACATTGGAGCTTCCTACTCGCTGGATGCTTTAAACATTTCGCTGCTTGCGGGCCGCAACCGCGAGGGCATGATTTGCTCGGGCGGAGTTTGCCGATGGCAGCCGGCGTTTACCGGTGGAGTGCTCCGTATTCAATGGTCATTCTGATGAAAAAGTGGATTATCATACTCTGCTGCCTGCTGCCCATGCTCTCCTGCGTGGGCCAGAAGGACGATCCTGAACCCGTTCCCATCGATAATCCCGACAATCCTTTCCCCGATCCTTGGGCGGGAGAGGGTGATGAATACTTCCGCCGCTCGCTGGCGCTGGATTTTACGGGTACCTGGTGCGTCCATTGTCCCAAGATGCAGGCGGCCATAGTACAGGCGCAGCAACTGCGTCCCGGGCGCATCGTGAGCGTGGGCGTGCATTGCCTCGATGCTATGAGCCTTGAACCGTGGAGCAGCTCTCTTGTCTCGCGTTTTGGCATTACCGCCTATCCGTCGGCGGTTGTTGACCTTGATGGTTCGTCGCTCATTACCACATCTTCGCCGGATCTGCTACTCTCGCACTGCGACCGTTTGCTCAAGGTGCGTGGCAAAGCGGCGGGACTGAAGATCCAAAGCACACTGGAAGACGCCGTGCTGAATGTGGAGGTGGAGGCTACCGCCGTTCGCAACGGAGAGTACAACTTGGCCCTGCTGGTGCTCGAAGATGGGATTGTCGCTCCGCAGACAGGGGCCTCCGGCGACTATGTGCATAACGATGTGCTGCGCTTCTGGGAGGAGAGTCCTGTTGTTTTCAGAGGTGGAGGAGAAGTATTTGAGGCGTCGTTCTCCCTGGCAGCGGGGAGCGGAAAGCTGCGGTGCGTTGCACTTGTGTGCCGTGGAGGCATAGTTGACAACCTCACCGTGTGCAAGGCCGGTGAAAGCATAGGTTATTTGTTTGAGAAATAATAAATAAGCCCGCGTCAATGGCGCGGGCTTATCTTATTCCGGATACAGGAATTATCCTTTAATAGCTGCGATACCGGGGAGCTCTTTGCCCTCGAGGGCCTCGAGCATTGCGCCGCCGCCGGTGCTTACGTAGCTCACCTTGTTTGCGAAGCCCATCTGGGTCACGGCTGCTACGGAGTCACCGCCGCCGACAAGTGTGTAGGCGCCCTTCTCGGTGGCCTGGGCCAGGAGTTCGGCTATCTTGAGGGTTCCCTTGGCGAAAGGAGCGATCTCGAATACGCCCACGGGACCGTTCCAGAGGATGGTCTTGGAGTCGAGGATGACCTTGCCCCAGCGCTCGAGCGACTCGGGACCTGCATCGACGCCCTCGAATCCGTCGGGAATCTCGTGAGAGGAGACGATCTTGGTGTTGGCGTCGGCGCTGAATGCGTCGGCTACCAGGGTCTGGACAGAAAGGTAGATGTTTACGCCCTTCTCCTTGGCCTTTGCCATGATTTCCAGTGCCTGGGGCATTAGTTCGTCTTCGTGGAGGGAGTTGCCTATCTTGCCGCCTTCCGCTTTGATGAAGGTGTAACCCATGCCGCCGCCAATGATGAGGTTGTCAACCTTTTCGAGCATGTTCTCGAGTACTGCGAGCTTGCTGGATACCTTGCTGCCGCCGATGATGGCGGTGAAGGGGTGCTGTGCGTTGCGGAGCACATTGTCGATGGCCTTGATCTCGCCTTCCATGAGGTAGCCGAACATCTTGTCGTTGGGGAAGTAGTCGGCGATGAGGGCGGTGGATGCGTGGGCGCGGTGTGCGGTGCCGAATGCGTCGTTGATGTAGCAGTCGGCATATGATGCAAGGGTCTTTACGAATTCTTTCTGGGATGCCTTGACAGCTGCCTTGGCCGCTTTCTTCTCTTCGTCGGAGGCGTCTTCGGCGAGCCCGCGGGGTTTGCCTTCTTCCTCGGCGTAGAAGCGGAGGTTCTCGAGCAGGAGAGCCTCGCCGGGCTTGAGGGCAGCCACTTCGGCCTGGGCCTTCTGGCAGTCGGGGGCGAACTTAACGTTCACTCCGAGGCACTCGGATACGTGTGCTAGGATGTGCTTTAAGGAGAACTTGTCGGCTACTCCCTTGGGACGGCCGAGGTGAGACATGATGATAAGGGCGCCGCCGCCTGCGAGCACCTTCTTGAGGGTGGGCATCGCTGCGCGGATGCGGGTGTCGTCGGTGATCTCGAAATTCTCGTTGAGGGGGACGTTGAAGTCCACGCGGACTATGGCCTTTTTGCCGTTGAAATTGTAAGAATCAATGTGCTGTTGCATAATCGTATTTGATAAATCCCACAAATTTAACAAAAATATCGATATCTTTGCGTTATGATAGAGTTTCCTGATATTAGTTGGAAGGATTATGAGCTGCTGGACAGCGGCGACGGCGAGAAGTTGGAGCGTTTTGGCTCTTATGTGCTTTCTCGTCCGGAGCCCAAGGCCCTTTGGACGAAGTCTTTGCCCCAGAGTGAGTGGGCGAGGTTGAGTCATACGCATTTTAAGCCGGGGGCGGGGTTCGGGCGTGCCGGCAAGGAGGACAGCGGTACTTGGGAGCGGCTTCGGGCTATGGACGATCAGTGGTGGATCCGCTATGCCCTGCCTGCTTCGGAGGCGAGTATTTCGTTGCGGCTGGGGCTGACGAGCTTCAAGCACGTGGGGGTGTTCCCGGAGCAGGCTCCTAACTGGGATTTCATATATAATAAATGCCGCTCGATGGAGAGCCCAAAGGTGCTCAATTTGTTTGCTTACACCGGAGCCGCTTCGCTCGCCGCGAGGGCTGCCGGAGCCGAAGTTACGCATCTTGATTCTGTCAGGCAGGTGGTTACCTGGGCGAGGGGAAATATGGAGCGTAGCGGCCTTGACGGGGTTCGCTGGGTGGTTGAAGATGCTATGAAGTTTGCGGCCAGGGAGTGCCGCCGCGGCCATTTGTACGACGGGATTATCCTTGATCCTCCGGCATACGGGCACGGCCCCGACGGGGAGAAGTGGAAGCTTGACGAGTGTCTTTTCGAGATGCTCCGTACGGTGGCGACCATTCTTGCGCCGCATGGTTTTGTGGTGCTGAATTTGTATTCCAACGGCTACAGTGCCGCCCTCGGCGAGACTTTGGTCCGCGAGGCCTTCGGTATTCCCGGTCGGCCGGCCGCTGCTGTGCCTCCGGGCTCTGCAGACTTCGCTTCGCTCATCCCTCCCACCGCTGACGCGGCGGGCCCCTCCCGTTCACGTAGCCACGGGCGGCTACGGTCTGCGGAGTCCGGAGATACAGCTGCGGCACCCCGGATTACTTCGGGCGAGCTGGCCCTTAACGACAGTTTTGGCAAAGTACTGCCGCTCTCGATTGTAGTTAGACTTGAAAAATGATGGATATGAAGCACTTATCACTTTTGTTCGGGGTTGCTCTGCTGGCGGCTTCGTGCACTTTTTCTTTCCCTGTTAACATTGTCCGAGGCAACGGAACGGCTGCGGAGAAGACTTTCGAAGTCGGAGAATTCAATTCTGTATCTTTGGTCGGATCGCTCGATGTCATATTCGCCCAAAGCGATGAGGATTATTCCGTAGTCCTCCACACCGACGAGAACCTTATAGACGACTATCGTATTGAAGTAAAGGGCGATGTGCTGGTGATCAGCACCAAACCCGGGGTTTCAGTCAGCCCCAAGGCGCTAAGCTATGTGAGCGTGAGCGCTCCGGTGCTTCGCGAGGCGTCAATCACCGGCAGCGGAGATTTAGTGTTTAAGGGCGATTTGAGAGTGGACGGACCGTTGGGCTTTTCCGTAACAGGTAGCGGCGATATCGACGCTGGCGCAGTTGCTTGTAAGCAGTTTGCCGTTAAGGTGTCCGGGAGCGGAGACATCGATGCCGGCCCCGTAACTGCAGAGGATATGAGCCTTACAATCAGCGGCAGCGGTGACATTGCGATGGAACTCTCCGGAGCGGGGGATGTTTCCGCAAAGATAAGCGGCAGCGGCGACATAACCCTTCTGGGCAGCGCCCGCAGCCTTAATTCCAGAGTTTCAGGCAGCGGAGATATCCATTCCAACGGGTTAAGTTTGAAAAAATAGCTTCGGGAGTCCCGGACAGCTATTTTGAAGTATAAGGACCGGCGATTGTACGTACGGTCCTTTTTCCGTCCGAATCGGAAAGAACATACACATAATAGTGGGCACCGCCCTTCTCGACGCGTACTACTATGTGGCCGTCTGAACCTTTGACCTGGCCGAAGCGCCCGTATGAGCGCATGCTCTCACAGGTGTTGGTGATGAAGATGTCCAGGCTCTGATTCATTCCCGTAACCCCTTCATATACAGGCTGGCGCGGGTGCCCGTCGGTCCAGCTGTTGATTATCCAGCACCGGGGAGCGAGGTACTTCATTGCCTCGCAGACGTGCTTGTTCTTGGCAACGTAGCCATATCCGTTAGTGTTGGTAACGCCGTGATGGTCGGCCTTCATGACATCCACTGCTCCGCAAGCCTTGGCGCAGGGAGTCTCCATATCCTTCCATACAAAAGTGGAACAGCCGTCATACTGGGCGTCGCCCCCGTGGAAGAAATCGAACTTGCCGTAGCTTAGTTTGAAAACAGTGGTGCAATGGTTCTCTTCCGGGCAGTTATCGGCGTTGCCGATATTCTTAGGATCTGCAACTTGAATATCCTTCAGGGCGGGGAAAGTAGCAGTCGCGGTGGTCGTGCCCGGACCGTCCCATATGTCACCGTTCACCGCAACATTCTGAACCTTGAAATCGGGGTAGCCGGCAGCGGAACGAAGCATAACAATCTGGTCGGACGCGCCGGCCTTGAAGCGCTCGACCTTGAGCCCGGTATTAGCTACGTGCCATTTTACGGCAGTTACATAATTCTTGACAATGGAGGCATTGGATGCCTTTGTCTGCATATCCACAGGATAGTCGTACGAGGGCCATCCGCGGTCCAGCAGCAAGCCTGCGGGCAGCAGGTCAAGCACCTCAGGCAGACTCTGCTTAACGTAGCTTGGCGATTTGTCGGAGACAGGCATGCCGGTGGTACTGCCGAAATGGTCCCCGTGGAAATGAGTGTTGAGCACATAGTCAAGTTTGTTGTTCCCGGTCCATGCCATGCATTTCTGGATGTAATCCGCAATGAATTCGCCGGCCCTGAAACCGGAATCCTTCATAGGGTCCCAGCGCGAGCGTATCCCGACATTTGTCGTACTGCCCACAGGGCCGGTCTGGTTATGCGACCCGGCGGCATCCACCAGCATCTGCGTTCCGTCGGGGAAGATCATAAAGCAGCATTCGCCGGTGGAAGTATTGATGAAATGAATGTCCAGCAGCCCTTCGTGCCATGAGGGCAGAGCCTCTCCGACCTTCACTTCAAACGCCGGCTCCTTCACCTCCGGCTCAGTCTTTCCCCCCGGAGTCGGCGGAACATACGGCTGCTCGCAGGAGGCCAGAAACAGTGAACAAAGAATCAATAATCTATAATGTTTCATTTAATAAAGCCTTCGCTGGTTTGATAATTGTATTCTATTCTTTTTTTGTTTTGCCTTACATAGTCTTCATATTTTCTGGAAACAGAAAGCCTTCCGTTGCGAATGTGCAATGTGTCAAAATCAGTAAATGAATTTTTGAATAATAAACGATCCACTTCAAAGGATAAAGTATATGAAGTGTCGTTGTCCATTCCGTGCCGGTAGAAAGCATACCAAAAGGCGGGAGTATTAGAAAAATGCCCGCAATACTGAAAGTAAGAATCTTTCCGTTTGTCTATTGAGATATAGAAATACTTTTTTCCTTCTTCAAAGAAAGAAGTATCACTTATGAGCCGGCCACGAAAATAATCGGAGTTGTTGTCAAAATTACCAGCAGTAAAAATGAATGTGGCATGTTTGCGTCCGTTAGAATCAATCAGATGATTGAACCCGAATTCGTAAATTGTCTTAATCTGATAAGGGCGCGATTCTACGGGTTTGCGATATTCAGTTTTATCGCAAATGTATGAGGTGTCTCCTTCGAGTGGATACAATAATGTATCCTTTTCATAATGTAACTTATACCAAAAGGTAGTGTTGTCGGCCTCTGGAACTATAGGAGAAATACCAAAAACATCAAGAACATCAAGAACATCTCTTAAACAAGACGTAACTGCAAAAGAAACAATGACAACCAAGGCAATGACGGTAAATTTTGCTTTCATGGCAACTACTGTACATCTTCTTTTAACTGCTCGTTAAGAACGCCGACATAATGATTGCTGAATTCAACACGCGAACTGCTTTGGCTTAAATTGGCAAACATAGTTTGGAGTTCATTGCTCACATTAGTTGTTTGCGTTATATCTTGCGCATGGATAACAGTGGTAGTGAATAAAGCGAAAATCGTAACTATATAACCATATCTCTTCATATTATTTGCTATTATCTTGCGGTATACGGTCCGAACTTGGCTTTGACCTTGTAGTCTTGATTGCTGTCGTCGAGGACGTAGATGTAGTATTTGACTCCTCCCGGCAGTACTCTTACCACCACGTGTCCTCCGGTGGCGGCAAAGGTGGAAGGGTCGACGCCTTCGGCCTTGAGTGTAGTTATGTTGCTCTGTACCAGATTGGTAGTGAATATTCGGGTAGAAGGATTGGCGCTGAGTACACGCTTTAGCGTAGCGGGGTTGGGCTGAACGTCACGCCATACTCCGGCAATGTAGAAGTCGGGCTTGAGCACACCCAGCAGTTCGGCGCTGTTGGTGTTGGCGGTGCTGTGATGGCTGGCTTTCATACCCTCCACCTTCTTCATGACCACCGATATAGGTTTCTCGATGTCTTTCCAGCTGTAGCTGCTTCTTCCGCTGTACTGGATATCGCCGCCGCTGAAAAAGTCGAAGCTTCCATAGCTGAGCAGGAACACGTTGGAGAAGATGTTCTCGTTGATGGCCCACGCGGTGTGGTTCTTGCTGCACTCAGCTGTTGAAGGAACATAGGTAGTATTGACTTCTGTTCCTTTGCCTGTCCAGATATCTCCGCCCGCCGCAACGTTGAGCACGCGGAAAGTGGAATACTTGCCGGCGTCGTGCTTGAGCACCACCTGGTCGTCGTGGCCGATCTTAAGAGTCTCCCGCACTGTGCCTTGTTTGCGCTTGGCGTAGTCGAGGTAATTGACATAGAGCTGGTAACGCTTCTGGCCCCCGGAGTCGAAATAATCGGCCGAAGGGCGCGATGCCCAGTCGCCGCGGTCAAGAACCTTGTCGATGGGGATGGCGAGGCCCACCTCGGCGATGCCGTTGAGGTAGAACCCGCCGTCGTTGAGGTTCACCGACGATACTTGTTCTCCCTCCTTGTTGAACGGCGTCCAGCCGTAGGCGGCATAATTGTCGCGCCATGAGCCTATATGGTCACCATGGTAATGGGAGGTATAGAAGTAGTCCAGGCGCCCTCCTGCAACTGCAGGAGCAAAATGCTTGATATAATTGACTATAACGCCGCCGCTGCTCACCGATACAGAAGGTTTGGAGGGGACGCCCTGCGAGTCGCTGCCGTAGTCGTGAAGCTCTGCGGGAGGGGCTCCTGCTGCGTCGCAAAGCATGGTTGTGCCGTCGGGGAAGATGTAGTAGAACGCTTCTCCGCGGCCGCCGTTAATGCTGTGGATGTCGAGATATCCGTCCTGCCAGGCCGGCAGCACCTGACCCACCTTGACATCGATTGGCGGGTCAACACTTTCAGGTTCTTTTTTACCTCCCGGTGTGGGAGGAGTATAAGGCTCCTGGCAGCCGAACAGGGCGGCTGCCAGGATAGCCATACTCAAATACTTTCTTCTCATTTAACGATTTCAATCTTCATATGCTCCTGGACGGGGCGCGAGCCGCCGCTGTTGGAGTCTTTGCCGGCGTAACGGACCACGGAGTTCTGGGCCTTGCTGGCAGAGGTTTCACCTATGGTCGATACAACCATTGTGCCGTCTGCTATCATCAGTGACTGGCAGGTCATGCGGTACTCTACCAGGCCGCTCACGGTAGATGTGAGGGTGTAGGTATAGTCCACAACGGTGTTGATCTGCTGGGGATTGTCGGGATATACAGGGTCTCCTGTCACAGGGTCGGTGCCTATATCCTTGCTGCCTGACGGGTCAAAGATAAGTTCGACGTTGTATTTTACCTCTTCACCGCCTGCGGCTGCATTCTTGACCTCGCCTACAGGTACCCAGTTCTCGCCGTCCTTGATTTCAAGCAGCCAGTACTTAAGGGTGTTCTGCGTGTTGGGGCGGAGAACATAGTAAATATGCAGCTTGGTGCCGGCAGGCAGGGCTTCCGCGGTCTCGGCCGTCATTTCGGCCACGTCTCCCTTCCAGGCTCCGTACCAGCAAGGCTCTCCGTAGTTGCCGGTGCCTCTCTTGCAACGTCCGTTGTCGTCGAGAGCGGTCTTGTCGGACCCGTTCTTGAAGCGTATCTTGCCGCCGCTGACGATATTGGACTCGCAGTAATGGTCGTCGGAAGCGTAACCGGGCAGATGTGCATCGGGGTTGGGCTTTCCGTCAACCTTGGCCAGCTCATAAGCGAAATG
>JAEEGF011785196.1_pt1 | contig 17987 bp, 15 predicted proteins | sample 9134171 | NCBI WGS metagenome assembly JAEEGF01 (sample SAMN16246542, study PRJNA631951) | gut metagenome | biome: gut microbiome; feature: rumen; material: AP-attached | host: Bos | place: Iran: Karaj | collected 2018-10 | reverse complement strand
GGGCAAAAAGCCGTCAGCCCTCCCCTACTCACATAATAGCGAAGAAGCCAGTCCCGGATACTATTCTGTTTATCTGCCTACATCGGGGCTGCTCTGCGAAATGACTGCCGGCACGCATACGGGAATACTGAGATTTTCCAATATTACAAACAGCAATTCCGGTGTTTATATAGACGCATCGTCCTGCATAAGTTCTGGACACGTTGACAATCCTTCAATCAAAATGAATTCCGACAGAAAAACCTTAACAGGAGAATGAACATTATTCGGAACATTTACCGGCAGATTTGATGGTTTGAAAGTATATATTTACGGAGAATTTGATAAGGTCCCCACTTCTTACGAGGAAACCGGATCGGGGTTAAAAGCCATATTCCAGGATAAAGTATTTTCACTTAAAGCCGGAATCAGTTTTGTGAGCGTAGAAAATGCAAAAGATAATCTTGAAACAGAATCAAATGACATGAGCTTTTATGAAATTAGATCTGCGGTTGTTGAAAAATGGGAAGACAGACTCTCAAGAATTGATATTGAAGCTGACGAAGCCACAAAAGAGATATTCTACACTGCTCTTTATCATTCAATGATAATGCCGACAGATTTTACCGACTGCAATGGTGAATATATAGGATTTGACAAGAAAATCCATACCGCAGAAGGTTTTACTTACAGAACAGATATGTCACTTTGGGATACCTGCAGAAATGTTCACTCGCTTTACGCGCTTATTGCGCCGGATATTCAGCGCGATTGTATTGAAAGCCTTCTTAAAATGGCTGAGCAGGGTGGCTCCCTGCCACGCTGGCCCATGGGCGCCGGATATTCCGGCTCAATGTTCGGTAATCCGGCTGATATAGTATTAACCGAAAGCTATCTCAAGGGATTTGATTTTGATGCCGAAAAAGCGCTGACATTTATGATTGAGCAGGCAGACGGAATTAAAGGTCTTGACGATACAATGCAGGAAACAAACGTTCTTAAGGAATATAAATATCTTCCGGATGATATAATAACAAGATATTCTGTTTCTAAAACACTTGAATACTGCTGGGAATTTGACGCTGTTTCGAGACTTGCGCTGGCTCTTGGTGATGAAAAAAAAGGCGAAGAACTCCTGGAGAAATCATTATATTACAAGAATTTATGGGATAACGAAACCAAGTATTTCCGTCCGAAGAATTCGGATGGCAGCTGGGGAAGGATTATTACAGGAATTACTTCATTCTTTGATGACATCTTCGGGACGGATTATTTCAGAGCCTACTGCGAAGGCGGAGCAAGACACTGGCGATGGGGCGCTCAACACGATGTTCAGGGAATGATTGAATTATTCGGCACAAAAGAATACTTCATTAAAGAACTTGAGAATTTTATGGAAGACGCCTCACGAGAAAGAGCTGCTATTGATCCCGGCTCCGGATTCTGGATCGGCAATCAGCACGATATTCATACGCCTTATCTTTTCAGCGACGCGGGAAGGTCCGACCTTACTCAAAAATGGGTCAGATGGACTCTGAGTAACCGGTTTTCGACCGATATAGACGGCCTCGACGGAAACGATGACGGCGGAACGCTGAGCTCGTGGTATGTATTCTCTGCACTTGGATTCTATCCTAAGGCGGGGACGGAGAAATACTATCTCGGATCTCCCGCTGTCGATTCAGCGATAATCACTCTCGAAAACGGTAACACAATTAGAATTACCGTCGAAAATAATTCACCTCAAAACATCTATGTTTCGCAAGTAAAAATCAATGATACCGAATTTAAAGGCACAGAATTCACTCATAATCAAATTAAAGACGGAATAAAAATGTCATTTGAAATGTCTTCAAACAAATAAAGAAAAGGGCTTGCAGTTATGCGAGCCCTTAAATTAAATGATTTATTAATTATTCTTAACTTCCGTATTTTTAGGGGTTTTCGTAATTGAATTGTCAACGATTATATCTTCGGAATAATCAACCTCAAGAGAACCCCTAACTGCATAATTGGATGCACCGAACTGTTTATGAACCGAAATGAGTTTACTCTTCATAACAGAGACTCCGATGAATCCGATTAAAGCCCCTGCAATCAGAGAAATGATTATATTTGACGGCTTAATGAATCGGTTCTGAGTATTAAAGCTTTCTCTCTGTGTCAAATCATCCGAACTTATGATTTCATACTCTTCAGGATAATCTTCGCTGTTATAGGCAAATACGGGGACGGTGATTGAGACAACAAAAGTGAATGAGATAAGCATAACCAAAGAGTAAATGAGTATCTTTTTCATTCATCAGCCCCCTAACTCAGAAAGAACGTCAAAAATAGATATACTATAACAGCTGCTGCAGAACCTATGGCAAAGAAATACCTTTTAAAAGCACCACGGTCCATTGGAAGATTGCCGACAAATCTGCCGGTCTGCCCATTCATTGCAAATGTAAATTTTTCGCCTTTCCAGCTGGTATTAAGCAACCATATGGGACAGAGAGCATATTTTGCCTTTGTATCTCTGAGACTCACATCTGATTTTGAAACTGAAATGTCATCAAAATCTCCGAGTAAATTCTGAAAAGCAGAAACAGTCGAATTATCAATTCTTTCTCCTGCTCTTTTGAGGCATTCAGCCGCATTAACATCAAATTTATCTGCGAGATAACCGGCAAGATAACCGGTATGAAAATCAACGGCATCGAAAAAATCATAAGGCTCAATAGATTCCATAAGCAGATTATCAATAGCTTCCGAAGCATCAACCGGAACATTTTCGAAGGTAATCTTTCCCTTTCTCAAAAGAGAATACTTCGTCACATCCCTGTAAGAATACTCTTCATCATCATAGATTTTGGTTTTGGAAGCATCAAAAGATAAATCCGCATCTGCAACCGTATCATAAAACCAGAAAGGAACATAAATTCCTTTAATTTCATCAATATGATTCTCGTCTTTGAAAACCTTAGGCAGGAGTTTTTTCCCTTCAAGATGTTTTCTTAAAGCATCTTTTGCAGCATTCTTATCTAACTTAAACGGAATAATATAATCCGGTTTTAATTTTCCAGTAAACTGCCCCATCATTACTATAGGGTTACCGCAAAAAGGACACGCAGAAGCCGCAAGAGTAGCGGTGCCGATTATCTCGCCACCGCATGATTTACAAAGATAGGTTATAAGCCCGTCTGCGGATTCGATTGAATCCGCAGGCTGTTCGGGCAAATTTTGTTCTTCACCGGGATTATCCAGAATTTCATCTACATTCTGAACTTCTTCAATAGAGTATTGAGAATCGCAATACGGACACCTGAGCATTTGAATTGATGAGTCAAATTCAAGACCGCCGCCGCACTTGGGACATTCATATTCATGAAGTTGTGCCATTAAAGCAAAACCTCCCGGAATTACTGAGCGTCTTTATCGTCAAAAGGATCGCCGCACTCGGGGCAGAATTTGGGCGGATTCTTGGGATCTTCAGGCATCCAACCGCACTTGTCGCACTTATACAGAGGTTCGCCTGCAGGTTTTGCAGCACCGCATTCAGAACAGAATTTGCCCTGATTCACCTTGCCGCACTTGGGGCAGGTCCATCCCTGTACGGGAGCCGGCTTTGGTTTACCACATTCAGGGCAGAAATTGCCTGTAGCAATAGTTCCGCATTCACATTTCCAGGAATCAGCGGCAGGTGCTTTAGCCGCAGCAGCGGCAGCCGCAGCTGCTTCTTCCTGCTGAGCTACACCGAAAAGATTTGCGGCATTGTTTCCGCCTGCATTCTGAGCAAATCCCATACCCATAAAGCCGGTCATAGCTCCGGCCGTATTACCGGCAGCTGTTCTCATTGCGTCTGCAGTAGCCTGAGTCTGAGTCGCAGCAGCCATTCTCGGGTCTCTGTTGATAGCAGCTCTCTGAGCTTCTTTAATAACCTGCTGATCCTCTTCGGGAAGAGTAACTGTACCGAGAGCAACAGAAACAACCTCAAGTCCTCTGAGCTCGCCCCATTTTTCGGAGAGAGCGTCATTCATAGCTTTTTCAAGCTCGGTATTATGAGTCACTATCTGGTTCGGACGGATTTCAAGTTCGCTGATTGCTCCGAAAGCGGGCTGAAGAGCGCTGATAAATTCAGTCTTGAGCTGGCCGTCAATCTCGTCTCTGGTGTATTCTCTCTCAACATTGCCCATAACATTCTTATAGAAAAGAAGCGGGTCAACGATTTTGTAAGAGAAAATACCGCTGCAACGGATTGAAACATCGATATCAAGGCCGATATTTCTGTCAACAACTCTGAACGGAACGGGATTGGGCGTTCCGAATTTATTGTCAATGATTTCTTTAGTGTTGAAATAATATACGCGCTGATCTTTGCCGGTATCTCCACCGTAAGTGAATCTCTTTCCGATAACCTTAAAAGTATCGATGATTGATTTCTTGAGATTGCCGGTAAAAATGCTGGGCTCTGTAGAAGTATCATAAGTGTATTCGCCGGGTTCTGCGCAGAGATCGACAACCTTACCCTGTTCAACGATTATCATGCACTGACCATCGGCAACAGCTATGCCGGAACCGTTTGAAATGATATTATCATTTCCTTTGGTGTTTGAAGAACGACTTGTGATTCTCTTCTGTCCCTTGGTCATAAGTACCTCTTTGGGCATGGATTCACAATAAAAGAATTCTTTCCACTGATCGGCAAGAACTCCGCCGACTGCGCCTTTTGCTGCCTGAATAAGACCCATAATTAGTCTCCTTTCGGATTGAAAATTGTTATAAATTAACGATATAATTATATCATTGCATATATTTTAAGTCAATAATTTTACATATTTGAAGATTTGTCTAAATGCACAATAAAAATGTACTAGAAAAAGCATAATAAACAAAAAATTATAAGATATTGAAATATATATTTATAAATGATATACTTAAAAAGTAATATGTAAATGAGGAGGTATGTTATGGATTCCAACACAGCTGAAGAAAGAATTTACGATCAGCAGGATTCCGCCGCCGCTCATAAGGACCGGCGATATGTCGGAACAAAAGAAACCGTTGCATATATTCTTTATGACATTGCTCAATCTTTCAATATCAATAAATACAGCGATATTTTCATCACAGATATTGTAAAAATCGGATTGAGATTTCAGGAAATAGTCAGCTTCGTTGTCGGCCTTTGGGATATGGTAAACGATGTATTCCTTGCCGCTATAGTTGACAAAACCAGAACCAGATGGGGTAAATTTAAGCCATGGCTGATAATTTATGCAATCCCGGGTCTTGTTCTCTATACACTTTACTGGACCATGCCGCTTACAATCGGCGGAATGGGCAAGTATGATGTCGGTAAACTGATTTTCTTTCTCATTTTCTCGCTTATACAGAATCTTGCCGATTCAACAAAAGGTATAGCAAGAACAGGCATGCTTGCTACAATTACCCCTAACATTATTGACAGGACAAGGCTTATAACAGAAGCAAACCTCCTCTCTGGATTCGTTGAGAAGGCGCCTGAAATAATTATGGGTCTTCTCATTGACCTTGTAAATCACGGCAAGCTCAAGATTAAGATGCCGCATCTGTATATTTCCGCCGGCGTTTTCTGCAGCGTAGTCAGCGGTGCATTTGCAATTGCGTTTGCATTTATCGCCAAAGAGAGAGTTAACCAAAGTATTGAGAAGCCCAGTATCAAAGCAAGCTTTAAATCGATATTCACAAATAAGCCGCTTCTTCTAATTACTCTTTCCGAATTTCTCGGCGCATTCAGCATCGGTTCGGGTGTTAACTACTATTATATCAATGTTCTCGGTCTAGCTACGATGTCAACAATCGTCGGAATACCCGGCGCTATTGTATCCCCCATTTCCTATTCCTATGTTCCCTGGGCAAGGGAAAGATTCTCCACCAAAACTCTATGGATTTTCGGCTCTCATATCAGCGATTTCCTGATGGTAGGAGTTTTCCTTATCGGTTCGATTAATAAAAACTATAAGAAACTCGGCGCCATGATTCCAGCATTTATGATCAGAGAAACCATCTGGATGTTCTTCTGGGGAATTCGTTCGGTTATCCCCGAAGAAATGAGAAACGAATCCATCGACTATGGAGAATGGAAAAACGGCTACAGAAACGAAGGCCTTACAGGCGTCGCGAAAGAACTCCCCAGAAAACTTATCAACACATTCGGCAACACAATCAAGGCGGCAATTCTGCGCAGAGTAGGTTATGTTGAGGGTGCAGGATTCGGCGGTCAGTCAGAAAAAACAGAATATTCACTCTTCTGGATGTGCACCATACTTCCCGTTGTTACCGGAATAATTTCAATAGTTCCCAAACTCTTCTACGACCTCAACGGCGAGAAGAGAGAAAGAATGTATGCTGAACTATTTGAAAGGCGCGAAGCCCTTGCTAAAGAAGTCAATGCATTCGCAGAGGAAACAACAAACGAATAAAGAATTATAGGGTTGCTTCGGCAGCCCTTAATTGATAAGGAGATGCTATAATATGATATTTCCGATTAAAGAGGATTTATACAATTTTGATATTTTCCCGAAAGTATTCGTAAGGGGAAAAGAAGCCGAAATACATATCCGTCCGCTCGGTGGAAGAGAAATATTTACACCGGGTAAAGAATACGATATTTTCATCTGCGCACTGGATCAGGGCGAAGCTGCAATTTACCAATCCGGCGATTACCGGATGATAACTGTCATATGCGATGAAGAAGGTGGGTTTACCTTCAAACATACTTTTGACAGCGAGCAGATGTATTTCATAAGATTTGTAAAAGAAAAGAATCCTGATAAGCAGATTCTTCAACTGTCTATTTATTGCGTTGAAGAAGACCTTGCAGGCAGATACCCTCTTCGTGGGGACCTTCATATGCATACAATAGGATCTGACGGTAGGCAGAATTCAAAGGTTGTAGCGGCAAATTACAGGCAGCACGGTCTTGATTTTACTGTAATTTCTGATCATGAAGAGTATTACCCTTCAATTGAAGCGATAGAGTATTATAAAGATTTGCCGATAGGAATGGCAATTATTCCGGGCGAAGAAGTTCATATGCCTAAAGTTGACGGCATCAAGCCCGATTTCCACACAGTAAACTTTGGCGGTGAATACAGCATTAACGCTCTTACCGATGGCGAAGCAATCGAAGAACACGGTACAGATAAAAAGTATCGATCTCTCAATGGTAACTGCCCAGACTATATGCCGCTGGCTGAATGGCAGGAAATGATAAGAAAAATTGCTGCCGAAACAAAGACTCCCGAAGGCATCAACCCTATTCAGGCTGCAATCTTCAAATGGATTTATGATGAAATCCGCAAGGCGGGCGGTCTCGGAATATTCCCGCATCCTTATTGGATTAATGATGTCTATCACGTTCCCGAAGTATTCGTTGATTATGTAACAGAAAATAAATTATTTGATGCTTTTGAAGTTCTGGGCGGTGAGAATTATTTTGAACAGAACGGTTTTCAGACTATAAAATACTATGAAGACCGAGCAAAAGGAATCCGTTATCCGATTGTTGGCAGTACAGACAGCCACTCTTCGCTCTTCCATAACAGAAACGCATTCATCTGCTCAACTATTGTGTTCTCTCCTGAAAATGAAAGGAAATCTCTCATTCAGTCAATAAAAGATTTCTATTCCGTTGCCGTTGATACCATCAGCAAAGAATTCAGGCTTGTCGGTGAAAAGAGGTTCGTAAGATACGGTTGTTTCCTTCTGAATGAATACTTCCCGCTTCACGATGAGCTCTGCTTTGAAGAGGGTCGCCTGATGAGACAGTACGCCGTTGGAACTGCATCCGAAAAGAATGAAGCGAAAGATATGCTGATTAAAATAGCTGACAGAGTTCAGAAACACCGTGAAAAATATTTTGATTTCTGATATAACACAAACAAAACAGCCGCAGAACCAACTGCGGCTGTAATTATTTACTCCGTTATTCAGTTTACAGTATTGTCGATAATCTGCTGAGCACTCGATGAATCATTGCTGATTGCAAAGAAAACACAATTTCCCTCAACTACTATCGCGGCACCGTCAATCTTTGGAACCTGAGCGGGGCCATAACTCTGCCACTGGTCATGGAGATAGGTTATTCTGTTATTAAGCGCAGTCTTTACATTCTCAACTGCCTGAGCATTAGCGCACTCAAAAGCGGCAACTTCTTCGGCGCTACCAGCACTCATATCTCTGTAAAAACAAGCTTTGGTAACGTCTTCGGCAGAAACGGAAAAGACTTCATAAATTCTTTCAGGATTGATAACGACAGAATTCTCTGTATCCTTTATATCAGAATCAAACGGAAGACCGGCCACAAGAGCAAGAGCCACCTTCTCCATATCAGAGCTTTGAGAATCCGCATTGGTGATTTGCGCTTCGGTATTCTGAGGATCTGTTTCGGCGTTATTACCCGCACCGCACGAAGCGGCAGAAACAAGAATTAATGCAAGAACTAAAATGCTTATAATTTTTTTCATAAGTGAATCCCCCTTAAAAATTACATATTATCGGCGACTGTTCTCGCCCATACAAGACAATAGTCTTTTTTAAGATGTGTTCCGTCGGCTGAGTAATCCTCGGGAAGATAGCCATCGGGCCCCGTGATATGAACGCCCGTTTCAATAAACTTGCATCCTTCTTCGGAAGCTATTTCTTCAATTATTAGATTCACATTGTTAATATTATTAATATTGTATTCGTATACATTTTTATCGGAAGTTGTCTTAGAAATAGGAAGACACGAGAGAAGTATAATTTCAGCGCCGGGAACTTTCTGCCTGCAGGCGGAAATAACCTTTTTATACTGATTGCGGAAGGTATCCATACTCCCCCATCCGCATTCGTTATCACCGAACATAATGAATATTTTATCAAACTGCTTACCATCGAGTTCGTTGATAACAGGTACGGAACGCCCCTCGCCGGGATCGGTAAATACCGTACTGACATTGAGAGCTACCTTCGCAAACACATTCTTTGCGATGCCGTAGTTACCAAGCGCCAACAACCTGGAATTACCGATGAAAGCGCAATTGTCAAAGCATGAAAAATCAGTATTTATGCTCGATGGGTCGACGAGAGAATATTTAGTTGTCGTTTCGGTTGTAACAACAGTTTCGCTTATTATTCCGGAAGCGGATTTTCCGGTATTCGCGGGATTGTTATCAGACTTTGACTGCCTGCCTGAATGAAAGACACAGATAAGAACAATAACAACCAGAACTACTGCAACAAAACCGATTGCGGTTCCTTTGCCGTTTTTAACAGAACTCATCTGATTGGCCTCTTACACAAAATTTTCTATAATATAATTTACTACAACTGATATATTCTTTCAACTTACAATGTATTACAATTAAGTAACAAAAAATTACACAATAATCAGGGCTTCAGTATCCCCCTTTTAACTGATTCGCTCACAATTTTTGTAACTGCATTCCATATTTCCGGTGCCGATTCTTTAATAACGCTCATTCGTTCAAGCACCTGAGGAGCATGTACGTCGCCCTCTTTCCAAGTGTGGCCGTCGGTCATGAAATTATGAACGAGCGGCTGAAACCTGTCGCAGACATTAGCAAATCTTGCCTCGGGAGTTTCTTTATTCTCAAATTCCAGCCAAAGTTCTTTTATCTCCTCCCCCTCATCTTCGGGAAGAATCGAAAAAAGCTTTTCTGCCGCTTTTTTTTCGCGTTCTTCTTTATCTTTATGCCCTTCGGCATCATATGCAAAAGTATCTCCTGCATAGATTTCGACAAGATCGTGGCAGATAGCAATTTTTATTACGCGCGAAACGTCTATCTCTTCGCTGCAATACTCATTGAGAATGAGCGCAAGCATCGCAAAATGCCATGAATGCTCTGCATCGTTCTCTCGCCTTGATTTATCAATCAGAACAGTTCTGCGAAAGACGTTTTTCATCTTGTCTATTTCAACAAGGAACTCAATCTGCTTTTTCAATCTATCATTATCAAGAAAATCAAAAGAATTCATATTTACCCTACTTAATAAATTTAGCCCGTAGCCCGCGCATTGACTTCATCATTTTAGTCGCGAACTCAACAAATCTGTAACCCGTCTTATTCATAACAAGATCGGCTTCACCCATAAATTCAATATAATCGTTGCAAAAACCTTTTTTGAATTTATAAATGCCGTGAAGAGGATTGTTCTCATCCGGATAACCGCCGCGAAAATCATACCAATTGCAGCCCTCTTCAATTGCCCACTTAATCATGGACCACTGAACAAGATATGTAGGCATCAGGTTTCTATGCTCATTCGAACTGGCGCCGTAAACATACCAGATTTTATCACCGACATGAACATCCAGAGCGCCGGCAAGAAGCTCGTCTTCAAAATATGCGAAGTATATACGCGCATCGTCTCCGAATGCATCCATAATCCTCTCAAAGTATTCAGTACTGCGTGTTGCGAAGTTATCTCGAGAGCCGGTGATAAGCATAAGCTTATGAAAATCTTCGCAAGCTTCTTTGCCTTTTATCTCAATACGGATACCTTTTCTTTCCGCAAGTCTGGTATTATACCTGGTCTTTGAATGAAAGCCGTTCATCACTTCTTCTTCGGTTTTTCCCTCAAGAGGAAGCCGGAAAATATATCTTGCCTGAACGGTATCAAAGCCTGCACCATGTTCCTTAAAAGTAAATCCGAGCGATTTAAGCAGTTCGATGTAATCTTTATTATCGGCAGGTGTATCGGTATCAATTTTAAATGTATATGCCTTGTTCTTCTTTCCGTATTCTGCCGCCGCTCTGATCAAAGCAGTAACAGTATCAGTATCAGCAAGATCACATACAGGTCCTCTGGGCGCATACATCATTTTAAAAGGAGTATAAGGTATTTTACGTATAAGCACTCCGCATACACCTTTGATATATCCGTCATCATCCCTGCAGATAAAACCTGTCCAGTCCCATTCCTTTTTAACGCGCCCCCACATAGAAGTCTGCATCATATGGCCCTTGGGATTCGATTTTATAAATTCGTCAAATTCAGCTGCATTTTCTATTTTAACCGTTTCTGTTATCATCAAGAAACTCCTTTGCCCTTTTGAGTAGGGCGTTTATTTCATTATCCAGTTTATTATCCATAACTTCATCAAGAAGCGACGAGAGAGCTTTGCCGAGTGAAGAATCTTCGGAAAAGCCGATTTCAATCAAATCATTTCCGTTTACCGCAAGGTCCTTCAGGCAGAAACATTTTTCATTCTCGGTAATTTCCCTGAAGAACTCTTTTGCGTTTTCATTTTCAGAAAGAAACTTTTCGGTGAGAAACGAATCAAGAGCACGAACATCTGCTTCTCTAACCTCAAACAATTCCTTTATGGTTGCTTCGCCGAGAAGACCGATGTACTTTCTGAATGTTCTGGCGCTCATTTTTTCGGGCATTATTCCGTGATATTCAACCAGATCGCAGACGTGCTTCAGAAGGCGGTTAGAAGTCTTCATATATCCGAGAATCCTGCGAGCAATCTCAACGCTGTATTCTGCGTGGCCGTAAAAGTGGCCGATTCCATTCTCGTCGACTGTTTTTACAAAAGGTTTCCCGCTGTCGTGGAACAGCATCGCCAGTCTCAGTTCGGCATCCGGTCTGATATTCTCAACAGCGTGTAGAGAATGATGCCAGACATCGTATCTGTGCGCGGGATTCTGCTGGTCAAGTTTATACATCGGCTCAAGTTCAGGCATAATTGTAAATACAATATCAGAATAATCATCAAGAACTCTGTAAACATCATTACCTTCAAGCAACTTGCAGAGTTCAGTAAAGATTCGCTCTTTTGAAATATTATTTAATAATCCACGGTTACGATGGATTGAATCTGAAGTTTCTTTATCAATTTCAAAACCGAGAACACTTGAAAACCTGAGAGCACGCATGATTCTCAGCGCATCCTCACCGAATCTTTTATCCGGTTCGCCAACGCATTTAATAATTCTGTTTCTTATATCCGCAACGCCATCGAAATAATCAATTATACCCTTCTGCGGATGATAAGCAAGAGCGTTGCAGGTAAAATCCCTACGTGATAAGTCGTTTTTAAAATCGTCAGTAAAGCTCACCGAGTCCGGTCTTCTCATATCTGTATAGTTGCCGTCAATCCTGAAGGTAGTAATCTCCAACGGCTCACCATCAATAAGGACTGTAACCGTTCCGTGCTTCATTCCGGTTTCAATTAATTTGAAACCGTCGAACACCTTTTCGGTTTCTGAAGGCAGAGATGATGTTGCAATATCAAAGTCATGAGGCTTAATGCCCATAACCAAATCACGGACAGCTCCGCCGACAATATAAGCCTCAAAGCCTGCGCTGTTAAGAGTTTCTATTGCACTTAGTGCATTTTCTGATACTATGTATTTTTCGCTCATTCCCATGTTTTCCAAATATCGGGGCAATAACCGACAGTGCTTTGCTTACCGTTTCTGACAATCGGTGTTTTCAGAAGATCTCCGTACTCAAGAATTTTTTCAATTTTAGCATCATAAGGAACGTACTTAATGAAACTCTTTTCAAAGCTTTTTGATTTTTCATTAATCAAATCATCAAGAGAATTTACATTTGCAAGCACAGAATTAAGCTCACCCCTGCTCATAGATTTCTGAGCAAGATCAATAAACTGAAACTTTATATTTCTCTCTTTGAAATATCTCTGCGCTTTCTTTGTGTCAAAACACTTATTTAATCCGAAAATCTGAATATTCATATTAATAAGCCTCAAATCTACTTATTGTCGCAAAGCATCTCGCTTTCTTTATTAAGAGTTTAAAATACCGGGCTCTTATCTCGTCGAATCTGCAGATTCTCTTGTATCCGATTATTGTCTCTTTCGCAAGCCGTTTCCACTTATCTTCCGACTTAACATACAATTCAAAGCTTTCAATCTGCTGTCCTGTAGCTATATGCTCACCGAGAACTATTTTATTGATGTCATATTCATCGCCGAGATCCAGAACAAGCTCTGCTCCTTCAGGGTCATAACCGGAATGCCAGTAATTATCATCATTGCCGTCAATTGCTTTTTGACCGATATGTTCTTCATCGAGATGCCTGTTATCGGTAATAACAGAATCTTCTGCAAGATTCTCATTGAAATCAATATCAAGCTGCGCTCCGAAAGACAACAGCACCTCAACATCTCTTTCACAAATCTTTCCATCAGGCATAGGAGGAATATTGAGAAGAAAGGCTGAGTTTGCACCGACCGAATTATAATATATTTCTGTCAGTTTAGTCAGTGTCTTTACAGTTAGATCCTCACTTTTATGATAGAACCAACCCTTGCGAATTGAAACATCAACCTCTGCCGGATACCAAATCAGTTTATTACATTTTTTTATTTGCTTCTCTGAACCTATATCAAGCTGAGTCGGATTGATTTTCTTCGGCGGTTTTGATATTGAAGGATTATTCTTAGCTTTAATTAGTTCTTCCTGAGAATAATAATATGGGACAACGCTCCACTCACTCTTTCTGCAGACTCCGGCTTCGTTACCGCACCAGCGGACATCCGGTCCGCATATATGAATTGTTGCTTCAGGCTGAAGTTCTCTGATGAGATCAAAATAACCCTTCCAGTCGTAATCCTGTTTTCTGCCGTTTTTACCTTCGCCGCAGGCTCCGTCAAACCAAACGCAGAATATGTCGCCATATCTAGTCAGCAGTTCCTTTAATTGATTCTTAAAAAAAGTATTATAAGCTTCACCGCTTCCGTATGTCTCCTCGTGCATATCCCAGGGCGAAAGATATACGCCGAATTTTATTCCGAATTCCCGGCACGCATCTGCGCATTCGCGAACAACATCACCAGCACCGTTTTTCCATAAACTCTTGGCAACAGAATGGTCGGTATAATTACTGGGCCAAAGACAGAAGCCGTCATGATGCTTTGCTGTAAGTATGATTCCGCTCATATGAGAAAGTTTGCAGAGTTTAGCCCACTGCCGACAGTTAAGTTCCTCCGGATTGAATAATTCCGGATCTTCGTTGCCGCTGCCCCGCTCGCTGTCGGTAAAAGTATTCATACCGAAATGAATAAAAGCATACATTTCATTCTTCTGCCATTCTAACTGACGCGGAGAAGGAACAATTGATGCGGCGTATTTAATATAATCAGGATAGTCTTTCATCTATTTGCTCCGTAATCTCGATATTTCAATTAAATATAATAACATTTTTGTATAAATGTTTCAACAGATTATTGACTTTATTTTATTATTAATCTAATATTAAAGCGGTGATTATATGAAATATTGTGAATATGTCAATATCAAGCAGGGATCTGATTCTACACACAGATTCTCAAACGGCAATACTTTGCCACTTTGTCAGCTGCCATTCGGAATGACTGCTTTCGCACCTCAGACTGCCCAAAATGAATTCAGATGGTATTATCAACCGAAAAGCAGAAGCTTTGACGGAATCCGACTGACGCATCAACCCTCGCCCTGGATAGCCGACTACGGTGCATTCTGTTTTATGCCTCAGAGAAAACATCTTAACATTGATGAAAACTCTCGCTGGTCCGGATTCAGACCGCAGGACGCAACTCTCAAACCATATTATCTAAAATATGATTTGTTGAGATACAGAGCATCTATTGAAGTTACCCCAACCGAAAGATGCGCTGTTATAAGATTGAAATTCAAAGATAATTCTGAAAACTTTTTTTCGGTTCTGCCGGTTGCTGATGAATACACATACAAATTTGACAGTGATTCAAATATTCTGTATGCCGAAACAAATCAGAGCGCAGGTAAAGAAAGCAAAGATTTCAAAGAATATCTGGTAATTACATTTCCGGCAAGTTCAGTAAATGCTGAAGAAATATATGTTGCAAAAGATGATGAGTGTCAAAAAGGCGTTTCGATTTCAGGCGAAAACTGCGGAATACATATCGGATTAACACAAAAAGAAATAGAAATCAATGTCGGAGTCTCTTATATTTCATACGAACAAGCCGCTCTGAATATTAAAACCGAAATAGGCAATACAGATTTTGATGAAATCAAAGATTCAGCAGAGAAAATTTGGGAAAATTATCTTTCCAGAATAGAAATCAAAACGCAAGATAACGAAAAATTCAAAACTTTTTATTCATGCATGTATCGAGCTTTCTTATATCCTCATAAGTCATATGAGCTTGATCCGGACGGAAATGCAATACATTACTGTCCTCATGACGGTAAAATAAGAAGCGGAAAAAGATACACTGATAACGGATTCTGGGATACATACAGAACCTGCTACTCCTTCTATTCGCTAGTTGCAAAAGATGAGCTAAAAGAAATGTTGGCAGCTTACATAAACGAATACCGCGAATGCGGCTGGCTCCCGCGTTGGCTCTCTCTCGGAGAGCGCGGATGTATGCCGAGCACACTTATCGATGCAGTAATATGTGACGGAGCAGTAAAAGGTTTTATCTCAAAAGTTGATCTAAATACAGCTCTTGAAGGAATGATAAAACATGCAACTGAAAATGGTCCCGAAGACAGATTCGGCAGAAACGGAGCAGAAGATTATTGCAGACTTGGATATGTTCCCTGCGATAAAGAAAAAGAAAGTGTAAATCTCACTCTCGATGCAGCCTACGGTGACTGGTGCATTGCAGAAATTGCATCTATTCTGGGGAAATCAGATATAGAATCCGAATACCGGAACAGATCTAAGAATTACGCAAATCTGTTTGATAAAAATAGCGGCTTTATGCGTCCGAAATATTCAGATGGTAAATTCAGAGAAGATTTTACTCCCTTCGGCTGGGGAAGAGATTATACCGAAGGCAGCGCCTGGCAAAATTCTTTTGCTGTTCCTCACGATATCAATGGCCTGGCCGAATTATATGGCGGAAAAGAAAAACTTATTGAAAAGATTGATGAGTTATTTGCAACCCCGCCGGAATATGAAGTAATCGGTTATGATGCTGAGATACATGAGATGACAGAGATGGCAGCAGCCGATTTCGGACAGTGCGCGATTTCAAACCAACCGAGTTTTCATATACCTTATATGTATTCTGCACTTGGCGAACCTGAAAAAACAGCATACTGGGTGAAAAAAATATGCGAAGATGCTTTCTCATATAAGGATGACGGATTCCCCGGTGACGAAGACAACGGCTCAATGGCTCTCTGGTATGTTTTCGGCGTGCTCGGTTTTTACCCCTTCTGTCCAGGCAAACCCGAATTTGTCAAGGGCAAAAAGCAGGTTAAAAAGGCGTATATCTGCGGCAAGGAATTTGACGCCGATAAATATGAAAACATCATCCCTTACAGCGAATTTGAATAAATCACAGAAAATCACAAAAATATTACGGCTTGCAGATTCAACCTGCAAGCCGTGTTTTATTGTTTTAACTTATTTCAGCTCCATACCCGAGGACCACGCCTGACCGACCTTCTCGCCCGTGACGTAGTAACCTGCCTTGAACTGGTCAAACATAAGAATACCCGACTTTTCAACGTCGAATTTTCCGTCTTCGTCAAGCAGACTGTCTTCAACGCAGACGTTGACTATTCTGCCCACAACGCTCTGGAAATTGTCCGTTCTGACTATCTCCGCAAGCTCGCACTCGATTGTCAGCGGGAACTCGTCGATAATCGGGGCGTTGACTTTTTCGCTCTTTACTGCGGTCAGTCCCGTGCGCGCGAATTTGTCGGGCGTGTCGTTGCCCGATGCAATTCCGAAATAGTCCGCCGCCTTGATGTTTTTTACGTCTGCAAGGCCTATGGTGAACGCCTTGTTGATTTTGATGTTCTTTACCGTCTTATGTGATTCCGAAAGGGCGAGCGTAACTTTATCGCTCTCGCAGATCATACCCCAGGCGGCGTTCATAACATCGACAACGCCGTTTTCGTCATAAGTGGCAATCATAAGCACGGGCATCGGAAAAACAGCCGCTTTTACTCCCAAATCTTTTCTCATATCATTCTCCTTTACTGTGCCGTAAACTCAAGATTTATTGTTTTGGAATTCTTCTTATAGGCGCTCTGCGCTTTGACGGAGAGCGTGTAGGTCTTTCCGCTTTCGAGCGTATCTGTTCCTATGCGGAAATCGGCGGTGTCGTCATCATCGATGACGAAGTAATCATCAACGAATTTGTCGGAAAACACCTTCTTGCCGTTTTCATCCTTGATGGTGATATCGTAGTTGTGAACGATGTAGCCGTCCGCCGCCTTTGCCTCATCGAATGAGATAACCCATTCGCCGCCTTCGTTCTTGTAAGCGGTCGCCGATGTGCCTTCTGCGAATACGGGCGCCTCATCGTGCGCCTTGAGGTTTTTGTAGGTGTAGGCGTAGGTTTTGCTGTCGTTTACATTGTCAATGTAGTAATCATTTATATAACTGCCCGAAAGCAGGTCGTAAGCGCGGATGCGCACGCTGCCGTCGTTGTCGGCTTCAATTACACATATCTGCGCCGCCTTGTCGTAGCCGTCGGGATGATGACCGGGCAGAAGATTTTTATCGGTTTCAAATGTAGCCATGGCGCCGCAGCCGACTGTTGTGTAAGAGGTCTGGAGCATTGACCTCGGGTCGTTCATCGGGAAATGTGAGTGGCCCGAAAAGTCAACTATGCCCGGGTGCTTGTTGAAAATAACATTGAGCTGAGGGTCGCCCCAGTAGGTGCTGCCGTAAACCGTGCCCCAGGCGTGGGGATGCTGGAAGACGAAAACCGCCTTGCCGTCCGCCTTCGCCTGCGCTTCGCTTATTGATTTATCCAGCCAGTCGAGACTTGAGGATGTGAATGTCCACTCGGTCATTGAACGGGTGCCTGAAAAAGCGATGCAGGAAAATCCGTTTACATCCGTTACGGTGTCGGGCTCGTGGTCAAAATATTTCGCGAAATATTCCTTGTAGTTGTCATCCTTGAATTCGTGATTGCCGTGAATATTTACAAGAATCGTCTCCTCGCGCACATGCTCGTTGAGGGTTTGGGCATATCTCTCATAATCGCCCTCGCCGCCGACGCTTGAAAAATC
>JAEEGF011424852.1_pt1 | contig 17989 bp, 7 predicted proteins | sample 9134171 | NCBI WGS metagenome assembly JAEEGF01 (sample SAMN16246542, study PRJNA631951) | gut metagenome | biome: gut microbiome; feature: rumen; material: AP-attached | host: Bos | place: Iran: Karaj | collected 2018-10 | reverse complement strand
GCGCGTTGGAGAACGCGTCCAGCACGGACGGATCGTAGTCGTTCGGGGCCTCGGTCGTCCTGCCGAGCGTCTTCAGCTTCTCAAGGTCGTTTCTCATGCGGGATATTATACCACACTCTCGCACTAGTCTGCCGACGCAGCTACGTCGACACGGATGAATCCCTGGCCTCCGACGGGCTTCCTGACGCTCCAAGTGGTGTTGCCGCTGAGGTACCGCACGGGCTTCGCGATATTGACGGCATCCGAGCTGTCGATTCCGTAGTAGAGGCCAGGGAACACGTTCACCGAAATGAACCCGTCACCGTCGGGCTCTTGGTTAACAAGCGCATCCACTGCGGAGGACAGCGTCTCCCGCACTATATCGTCCTCAATGCCCACGATCTCAACATCGAAAGTGCCGTTGCCGTTGTCCTTGTAGCCGTACTTGAAGTATCCCTTGTACGTTTCTACATCAACATTCAGCCAGCTCTCGCTCGGCAGGGCGACGTCGAGCGCGTTGTATGCGTCGAGTTCGCTGGCCGCCGTCACCGTCGCCGTCACATCATGTGTGCTCGGCGTCATGTCAGGGACGTAGTTCGGATCCTTCACGACCTTGACATATTTGCTGTCGGTGTAGAGCGCCGAAGTGTCCCACTTGAGCCCCTTCCCCGGCGTAGCAGGCTCGATCGCGGCAAATGTGCCGCTAAACGACGGCACAAGCGAGAAAACCGCAATCGTTTCGTTCTCCTTGAGCGCGTCCACTTCGGACAGATCGAACTCGAGCGTGACGCCGCTCTCGATCTTGAACGTCGAGCCAGTCTTCGGACGGAGGCGCGAACGGATGAGGCTTCCGGACGCGTTGCGCGCGACGGGAATGACCACTCGTGAACCGCTCTCAAGAGTCACACCTGCATCGAAGTACAGGTTGGCATCGTTGTCAACGCTTACATCTGACGACTTAATGGTGTCGCCCGCGCGGAGCGTCCCGCCAGACGCAACCGTCACGGCTCCATATATAGAGCCCTTCCCCTGCAGAGTTCCGCCGTCGTTCACGTAGACTTTGCTCGCCGCGGGAAGCGACCCGTTGACAATGAGCGAGCCCGCGTTGACCGTGGTCGTGCCAGAATGCTCGCTCGCTCCAGTAAGACGCCAGTAGCCGGTGCCGACCTTGACGACGGACGTCGTTCCCTTCGCCTTCCTGTCGGCGTTGTAGTCGTCGATCTTCCCGGCAAACTCCTCGTCGGAGTTGGAGTATCCCACGTACCACGTCGTGCCGGACCCGCCACTCTTCGTGTCCGAACCGCTGAGCGTCGTCCCGGACGTGCCGGAGAGTCCGCCGAGATGACAGGTGACATGGCGGCTCTTCGACGCCATGCTTATCGAGCCCGTCAGCGTGAAGCGAGTCTTCGGATAGTTCCAGTAGGAGGCGTGATAGAACGACGGACGCGTCCCGCTCACAGCCGGAACACCGTTCGCGGTGATGTTGCCGGTAAACGCGTCGAGGTTGCTCGATATCGGCGTTCTAACATACTGTATGTTGAACTGGATGTCTCCGTTGCCGGTGATGCGGCTCTTCATGTAACTGTGCGTTGCAAGCGTCATCTCGGAGCTCGTCCCGTCCTCTGCGTATATCGGAACATTGTAGGTCTGGTACTCCTCGTTCTTGGAAGCGAACTTGACGTGTCCGCCCGCAAGCGTAAGCTTCGTTATCGTGTTCCTGTTGGCGAAGTTTCTCGCTGAACCCGAGTCGCCGGTGGTGGAAAGGTAGAGCGTTCCGCCTCGTATGGTCGCGCCGCGCGTGTTGTTCCCGAAGAACGTGTTCGCATCGGTTATGTTGAGCGTCCCCGATCCGTCGAGAATGAACTCGCCCGTTCCTTCCATCGCGCCGGTCATCGTCAGTGTCGTGCCGGAGTTGGCAATATCGAGGACGGAATCCTTTCTGAACGTCGCCGAGCGGTCGGTGGACGCCGAGCCGCCGGTGTATTTGTACGTGCCGCCGTCGAATATCCAGTTGAGCGCGTCCTTCGTTGACATTCCGAGCGCCGAAGCCACGCCGCCGTTCGCGATGGAGTCGAACTCTATAGTTCCACCGTGGTTCACGACCTTGCCTGTGTAAGTGGCGAGGCTGTCCTTCTTGCCAGATTCAGCGCAAAGCACCAGAGTGCCCGTATTGCCCTTGTTGACAGATGTTGTCCCTGTCATCCATCCAAATCGCTTGAGCGTCACTGTTCCTGTTCCGTTTGCCACAATCGACTCAGGCTCTATGGCCATCGTAAGAGTCATGGCATGATCCACATCGGAACTTAAATCAACTTTGTCTCCGGCAGAAAACTTTTTATCTCCTCCGCCAGCATTCGCGAATGCATTATGCGTAGTATTCCATACCGAAAACTTCGTTGTGATGAAGTCATCCGCCTCATAGCCGTCTATATCAACCTCTCCGGTTTCCTCCTGACGCGTGTTGACGCCGGTGAGATACGCCGGCTCGGAATAAAGCGCGGCTGTGCCGTTTCGTCCAACGGCGACAACGCGGAAATCGTAGTACGTGGCCTGCGTAAGGTTGCCGACCGTGTAGCTCGTAGCGTTCGGACCTGCAATGCCCTTCTGAACCCATGCGCCATCCTCAAGCATCTCAACGGAGAAGCCGATCTCGCCGTACGTGTAGTCACGCCATGCTAGGGTAACACTGTGGGTCGAAGTCCCCGAAGCCCTGAGCGTGATAGGCGCGCGCAGGAAAGGCTGGCTGTCCTCGGCGGTTATGGAGTTTATGTAGTTCTCGATGTTGAGGCGTCCGTTGGAAGACTTAACGAGCGCGTCCGCAGCGCTGTTCGGATTAAGCCCTTGCGCGCTCTCCCACTCGTCGGGGATTCCGTCGTTGTCGGTGTCCGTGCGCTTTGTGCCGCCCCACCAGTCCCACGTGTCCGGCGCGCCGATCGCTAGCGTGTCCTCGTATGTAATCAATCCGCCAGAACGACCAATCGTCTCGACCTCGTCTATCATGTAGCAGTCGCTCTGGTCGCGGTAAGGAAGCGATGCGCCGACTTTGCGCAGGTTGTTCTCGAGAAGCGTGTTACCGGCATAGAGCGGGAGAGCCGGAAGCGTGCCGACCTTGTTCTCGATTACCGACTTCGCAACGGAATTACCGCCGCCGTTATGAGTGACGATCGAGGCGTCGAGGACTCCATTGCGGTTCTTGTCCTGCCAGTTATCGTTCCCGTAGAAGTGGAAGTCGCTGTTTCCTCCGCCAAGCGCGTTGGAGTCGGAGCTGACCGGGCCGTTGATGAAGAGGCTGCTTTCGATTGTGCAGTAGCTCGCGCCGGACGAGTCGCCGCCCATGATGTAGCATCCGTTCTTCCAGTTGTAGACGATGTTGTTCGCGTACTGGTTGATGCCCTTCACCTTGTTGTTGCGCGTGGAGTTGTCGACGTAGAGGTTGCGGAAGAGCGTCACGTAGTCCGCCTGCATGAGACCACCCGCCGAGTGAGTCATCAGGCCCTGTCCGAAGATGCAGTTCTGCAGAGTTATGTTGTGCGGATATGTCCCCTTCCCGTCCGGGTTGATAGAGAACGTCTCGTCAAGCCCCCAGGAGAACGAGCAGTGGTCGAAGATCATGTTCGCACCGTTCGCGATTCCCGCGCAGTCCTTTCCGGACGTGCCGATGTGTCCCATGCGCCACCTGAGGTAGCGGCAGATGATGTTGCTCGCACCAGAGAACGAGCATCCGTTGCCGTAGACCGTAATACCTTCGCCCGGCGCGGTCTGTCCGGCGACATAGAGGTTCGAGGCGAATGTGATGCGCGAGGAAATCTTGATGACACCTGCGACATCGAACACGACGATGCGGTTGGGCTTCGAGACGGCGTCGCGCAGCGAGCCTGTGCCGGAATCCTTGAGGTTCGTGACATGGTAGACGGACGGGGAGGATGACGCGCGTGCGCCTACGGCGAAACGGCCCCATCCGAAAGCGCCGGGGAACGCCGTTCCCGCTTCATCCTCGTATTCGTCTTCATTTGCGTTGTCGGTGGTGTTTTCGCCGTACTCGCCATAGTCAATGTCGTCCACCACCGTTCCGAAGCGGTATCGTCCGTCGCTCAGGCGCTCATACTCGAGCGTCTCGCCTTCGAATTCGAAGTTGATCGTGCCGTCGCAGTAGATATAGGAGTATGTCTTGGAGTTCGGGTCAAGCCAATCAGATGGAATCCGCACAGTGACCGTCTTTCCCGCAGCGCCGGTGATTTCCAGCTTTTCGTTGGAGCTGGAGGCAACGTACGTTGCACCTTCGACGGAGGGAATCGCAAGTTTCCCGCCAGACTGCGTGAAGATGTTGTTCGCCGTCCTAAGCGTCCCGTTCTTGACCGTGCCAGCGCCGCTGAACGACTGTACCGTGATGTCAAGCCCGCCAAGGTCGAGCGTGCCGCCGGACATCGAGACCGGCACATTCGGAATAGACCTACCCATGCTGGTTATGTTCCATTTGTTGGCGAGGTATGTCTCGATCTGCTTGATCTGGACCTGCGACGGATTGAAGTTCAGGCCAATAAGTTCGCCGATTGCGACGCTGCTGCACCAACCTCCGATGTTGAGCGAAGTCATTGTGGAAACACGGTTGAAGCCAAGAACAGCTAGCGTTGCATCATAGTCGTGATAGGCCAAATCCCCGTATTCCCCGTTCTGCCAGAATCCATCGTCAACGGATGTGGACGAGCCGCGCATCTTGGTCCAGCGATTCCACCACGAGTCACTCGTTCTCCTGCCTATATACTGATTGTTCTGTCCGTTGTACTGGAGAATCGCAGCCCCAGTGTTGTTGTGTTCGACAACATGGATTGCGCCCAGCAAAGCCTGCGTGTGGTATATCTTCCACGCGCTGCCGTCGTTGTCCCACGAGCTTGTAAGCGTTCCATGAGATGTGAGCACCGAAGGTTTTCCGCTGAAATAGTCATAGGAAACCGTCATGGGCGATTCGCTGTTTGCGAAGTAACCGTTCCCCGTCTGCGAAACCCAGTTGACAACCTTGCCGTCCGTCAGGGTGATCGAATCCGCAGCGGAAGCATCGACTCTCCATAGCTGGGATATGCCGTCGAGAGACGATACGATGTAAAGGAGGCCGTTCCTTCCGATTGCGAGCTTGCCCGAGAAGTCGCTTAGTCCGTAAAGGCTCGCCTCGCCGGTCACGGCAAGGCCACCTGCGCCGGTGATCTTGCCATAGAACGCGCCCTTGCCGGCGGTGATGCCGGCGCTTGTCGAGACTGTCGCGACGCCGCTCATTGTCGCCGCGTTGATTGACGTGGCGTTGAACACGATTTTGTGGGTTTCGCCCGCCGCTCCGGAATAATACTCATTTGGCACAAACGAAAGCTCTCCATTCGGCAGATTCACCATGCCGTTTACGGTAACAGTACCGAAACCGACGACTGTCAACGAGCCGGAGCCCGAAACATCGCCCTCGATTGTGATGTTGTGTCCGTTAGGGTTGATCCAACCGCCGTTGTCGCCGATTGTGAACGCGATTCCGCTCGCGATGAATGTTCCGTCCGCCGTGGCCACAAGCGTGCCGCCGTTGAGATTGACAGTCGCCGTGCCCGCGCCCTTCTCAATCGCCGCAGTCGTGAACCGGCCGCCGTCAATGTTCAACGTTCCCGTGGAATTGGCGCCGTCGGCGAGTTTGACCTTGCCGAACCGTGCAGTATACGATCCGCCCAAGAGATTGTATACACCCGTCGACCTATCGCCACAGCCGACCATCATTGCGTATTCGCCCGCATTGCCGGTGCCGTCCGCCGACGAACTGACCGAGCCGCCAGTCTGGTTGATTACGCCAGTACATCCGGCATCGACGCCCACGTTCAACCGCGAATCAGCGTTCTGCGCGGCGGCATCGCGGTAGCCAACAACAAGCTCGCCGCCATCTATATTGACGTTGCCGTAGGCGCTGTTGCCGTTGCTTCCTTCACCAACGGCCATCCAGTAGGTAGTTCTGACAATACCGGACTGAAGCGTGAAGATGCCTGTGACGTCCGAACCATAAAGAGCGCGTCCGACATGAAGGTCTGGAACGATTTGGTGTGTTCCGCTCGCGATCACGAGTTCTCCGCTCTTGTGCGCACCCACCGCGAACCATGCGGATTTCCATGTGCCTGGCTCCGTGTAGCCGTAGGCATCATCAGTCGCATAGAACGTAACAGGTCCGCCATCCACCAAAAGCGTACTGGAGGGACCAATATTGCTGCGGAACCAGATGTCGGCAGACTTGTCTATTCTCCAGTATGTTTCGGCGTCCGAGAGGTCGTATCCCGTCCAGTTCATCATGTCGTCCCAGTACTTCGTTTCTTCGGAACTGCCGCCGGTCCAGGTATAGTCACCCGACGTCCACCAGCCGTTCGAATGTCTGTAGCCGGACATGTCAAGCGTGTCGCCGGACGTGTTCTTGAACGTGACTCCGTCACCCTCGCAGAAAAACATTCCATCTATGTTCGCGACGCGCGCGTCAGGGACTACGATCGTCACGTTCTTTCCGCTCGCGCCAGTGATGACAAGCTGCCTGTTGCTGTCCGAGGCGTAGTAGGTAGCACCGTCCACGGCGGGGATCGTCAGGTCACCATCGCCTTGGGTGTATGTGCCGCCAACGGTCCTCAGCGTTCCGTTCTGCACCGTGCCAGAGCCGGTGAAGCTCGCAACCGTCAAGTCAAAACCTCCCAGGTCGAGAGTCGCGCCGGTTGACATCGAAAGCGCGTTCGCTGTTGTCAGCGGCGCGTATGTGTTCTCAAACCCCCACTTCCACATCAGATAGTCTTCTATGCCTACGCGCTCCGATTCTGTAACCTCACGGTTGAATAGCAGGACTTCGCCCCAAGTCATGGAATAAGGCGAAGAGTCGCCACCAAATGTAATCGTGTCCGGAGAGTAGCGCGACCAGCGACCTATTATGGAAAACACCTTAGGATCAGTGGAAATTCTCACTCCGGACTCGCCATTTTGCCAAATCCTGTTGTTAATGTCGTCGTTATATGTGGATGCTTGACGGACCCAGTATCCATTCTGATTGTGCTGTCGTATACACCATCTTCCATCCGCCTGTGAATCTGATGAAGTGCACAGCTTGCAATAATTAGGCTTTGAATTGCATTGCGCAACCGCGAACATCGAAGCAACAACACTTGATGACTTACACTTCACGCTGAAAGTGTCGCTGTGTTTCGCGTCACGTCCGTTGATAGTCGCATCTGTCAGCTCGCCGCCATTGTTCGTAAAGTAACTGTCGAAATCGCCTGTACCGAAATCATAGTCGAGGTCGCAATTAGGCACTTCTGCGGGCGTTCCGAACCTGAGTGTTCCAGCTACATGGACGGATCCCGAAATCTTGCCGTTGCCAAGCCAAAGTTCATTGTCATTCGGTCCGACAATGAAACTCGCCACAACACCCGTAAACGCCGATGTATCACCAGTGAATGAAACAGAGCCGCCTCCTTTGACCTGTATATTGCCGCTGCCGCAGACGGTGGCTGCAATTTCAACGTCATAACCGCAAGTATCGATAGTGCCGCCGTTTGCACATACATTCAGCGTCACGCCGCTTGCGATCAACGTTCCGTCCATCGTCGGCTTCAGCGTGCCACCGTCGAGATTTACGGTCGCCGTCCCAGCGCCTTTGACGACCGCTTCGGTCGTGAACGTGCCGCCGCAGATGTTGAGCGTACCCGTCGAGCCCGTTCCGTTCGCGATCAGCACATTTCCTGCGCGCGCGGTGTAAGTGCCGTTTGAAATCGTATACGTCGCCGTCGTGTTGTTTGCGCTGCCGATAAGGAGTGCACAACCATTGTCGAACTGCGAACTGACAGTGCCGCCAGTCTGCATGAATGTCGTTACACTGCCTGCAGCGCGCCCCATCTCTATGCGTGCGTTGTCTGCCGTCACATACACACCTACCTCGTTAGTTCTGCATCCGACAACAAGCTCACCACCCGAAATGGTGACGTTGCCCTGTGTGTTCGCTTTGGATCCAATTCCAAGCACCATCCAGTAATGTGTCTCCACATGACCGGAAATCAGATTGAAGTCGCCGCGAGCGTTGTCGTTCCATGTTCCGTTGCCCACAACAATGTCATTGGCAAAATGATATGTTCCGCCATTAACTGCCAGAGCGCCCCATGTACCCGCACCGATATTGATGTCACCCGCCCACTCTGGCTGCGTCAACCCACAGTCCAGCGAATTAGCGAAAAATGTGACCTGCCCTTCAAGATTGTTCTCTATCCACAACGCGCCGGCAAGCGTCTCGGCATTTCGGAACGTGACCGTCGCGGCAGCACCATTCATCTCTGCAATGTTGAACCGGTGCGGCTCGTCCGTCCCGCTCCAGTTGGCAGCATCATCCCAGTACTTCACCGACTGGGAGCTTTCGCCCGTCCACTCGATGTTCGCCCGCGCGCACTGCGCGAGGCAAAGCGCGAGCACCGCGGCGGCAAGCGCCGCGCGGCTCCGTCCGATCAAGCCAATCGTGAACTTCATGACCACAGTCCTTCCTCTAAATCCATTCAGCTGAGGCAAAACTGCGAATTTCTTTCACCCTTTGCCCCATTATGAAAACATGACAAAGTGTATTTTACCCCAATTAGGGTAAAAAGTAAAGCCTCAATGGCACTTGTTCACTTTTTCAGAGATTCTTGCAGAGCTCGACCTTGTCCTTGAAGTAGGCGAGTCCGATTTTCTCGATGTCCGTGATGCCCTCGGCACGGAAGGTTGCGTCGTACTTCTTTCCGTCGATCTGGGCGCGGGCGTCGCGCGCAAGGCCCTTGAGGTCGGCCGTGTCGGAATCCGCCGCCTTGACCTCGATGATGAACGCGGGGAACGGCTCGACGAGCGGTTTGAGGGCGATGTCGAAGCGCCCTTCGCCGGACTCGACGTTCGAGAGGACGCGGAAGCGCTTCCTGAGTATCGCGAGGAATCCAAGCGTGAGTCCGTGGAAGAATCCCTCAGCCGCCGCGTCGAAGTAGCTGACGCTCTCCAAAAGGAATGCGGAGATCGCCTCGCGTAGGGCATCGGCGTCGCGGTCGAGAAGCGCGCCGACGATGTCGCCAGTCCCGACGGACAACGCCGCATTGATCTTCGCCTTGATGTCGTTGACGAACACAAGGGACAGTTCGTGGTTCGGGAGCGCCACCTTGCACATGCCCTCTTCAATGGGCGAGGCGATCTTCAAATATCCCGCCGACACGAGCAGGGCGTACAGCGAGCTCTTGTTCGCCATGACGTCCTTGTACGGTCCCAATTCCTTCGTCATCTGAACGCGCGGCGCCTCATCTCGGAGAAGCGCCTCCAGCGTCCGCACCATGTCATAAGGCAAATCGCGTACGATCGCAGCGATGAGCTCGTTGGAGCTCGTGTCCAGCCAGTAGGCGTCTGGCTTGCAATTGCACTGGAAATAACGCAGCACACTCCACGGGTTGTAGATTTCGGTTCCGCCGAAGTCGTATCCGTCGTACCACGCCTTGATCTCCGGCAGCTTGTCCTCGGCTCCGTAGTACCGCGCCATCTCAGCGACCTCTTCCTCGGTGAAGCCGAAATACTGCGAGTACTTCTGCTCGAAAACCGTCCAGACCGCGGGGTTGTTGAGCCCGGAGAGGATTCCCTCCTTCGCCACTCGCAGAACGCCCGTCATGATTCCGATGTGGCAATGCTTGTTGTCCTTCAGCGCGCCCGAGAGAAACACGCGCATGAAGGCACACATTTCGTCGTAGTACCCGTGCGTCGACGCAGAGGTGATCGGCTGGTCGTATTCGTCGATCAAGATGACGGGGAGCGTCTTTGAATTGAGATGCACCGCCTCGGCCAGCAAACCCAACGACAGCTTCAATGTGTCGATATCGGCCTTGCCGTCCCTAACCGCCGCGAACTGCTCGGCCTTGATGCCAGAGAGCGCATCGCCGGCCGATGCGAAACGGCTGAACTCGTAAGCGAGGCAATTGACAATATCTTTCTTCGCGCTTTCCCATGTCGTGGACTTGAAGTCCTTGAAGGTAAGGAAGATCACGGGGCGCTTCCCCTGCTCTGCGCGGTACTTCCCGCCATCTGCGAACCAGATCTTCTTGTCCGTGAAGAACTCCTCGGTCTTCACCATGCCGCGGTCCTCCACCAGCGTCTCCGGCTCGTAGAACGCGCGGATCATCTCCATGATGGTCGTCTTGCCGAAGCGCCTCGGGCGCGTGAAGAGGACCACCGTCGACTCCGAGTCGATGAGGTCCTTGAGGATGAGCGTCTTGTCCACGCAGTAGGACGTGCGGGAAAACCTCACCCAGTCGCTCGTCCCCACGGGCGGCGGCAAGAGTCCTTCCATGCTGAAGCGTCTGTCCATGCCACGTATTATACCAAACTTCCGAGACTTGTGCGCAGCCGCAGTCAGCGCATCTTCTTCATCTCGAACTTTTCGCCTGAAAGCGCGCGGCGCGCGAACTCGCCCCAGTAGGGCGTCGCATCGTAGTCCCAGCTCTTGATCATGCACGGACCCGCCTTCGGATGGAAGCACCAGCCAGTCCAGTTGATGCGGTACTTCTGGATGAACCCGAGCATGTCGGGGGCGAACGTGTAAGGATCCTCCTTCCACGAGTCATTGATGAAAGACATCTGCTCCTTCGGAGCCGCCCCTACTTCGCCGAGGAATATCGGATGCTTCGCCGCGACCGGCAGAATGCGGCCCCAGCCCTTGTGCCAGTGGTACGTGTGCCACGCGTACATGACGTTCCCCTCGGGATCGTCGAGCCGGTAGCTCTTCGCCTCGCCCTTCTCGATCGCCTCGCTCTCGATTCCGGTCAGGTCGTTCGCCCACTGGAGTCCGCCCGCAATGACCACGTTCTTCGCCCCCGTCGAACGCACCGCGTCCACGAGCGCCTGCATGCCGACGGACTCGAAGCCCTGGTTCTTCTTCTTCTCCTCCGCCGTGAGGAAGGCAGATTCGTCAACCTTGCCCGCCTCTCCCACGAAGCCGCCGTTGCGCCAGACCTCCCAGCTTATTCCGTGCGGCTCGTTGAAGAGGTCGAACAGCACGGCTGGATGGTCCTTGTAGTGCGCCGCACAGTCCTTCCAGAACGCGACGTGCTCCGCCTTCGGCGCGCGGAAGCGGTGCAGGTCGATCACGACGTACGCGCCCCTGTTCGCGGCAAGGCGCACGATCTTGTCGCAGGCCGCGCGGAAGGACTTTCCTCCGTCGTTCGGAGAATAGACGCCAGTTCCGAACCAGTGCGCCTCGTTGATCGGCAGACGGATGCAGTTCGACTTCCACTCGTCGATCGCGACGACCGTCGACTTCGTCTCCTGCTCGCCGTTCGGAATCGTCTCCATGCCTCCGGCGTTGACGCCCTGAAGCCACACCTCCTTCCCGTCGGTATCGACGAGTCGGTTGCCGGAAACGCGCACCATCTTCGGCCACTTCGCGCGGTTCTCGGGTTCGTCCGGCACATAGCGCGCCTTCGCCTGGCGCTCGCGCTCCGCCGCCGCCTTGCGGAGCGGCTCGGTGGACGTCGCGACGCAGCGGACGTCCCGCATCTCCATCTCGCCAGCCTTTACCTGGAAAAGACACGGCATGACGACGAACGTCACGGCCTCGGGCGGAACCATGAACGACGTCTCGCGCTCCTGCCAGCCATTCGTGTCGCGCTGCACGTAGACTGGACCGGGGCTCTTCACCTCCTTGCCGGAGGCGTCCTTGAACTTGAAGAGGACGCGCGCGTCGAACCACGGCTTGTCGCCTGTCCTGAGATTCTTGACCTCCCACTTCCAGCTCACCTTCATAGCCTCCACGCCGGAAGGCACGTCGTACTCCTTGTACGCGTTGACAAGCTTGCCGGGCTCCTTCGAGACGAGCTTCGCGTACGCGCCGTCCTGCGCCGGGATGAGCGTGCCGTTCTTGTCAAGGCGCTCCTTCGCCCTCGCCTTGCGCTTCTCCCAGTCGGCGCTGCGCTTCGCCTCGGCCGCCTCGCGCGCCTCCTTCTCCTCCGGAAGCTCCTCGTACTTCTCCTGCGCGACGACGGAGAGGTTCCGCACCTCGAACGCGCCGCTCTTGACGTTGAAGAGGCACGGCATGAGCGCGATGCCGGCGGCACCTGACGGAATCCTCACCGACTTCCGCACCGAGAACCAGTCCTTCGTTCCCTTCCATCCGCCGATGACAGGTCCGCCCGCGACCTTCTTGCAGCTCGAGTCGATGAAGTCGGACATCACCCGCGCGTCGAACCAGTTCTGCGAGCCGCGCACGACGTCGGTGATCTTCGCCTCAAGCGAGATCACGGCGCCTTCGCTGCCCTTCGGGAAGAACACCGGCGTGTAGACCATTCCCATCTTCCCCTCGCCCTTGAACGGAACCTCGAAGGCGCGCTTCGCCTCGGGCACGAGGTTATCGGCAAAACCGGACGCTGCGATCAGCGCGGCCAGCAACGGCAGTGCGAACTTCATTTGATGTTCTCCTTTGTTTGTTTTTTGACAATCCTGTAGCGGTACGAAGCATCCTTCGGCGCGACGCCGTGGTCGATGTAAGCGCAGAGGACGCGTGCGCGGTGCGGCGTCTCCGCGTAGGCCGGATGGATTCCACGCCACGTTCCCTCTCGCTCCTCGATCGTCACGGTGACGCATCCCTCGGGCGCGAAAACCTCGTATTCGAATCCGCCGTTGGAGAAGCGCAGCGAGCCGTCGGAATACGGATGCACAACGGCGTCCGGCGAAGCGAGGCAATGCTCCACGCAAGTAACGACGGGCGAGTCCACAGCATCCGATGAGATGCCGCTTCCGCTCGCCTCGACGAACCCGCGGCCGAAGCGCCAGCGCTTGCGAGCGAAAAGTCCCTCCCTGCGGATCGCGAATTCGACCTCAGCCCAATCGTCACCGGAACGGGCGGACATCTCGTCGAGTTCGTTAGATCCGTTGCTCTCTGTGTATTTGCGCACGACCGGCGGACGATCCCGATAGCTTGTCACGCCCGGAACAAGGCGCCAGTTCCGCCAGAGAGGGAAAACGTCGTCATACTCGCCGCCCGAAGCGTAGACATAGAGCGCGCCGTCCGCCATGTGTCCGCCCAGCGTGTTCTCCGAGTTCACCCACGTCTCCGTCTCGAGGACGTTGCGCGTGTGCATCTTGACGGATGCCATCCAGCCGTCCTGTCTCCAGACCGCGTAGGCTCCGCACGGGAAGAAGCGGAACCCTACCGGCTCCGGGGAGAATTTCCAGCCCGCGGCCGCGAATTCCGCGCAGGCCTTCGCAACCGTCGCCGCTTTTTTACGCGACGAACCAGGGACGAGCTGCCGACCAAGCGCAGCGGCGTCCATATGGCCGTTCCAAACAGTCCAGCGGAAACCCCGCTCGAGAAGGTTCCCGAGCAGTTCCGACTTCTCGCGCGAAAACTCCCACTTCGTTCCGGCGAAGACGCGCGAAAGCCGACTCATGTCGAGCACGAAGGAAAGTCCGTAGTTGCCGAACTGCAGCTGCCGTCCGTGCTGGCAGAAACTCCAGTCGGGCATAATGCCCTCGGGTCCGTCAGAAACGCGCAGCTCGTCCGCAATCACCTTCGCCGCTTCATCTGCCAGCGCCTCATCCCGCGCGATGACGCCCCGCATGAGAACAATCCGCGCGAGCCAGACGCGGTTCTGCCCCGTCATCTTGATTCTGCTGCACTTCAGGTACTCAGCGTAGCGCGCACGGTCTTCGTCGGAAAGCACTGGCGACACGAGTATCGCCGACATCGCGAAGTCCTGCGGAGCGCCGATCTCGTTCCACCACCAGTTGGGGCACGCGAGTGCGGACTTTACCCACCAGTCGAGTCCGCGCTTTGCCGCGTCCGCAAGCGTGCGGTCCTGCGTAGCGCGATATGACCTCGCAAGGACGAGCACGCGCTTTGCGAGGTGCCCGACCGACGGCTGCCATATCCCGCGGGACTTGTCCGCATAGTCCACGCCGTCCCACGATCCGTCCGGACGCTGCGCGTCGCGTATCCGCCCGGCGGCTGCAGCAGGAACGGCAGCGTCCGTTACTTCCGCGAACCTTTCCTCAAGCACCTTCAGGTCGTCCGCCCGCACAGCGGCGGGAAAGGCGATCATGCAGGCGGACGCCAGAACAACGACGGTTTTCATACAGGACGGCTCCTCACATAATCAGCGGATCACGACGGCGAAACCGTCCCTCTTAGGCATCGCCCAGAGCTCGGTAGCGTTGTTGCGGAGCTCAAGCGAGCGGATGCCCTCGCCACGCTTGAACGTCGCCGAAATCGCCTCGCCGCTCTTGAGGACGCACTGCGCCTCCTTCCACTTCCCGCTAAGGACCGTCGCATCCACCACAATCTGGCTCCCGGCCACCGCGCCGGAGACGTCAAGACAGGACGGCTCGCCGTTGTCGACTCTCACGACAAACGTGCACCCCTCGCCAAACGAAACTCCGCCTGCGGCAATCGCCCCGCCACCTCCGAAGGACGCGCCACCAGCGACCGTAACTGACGACTCGTTGAGCGTTCCGTCGAGGATCAAGGTGCCCGCGTCAACTACAACTCCATCAAGGCCAGCCATCGACGAGCAGGCAAAACGCTGCGTGCCGGTGCCGATCTTATGGATGATGAACTTACCCAAGTTTGGTGTCACATCGCCGGTGAAGTCACCGTCAGCATTGTTGTCACCGAAAGAGATGACTCCAGCCGGTCCGGAATTGCGATGGCGCAACGAGCCGCAGCCGTTAAGACCGTTGTAGGTCCCGCCGTTGACGAAGAGGACGCCGTTGAGCCAGATGTCGCCTGTGCGGTCTCGGCCGGGCAAGACGTTGTCGTCTGCAGCCAGCTGCGACTGGACGTAGGTGTTGCCGGTCCACGTGTGCCCCGTCCCAGAGACCTCGAGTCCTGCCCCGGAGGTCGCCACCGATGCCTGGTAAAACACAACGCCGCCCGTGCCGGAGATGGCACCGCTCAGAAAGGAACCTTTGCCCTGCGGATATTCGATGAAGCCCATCGACGCGCCGAAGTCAATGGGCGCACCAACGCGGTTGGCTCCAAAGCGGTTATAGCCGAGGATAATCTGTCCGCTCGTTACGTGAAGCGTCTCAGTGCCGGTAATCACGGTGTCTGCCGCAGTCGCATCGGCCCCCTGGAAGAGGAGCGCGTTGATCGTCGTCTCGGCCGTGATTTCCGTGGCTGAGCCGTAGGCGAGCCGGACATTGGCCGTTGTGATCTGTCCGACGGGGAAGTCTGTCTCCTGCACGAACTCGGTGTCAAGGTCGAGCGGACGGAACCCTGTCGCGGAATCATAGGTGAGGAATGAGAGCGCATAGTCGTTGTGGACTCCGGCCCGGTATGTCGCCGAACCGACCATGCCAGGAACGATTGAAATGCTGGTCGTGCCAGCAGTTCCGTCGCCGCCGACAAGCGTCGGCGGCGTGTCGAGGATGAGTTTAGCGCGACCGGCGCCGAGCGAGGCGCCGCTTATTGAGAGGGGGGCGCCAGGATCCCGCTCAATCGCCGTTGCGGACAGGGTTTCGCTCTTACCGCCGGGGTTGACCGAAATAAAGGACGTGCCTCCAAAGGAACCGTCCACAACGATCGCTCCGGCCACAGTGTCTACGGCATCCGCCCCGTTGTTGCCGCGGGCGAGAAGAGTTGATCGGGCAAGCCGGACCGATCCTGCGCGGGTCCCGCCTGCCACACCCCATGTCGAACTGTCGAAAACGAATGTTGCCACCGGCGCGATCTCCAGCGTGCCGGCGGGGATGCCGCCCGCCCCCGCGAAGTAAGCCCAGTTTCCGTTCTGGATGCGGAGGTCGCCGTTGAAGAACGTATTGCGCAGATAGACGTCGAGGTTGGCGTTGTGGATCGTCCGCGTGCCGCCGCCGAGGTCGATGTCAAGGTGCTGACCGTCGGTGTTGCTGCCGAACGTGAGCGAGCCCTTGCTTCCATTGGCGCTTTTGTTGATTTCGATGTCGCCGAGAAGCCGCACGGTCACGTTGCCGCCCTGCCCGCGGAAGACTGTCGTGATTTCACCCGGATGCGTAAAGGTGATTCCGTTCTTGAAATCATAGGAATCATCAAAAAGAACGTTCTGCGTCGCCTTTCCTGAAAACGCCGCATCGTAGACATCATTAATGACGCCGTCGGTCCAGTTGACCGTATTCGTGTAGTAAAAGTCGCCCCCGCCAGTTGGAAGCCAGCCGGCGAAAAGACATGCTGGCGCCATTATCGCGCCGAGTGAAAGAATGATGTTGGACTTCCTCATGGTTTTCTTTCCTTTCGTTGTGTTTAAATCAGTTTCTTCTTCTCGCAAGAGATTCCCTCGCGACAAATTCCACCGGCACCGCGACCGTTGCGCCAGGCGCAGCGGGCTTCGCGATTCGCGCGACAAGCGCCTTCACCGCCTCGCGGCCCATCGCCGAGAAATCCTGGCGGACGGTCGTGAGCGCGGGAGTCGTCCACTCGGCGATCGGATCGTCGTCGAATCCGACGAGCGACATGTCGTCCGGAACCGAGATGCCGACTTCCGTGAACGCGCGCATCGCGTGCCGCGCTATCGCGTCGCAGGAGCAGAAGACTGCCGTCGGACGCACCTTGCGCTTCACGATGCGCACGACGGCGGCGCGCACCTCCGTTCCCCAGTCGCCGAGCCTGTCCTCGCCCTTCACGTCGTACTTGAGCGGAGTCTCCCCCGTCAGCTCTGCGGCGAGCTTGGAGAATCCGCTCCAGCGCTCGCGGACCGTATCCGCCACGAGGTCGCCGATGAACGCCAGGCGGCGATGTCCCGCGCGGACGATCTGCTCCGCGACGAGCCTTCCGCCAATGTCGTTCTCCGCGACGACGCTCGAGACGTTCGTCTTCGTGCCGAGGTCTTCGTCTACCACGACAACCGGAAAAACCTTCCCCGCAACGGCGCGCACTGCGGCGTCGAGCTCCTTCGAGTGGACGGATACCACTATCGCGCCCGTCGCACCGGAGTCCGGCAGCGCCGCAATTTCGGCGAGGAGCGTCTTGACGTCGCCCCCGCAGTCCCTGAGCTCCAACTCTGCGCCGATTCCAGCGGCCTCACGCCTCGCGGCGCCGGCAGCCTTGATTGCGGCGTCCCAGAGAAGGTTGCCGGCGATGAACCTCCAGTTGCGCGTGACGTTGCCGACCCCGCGCACGAACACTCCGACGCCTGCGCGGCGCTCGACTAGCCCCGCCTCGACAAGTTCGTTCACAGCCTTGCGCGCGGTCATGCGGCTGACGTCGCACTCCTCGGCGATCGCGACCTCAGTGCCGAGCGAATCGCCCGGTTTCAAAGAGGCGACCCTCTCCCGGAGGAGATTCGCTATCCGCGCACTCGGCGCGACCCATTTCTGTTTCTTATCCGCCTTCACGCAGACAAGAATATCATAATTGCCCTCCGCCCGTCAACGGGAATTTATACATGTATAAATCTTTTTCAACCTTGACCTCCTCCTCCAAGGAGACGCGGCTTCCAGCCGCGTCACTCCCAAGGAGGTTGAGCTTCCAGCTCCGCCATAATGGCGCGGCGAGACGCCGCACCTCCTTGAGTCGCTAGACCGCTCAACAACGTACTTTCATGGAGACGCGGCAGGATGCCGCGTCTCCATGACAAGCAGCCAGCCGTCGTAGAAGTAGGTGTGCGTCGCCTCGGGCGTGATCTTCTGATTGTTCGTTTTCATTCCTCCCTGATCTCAATGCAAGGGAGCTTCTCAATTCGATGCGTGAGCACGTTCGTTATGGCATCGCGCACTTTCGTTGGCGAGCCCTTCCCGTCAAGTATGAGGAAAGTAGGTTCGACGTCGAAGCGGACCACGCGGCAAAACCCATTCGTGGGGGAAACAACCGATGGCGCAAGTTCGCAGAGCTCTCTCCTCTCCGGGACTGGGAACACGGGAGCTTCCGCCTTCGAATATCCACCTTCGTTGTTCAGGTAGAGTGTCCAGCGGAAATTCCCGCCCTTTGTCCTGTCCGTCGCGAAGGCCACGTACGCATCCGCGTCTCCGTCGTTGTCCGCGTCCAGGAACACCGCGAGGACCC
>JAEEGF011655835.1_pt1 | contig 17998 bp, 15 predicted proteins | sample 9134171 | NCBI WGS metagenome assembly JAEEGF01 (sample SAMN16246542, study PRJNA631951) | gut metagenome | biome: gut microbiome; feature: rumen; material: AP-attached | host: Bos | place: Iran: Karaj | collected 2018-10 | reverse complement strand
ATAAAAGATGGCGTGGCCACCCTTACTGAACTGGCGGGAAAGATTGACACGGAGAAAATGAAAGCGCCATCCTTCCTAATGGTTTTAACCGGCATCGGAGAATATCCATATCGCCGAGCAGAAGATGGCATACTCGTTGTTCCGATAGGCTGTCTAAAGGACTGATCTCGTCTTTTAAACCCCTTGTTCTACAGTTTGCGTTTTAGCTTGGAAGTTTTGTAATGCATTGATAATAAGCATATAAAAGTGCTCCCGCCCGAGGCACGAAACCTTGCCCAGGCGGTCAATTTCTAGAGATTCATTCCTTCGGTTTCCATGACAAAGCGGCCGTGAAGGCCGGAGATGCGGATTTCAACGTCCTTGCTTTCCCCGGGCATGAGGAAGAGCGCTATGCCTCCCGGCACGGGGCGTCCGAGGGAACCGGTAATTACCACCCGCAGCCGCCGGGCCTTGCAGGGACTTATGGGGATAATACGTTTGTAGCCAATAGTTGTGCCTTCGGCGACGGGCAGCCATCCTCCATTAGCAAGAGCGACATCAAAATCCTGGATATCAACCCTAAAGCTGCTGACTTTTTGCCCAAAGGAGATATCTTCCTGCAGCTGGATCATGTCGAAGGTGCGATACTCGGGAAGGGTTATCTCCCATACCATCCCCCCGTGGCGCTTGCGTATTTTGGCTCCGTCGGCAAGGTCAGTTCCGAAAACGGCCTCGCGGGCCTCCCGGAACGCCATCAGCCGCAGCGAATCCACCGCGCAGATGCGCCCGCGGGTGTCCGGCGGAACGTTCAGCAGCAACAGGGCGTTGCGCCCTACGGTCGACAGCCAAATATTCATCAACTCCTCCACGGACTTCACCTTATCGTTCTCGGACTCCTTCCAGAACCAGCCGGGGCGGATGGAGACATCGGCCTCGACGGGCACCCAATGTGCGCCATGGACGTTGCCCCGCTGCAGGGTATCCTTCGGTGGTGCGCCGGCACCGGGCGTGAAGCCCTCGATGTCCAGGGTACTCCAGTTGGTTTCGCAGGCCCGCCCGCACTCGTTGCCAACCCAGCGGCAGCCAGGGCCGACATCGCTGAACATCACGGCATCGGGGCTCAGCCTGCGCACGGTGGCGCGGAAGGCATCCCAGTCATATACCTGTTTCTTGCCGTTCGGCCCCTCGCCGTTGGCCCCGTCGAACCAGTGCTCGAACATCGGACCATAGTTGGCGTGCACCTCTTCAAGAGCCTGCACATATACATTGTTATATTCCGGTGTGCCGTAGGCGGGATGATTCCTGTCCCAGGGCGACACGTAAACCCCGAACTTTATGCCGTACTCCCGGCAGGCCTCCGAAAGCTCTGCCAGCACATCCCCCTTGCCGTCACGCCAGCTGCTCTGCGCCACGGTATGGGTGGTGGTTTCACTGGGCCAGAGGCAGAATCCATCGTGATGTTTGGCAGTAATGATAATCCCTTTCATCCCGGCCGCTTTTGCGGTCGCAGCCCACTGCCTGCAGTCCAGATCGGTGGGGTTGAAAAGGTCTTCTGCCTCGGTGCCATGCCCCCACTCCAAGCCGCTGAAAGTATTGGGGCCAAAGTGCACGAACATATTGTACTCCATCTTTTGCCATTCGAGCTGAGCCTGGCTAGGAACCGGCATGCTGGGCTCCCTTGAGCACGAGGCGCACAGCGCAATGGGCAGCAAAACTAGGGCTTGTAAAATCTTCATAGTTCAAATATAACATAAAATGTTGAAAAATCGTATGTTTGCGTATTCAATAGTCGTTATGAAAAAGAAACTCTTTGCATTCGCCTTGCTCCTCGTTGCAGCCGGCGTACAGGCCCAGGCCCAGAAGGTGCATCCGGACATTTCTTCCCAGCTGGTGAAGGCCACCGTCGCCCCCTCGGTAATCAAGGGGCCCATCAAGCCCATGAACGCTGTGAACAATGGTCCAAACATGAATGACGACCCGCAGCAGATGGAGGATTTCCGCATATTGAATATCCCGTTCAGCCGCACCCACGATTCTCCGTGTGGTGATTATTACGGCTGTCACCTTGTAGACATTTCCGATGTTTTTCCCGATTTCAGCAAGGATCCCGACAAGGAATCCTCCTATGATTTCCGCGTAAACGTGGATTCCTTCTGCGGTTTCTACGATCCCCAGACCCGGGAGCACATGCCCACGTATTATGTATTCTATGCCTGGAACAAGCTCCGCGGGGAGCAGTGCGAATGCACCCTGGAAGGCGGCGATGGCGACATTTACGCTGTTGCGGCCGTAAAGGACGGCAAAACCGTGCTTATGCTCACCCGTTACAACGGAGATAACAATGCCTGCAATCTCGTAACTGTCCATGTCTCGGTCAAGGGATACACTCCGGGCGAGGTGGTGTACTGTCACCTGACCGACTATCGGCATACCTATACCGAGATTCCCCTCTTCCCGGCCGAAGACGGCACCGTGCGCGTCAGATTATGCAACAATTCAATCGCCATTGTAGAATTCTAGCTTATGAAAAAGTTCCTTTTTCTCGCAGCGTGCTCCTTTTTCGCATTTTCGTGCGGCGTTCCGAAATATCTCACGTATGAGAAATTCGGGGCGAAAGGTGACGGCGTCACGGACGATTTCCCCGCAATCATTGCGACCCACGCGGCCGCCAACGAGAAGGGGCTCCCGGTCAAGGCCACCGACGGAAAGACTTATTACATAGGCAACACGATCGGGACTGCCATAGTCCGCACGGATGTCGATTTTGGCACCGCCAGATTCATCATTGACGACAGCAACGTCGGCGTCGAGGACCGCGAAGCCAATATCTTCCGGGTGGAATCCGCCCTCGAGCCAGTTCCCATCGAGGGGGTTGAAAGCCTGAAGCGGGACCAGGCCAACATTGGCAGGGCCCTTCCCGGCCGATGCCTGGTGGAGGTGGTCAACGACAATCATAAAGTGTACATCCGGCTCGGCGCGAACCAGAACAGCGGAGTGGGCCAGAAGGAATTCTTCATCGCAGACAAGGATGGCAACATCGAGCCCTCATCGGCGCTTGTCTGGGATTATGACGAGGTTACCGGGATGACAGCCCGCCCCATTGACGATAAACCTCTGGTAATTAAGGGCGGCATCTTCACCACCATTGCCAACCAGGCTCCGTCCAAGTACACTTACTATTGCCGAGGAATTGCCGTCGAGCGCTCCAACGTCAGGATTGAGAACGTCACCCATTGTATCGAAGGCGAACTGGACCACGGCGCCCCATACGACGGCTTCCTGTCCCTGGACAAAGCTGCCGACATCGTGGTCAGTGGCTGCCTTTTCACAGCACACAAGACTTACAAGACCATAGGGTCGGCCGGAGTGAGCGTCAGCATGGGGACCTATGATGTTTCGGCACATGGCTGCGTCAACGTAAAATGGGAGAACTGCAGCCAGACCACCGACATCAACGACACAAAGTACTGGGGGGTCTTCGTTTCCAACTTCTGCAAAGCCCTCACCCTGGACCACTGCGTTTTCTCCCGCTTCGATGCCCACCAGGGGGTGAGGAATGTCACCCTTACGGACTGCGAGTTCGGGCACACGGGCGTCAATGTTGTGGGCTCCGGACGCCTGACGCTCCAAAACTGCATCATCCATCGCAAATCCCTCATCACCCTCAGGGCCGATTATGGCAGTTCCTGGGAAGGCGAACTCATCGTCAGAAGCTGCAGGCTCATCGTTCCTGAAGGGGCCAAAACCGTTTCCCTGCTGAGCGGATCCAATGCCGGGAAGCACGACTTCGGTTACACCTGTTACCTCCCGGAAAGATATGATATAGAGAATCTTGTCATTGACGACATCGCCGTGACCGACAAAGACTACCAGGGTCCCATGATTTTCGGGAGATTCAAGCGCAATGTGGATGAGGAGGGGCTTTATCCCTATATCGCAAAAGGAGTCATCAACATCAGCAACGTTGAAGTAGCCAGCGGCAAGCCACTGGGTATAAGCAGAGAGCCCGAAATGTTCCGGGATTACACTATAAATGGCCTGTGATTATTTCAACAGCGCGCTGCAAATCCACATAATGGCCATTTGCCCGTGAGGATCACCGTTGGAACGGGGACGGTCCATATACCACTCGCGGCTGTTTCTACGGTCGGTCCCGATGCAGACTTCCGCAAGGTTGGCATGCTCATCCAATAACCCGCACAAGGCAACCCATGCCTTTCGGGCTGCAGGGCCGTATGTAGCCTCGTCCAACAATCCAAGACGTATTCCTTCAATAAAGGCATAGGCGAACATGGCCGTGCAGGATGATTCTTCCCAAAACTCCGGATCATCAATTACCTGCCCCCACATGCCGTTTTCGTGCTGATACTCAAGAAGCGTCGGCATCATTTTCAAATATGCTTCCTTCAGCGCAGGAATATACTCACTGTCCTTAGGAAGATAGCTCATAAGCATGGGCAGACCTGCCGCCATCCAGCCATTGCCACGTCCCCAGAAAAAGGGAGCCTCAGGAGCATGATAGAACAGGCCATTATCCCGCTGGAGACTATCCATATACATTTTCATCTCACGGGCCGCGCGGTCGATATACTTGCGGTTACCGGTGGCTCTATATGCCTGGGCCTGGAGAACTGTGATCATGTACATATCATCAATCCACAGGCGGGTCTGGGGAGAATATCCGTCTGCAAGGAATTCCCGCTGACGCTCAATGGGGAAATTCCCATTGCCACCCACCCTTTTGCCGGGCTCACCTGTCGGGTCTTCCCACTGATGATCGGCATAGCGAAGTCCCAGTTCCAATGCCCTTTTGTCTCCGTTCATCATATAAATCTCCAGAGGAATCGCCCCGAAGATGGAAAAATCCACATGATTATCGCGATTGCACAGTGACTTTCTCTCTCCATAGAACGGCTCAAAGAAATCAATCAATTGCTTCTCCAGCTTCTTGTTGTGGGAAAGGTGGGCAAATTCGATGGCATTAACCCAAAGGCTTACCACGGAATAATTCATTTCTTTGCCTCCGCGTCCATAATTATATGGGGCTTGATAACCCGGAAGATTATTTCCATAGTCGAGCGGATCAGCAGCGAGTAATTGCTCTGCAACGCGATTTCCTATGGTTTCCACGCTGATCTCTTTGGGTAAGTCTTCAAAGTCCTTGAGTGCGACTTGAGTTCCGCATGAAGCACAAAGGAACGACACAGTCAGGATGCTAATCCGCCAATAACAGTACCAGTAATTCCTCATAACCTTTGACAAATTTTTATTCCACATAGACGGGACGATTATTCTGAGACGGGACGGACCGAATACCCGTTATAACGGTAGTTGCCTTCCTGGCGGATCGATTCAAGGTTGAAGTCGATGCTCCTTGCTTTAGGCGTGACGTCCGTATCGAGAGACGAAGACCAGTAGAAGCCGAGGGTGCCCCTGGATCGGAGTTCGGTGCCAAGACGGTAACCGGCGGCTGGGAGGAAGATGCTGTTATCCTGGTTCCCGCCGATTTTTCTTGTCACGATTCTTCCTGCCACGCCTGTACCATTATAGTTGGGCGTCCAGGTCAACGCACAATACATACAAAGAGCGTCCCACTCCGCTTCTGTCGGCATACGCCACTTGCCACTTAGTTTCTTCGCCGCGACATCATCTCCTTCCGGACCGGAATCCAATATCGTCTTATTATCCGGAACGCCGTTCGAACTATTGGTATTGTATTTCGTCAGAGCCGTTTCATCCGTTCCCCACTTATAAGATGTCCAGTAGTACGACAACTTCGTCGCAGTCTCACCCCAGGCATAATAATCACCGTAGTCCTCAGGCTTGGCGCACAGACCGCTCTCGCACAGATTTGTTTTCGCCCAAAACAACTTATACTTGGTCCCGTCGCTCCGGGTCAGCACGATGCCGAAGTCAACGGCTCCCTCAGGACATGGTGGCTCTTTGGTCGTAAAGGATTTCTCGTCATCATACTTTACAGCCGCTCCTTTCCGGACAAAAAACCTGTAATAGTAAGTGGTACTGAAGTTCAAGCCTGTAATGGTAACCGTAAACTGATTGTTTTCGCCTGCCTCGGTGGCCACCATCTTTTTACCCTCTTCAAAATACCGCTCTTCGTCATACACAATGCCCACTTCGGCATCTCCCACCGCAATCGGAAGATTGGTCCGGCCCGTCAGCGTCGCCGAATTCTCCGTAATTTCCGAGACCTCACCCGTAACCGTGAGTTCTTCCTGATTGTTCTGGCCACCACCGTTATTACCATTGTTCTCCGGAGTACAGGCGAACAGCAGTCCAAGGGCTGCAAGGGCAAACAAGTACTTTTTCATATAATCGAACGAATCGAACGAATCGAACGCATTTTTGACATTAGCATTCAAAGTTCGGTATTATTCGACAGAATAACAAATTACACTTGACCACGCTTTGACCACAACTTCCAACAAATGGCCACATTTGACCACATTTTTCGTGGATTGTTTTGACGGCTTCAACAAGAGGGATAACCAATTGTGGGTCAAATCCTTAATAGCCTCCAATAAACACACAATAATCCCCGCCTTTCACCAATATCTTAGCTCCCGCCCGGGGCACACAAAAAAGCATCGCCGCAAGCGATGCTTTTTTGGTGCCTTTGTCTCTATTGATTGAGGGGGCGGATAAACAGGTATTTGAGTACAAGCTCTCCGGTGGATTACCTGATGGCAATATACCCGCTCTCATCAATCATGTCCGCACCTTTCTTGGTGAAAAGGAACTGATAGAGCTTGTACGCTATACTTTCGTGGTCTTCGGTCTTGCGGACTGCGGCGTAAATGCTTGAGACAAATGGATACTTGTTGTTTCTCAGCGTTTCTTTGCTGGGCATCACGCCGTCGATGGAAAGCATATCGACTCTCATCAGATCGCGGACCATCGCCGTGCAGTAGAAGAATGGCGTGTAGCCGATGCCGTATTCGTCGTTTTCAAGCTGCAGGTATGGCGAGGCCATCTGTGAGCCGATGATCTCAAACATATAGGTCTCTTCGGTCCCGTCGATCATTTTCAGTCCATTCATGACCAGGGTTTCCATCTTCTCCTGGCTGCCTGAATCGGCATCCCGGATATAGGGTGTAATGGCATGGTCGACGCCGCCGACCTCCTTCCAGTTGGTGATCTCTCCGGTATAGATCTTCCGTACCTGGTCAGATGTCAGGTTCTTGACGGGATTCTTGGGGTTGACGATGAACACCAGCGCATCGATGGCCAGCGGAGCCGTCTCCAGGTCAACGCCCGATTCCGCGGCAGAGGCCTTCTCATTCCTGGAAATATCCCGGCTCGCGATAATTACGTCCGACTTGCCCTCGATGAGATTCATATAGGCATCGTGGGTGCCGCTGCAGAGGTTTCGGGCGAGGTAGTCATTGTAAGAGAACGAAGTCTCTTTTTCGTGGAATTTGGGCGTGATGATGTAGGTCGGGCTTCCCATCCAGTCTTCTTCCCATTGATAGGGTATGCCAAGTAGTTTATAGGCAACGAGATCCCGCACGGGGCGGGTGCTCGTCGAACAGTCCGTCAGCGGCCACTCTTCCAAATTGACATCGTTCAGATCGACTTCCGGAATCTCTTTCCCGCCGCATCCGCAAAATGTCGCCGCCAACAAGGCCGTGCAGCTCAGAATATGTAGAACCTTTCTCATGTAACCTTAAGTGCTGTGTGACAAATATAAGCATTTTCACAAATAGCCATTATCTCCAGCACTGTGCCCACCATGTCAACTGCTGGGAGGGGTGGGCACGTTCTGGGGCGTTTTCGTAGCTACCCATCCCATGGTTTGGCACGGCGGGCACGGGTGGGCACGAGAGTTATGAACTGGGGCTGGATTATCAGCATACCCCATCCGTGAGAATGTGCCGAAAACAAACACGGTAATATCATTCCCTTTTGGCGGAAAACTGTTATATTTGTCATAAACCATTTAGCATTAAAGACATGAACATCCTTCTTACCCTGCTCTTCGGAGCCATCGCCGGCTGGCTTGCCGGATTCTTCGTGATCAAAGAAAAAGGCGGCCTGATCTGGAACATCATCATCGGCCTCCTGGGAGGCCTCGTCGGCGGCTGGCTGCTTGGCCTTATCGGCGCCAACGGCTCCTTCTGGACTCAATGGTACGGCCAGATCGTCAGTGCCCTCATCGGCGCCGTCGTCCTTCTGCTTGTCTGGAACTTCGTCAAGAAGCTCTTCAAGAAGTAAGACCTCCGGGCTTTGTAAAGCGAAAAGCCGTAGGTGTTCTACGGCTTTTCGCTTTACAGTATTCCCATTTCTGTGGCTTTGTGGATGAGGTCGGCGACGTTGCGGACGTCCATTTTGCTGTAGATGCGACGGCGGTGGGTGTTGACGGTGTGGACACTCAGGCAGGTGCGGTCGGCAATCTGGGCGGCGGTAAGACCCTCGGCGCTGAGACGGATAATCTGTATTTCACGCTGGCTCAGGCCGATATCGGCAATCTTCTTGCTCCGCTCCACCAGGACGTCGCCCACGTAACGTGCGACGTCGGCATTCATTTCCTCAGTGTTCCGTGCAAGTTCCTGACATTTCTTTCTGATATCGTCGGGCGAGAGAGTTGCGGCATCGGCTGAAAGCGCTGAAATGTCGCCGGCAATGGTGCTGACTGGGTTCTTCAGGTCCTTGGAAAGGAATTCGATAATCTGCACCCGGGAATCGCTGATTCTCTGGAGTTCGGCGCTGCGGCGGCGGACTTTCCGCAGGTGGGTGCCGATAATTGTGATCACAGCCACCGCCAGCAGGAGGGCAAGCACAAGTAAGGCAATCTGGTACCTTTTGCGCTCGAGTGCGCGTTCCTTTGCCTGTACTTCGAAGCGGGTTTCCATCTCCTGAAGAGTTTCGTCCTGCTTCTGCTGAATGTATTTCTGGTTGTGGAATACGTAGGCGTCGTGGGTGTCCAGCGCTTTCTGGTACTGCCCTGTGCGTGTATAGAGACGGACCAGGCGGTCGTCCAGGGCGGATGCGGTGAGGTGGTCGCTTTCCTTGAGGGTTGTGAGCACCTGCTCGAAATAGCGGATGGCCTCCTCGTTGCGGTCGCCCTGCTGAAACCAGCGGGAGCGGAAGAGCATGCCGTTGCGACGCAAGCGAGGGAGGTCATAGGTGTCTGCCAGGGCCTGGCCTCTGTCGAGATACTCCCCGGCAAGGCGGTATATATCTTTGTCTATGGGATCCGACCAGCGGTTCTTGTTGATATAGAGGGACGCAATGATGTAGCAGGCCTCACACTCCTTTTCTATAGCACCAGCTTCTCCGGCAAGGGAAAGGGCCTCGGTGGCATAAGAAAGGCCCTCGTCATTCCGGCCTGTTTCAGGAGAGATTTCGGCATAGGAACAGAGTTTAGCCTTGGATATGAGTATGCCCGAGAGCTCTTCCGTGAAGCCGTTCTCTCTGGCGATGGCCTCCGCTTCCAGGGCCTTCTCCCAAGCGTCAGCGTCGCGGCTGGTCATGATATCGACACCAGTGATACAGGCTAGTGCGCGGACTTTAATGAGCGGTGATTCTTCAGCATCTGCCAGGTCAAGTGCATGCAGCGCTTTCTCCATTGCCGAGTCGAAGCGTTGGCAAGAGACATCGTTTGCGGCCTCCTCTATCAGGGCCTGTGCCTCGGACGGTTCCTGAGGGTCGTGCGGCCCCTCGCCGCAGGCTGAAAGACTCAGGAGTGAAGCCGTTATGGATATGTACAGAAGTATTCTTCTCATGGTAACAATAATTGTACAAAGTTAACGAAAACGACCAAAACGAAAGAAAAAAGTCCGATTTAGGTAACGCTGAGGGCGCAAATTACTTAAAAATGAGTAATCCCAAACGGGAGGCTTTTAAGATATTTGCATATCTAATCAGCGTGAAGCAATGAAAATTGAGAAATCCAATTACAAGAGCCCCGCGACATCGGTAATCCTTGTCAGCGAGGACGGGTTTATTTGCGCGAGCAAATATATGCAGTTCGGCTCGGGCAATGCGTCGGGCATTATTGATGACGACGATGTAGTTTATGGAGGGAGTTTCTGATGAAAACAATGAATATCCTTGCAGCCACCATGGTGCTGGCTGCCCTGGCGTCCTGCCGGAAAGAAGAAATTGCACCGGAAAAGAAAATCGCGGACTGTCATACAGTCACCATCAGCGCAAGCCTGGGCGACGTGACCAGGACCATCATCACCCAGGACTCTGAAGGTCATTTCAAGGGGGCGTGGGAAGCCGGTGACGTGCTGTATGTGAAGGAGTTCGTGACGGGCGTTTCCAGCGATCCTGGGCTTTACGACATTGACAGCGCCTCCGGTTTTGTGGCCACGGATCCTCTTGCCGCAGGCGGAGAGACCGCCACGTTCACGGCCACTTTTGAGCCGTACTACTGGGAGAGCACCCTCACTCCGGAAGAGCTGGCCACTTATACTTTCACGTACAAGTACCTGGCCTGTTCCTACAACCCTTATTACATGAGTGGCGCCGGTGACAGTATTCCTCTGTTGATTGACCCCGACCAGGAAGTCTATGCCGGCGGGTACAGCACAGCCGACGACATGCTGGTATCCCGGTTTGCCGAGTACAGCTCGCGTCCGACGGACATTTCCTTCAATTTCGCACGCCTTGGAACGGTGGTGAAGATTACCCTGAAGGGCCTGCAGGAGGGTGATACAATAAAATCTGGCACATGGTACACCGGCGACCATCTGATGGCTTGCGTCCGACTTGAAGAGATCGTCTCTTATTACCCTGAAACCGGCAAATACATATATGAGATTCCGCAGTACCTTGAAGGGTCGCTGGATGATTGTTATCACGTGAGTTTCACCAGCTCCGATTCCTCGAGGCCCATAGTGGCCGACGCCAACGGCGAAGCAGAGATTTATCTCCGCGTGCTGCCCGGCGTGTGCGACGACTGGTTCGGCATCATTTGCACCGTCGACCGGGGCGGCAGCGAGGTGGAATACTCAAAGCTGGCGGACCTTGCATCCCTTGGCCGCAGCCTTACGTTCAAGGATGGCGGTCTCACGGTGTTCTCTGTGGACATGAAACCCGCCGTCGTTGGCCTTCCGGGGCCGATTATGTACGTTTCCCCCAAGCCCCGCACGGGTTTCCTTGCCGCCTGGCCCGCCGATGCCCACGCCGCAGGATATGAGTGTTATTATCAGCGCTACGGAGATTATTGGGACGATGTGACGGAAACATATGTTCAATATGACAAGGTTGCTCTGACTCCCGTGGCCGGGATAGGCGAGATGGACGGAATGTACTACGTGGAAGTGCCTTCCGGCCTGGCGGCGGACAGGTATTATCTGTATGTCAAGGCCATCCCGGACGCCGACAGCGGACTGAGCGACTTCGAATTCGCTCAAAAAGAAATGTTTATTGGAATCACAAAGGATATGACATGGCCGGATGTGGATTCCTATTACGACGGAACGCATCTGGTCAAGATGGGGTCCATCTGGAAGGTATATGAAGACGGAGAGGAATTACTCCCCTGGTACTTCGATGTGAGCAACCTGAAGACCAACTGGGGACAGTTGTTCTCCGAGGACGGCAGCACTGCCTGGACGCTTTCCACCAAGACGGGAGCCAGCTTCCAGCATGACGGCGAGATAGACCATATTACGCTGAAGATGTCGAATACCAAGGAGAATACCGCCACCGTATATGGTATAGCCCCCGATGGAACCGCCACAGTCATAGCTCAACCAGAGGCTGGTTACTGGTCCAGTACCGAGAAGTACTACGATTATGACTTCTCCACGGGCTCCTACAATGGCTTCCGCATCGAAAGCGGCGGACCGCTGTACGTGACCATGTTACGCGTTTACTATTACGCTCCCGAAGGAGAATAAGCGCTTAGAAATTACATAATTATGAAAAAGTATTACTTTTCAGAGTACAAGAGCCCCGCGGTAGAGATTGCCGCCCTGGAAGAGAATGCGATTCTCTGCCAGAGCGACGTCGACGGGGACATAACAATAGGTTACGACAATCCTTTCGGTGATTCGGAAGGCATAATTTCCTGACAGCATGAAAAAGACAGTATTCTTACTCTGCATTGCCTTGTCTGTGCTCTCATGCAGCAAGGAACAAGCCGAAGCGCCCACCGTTGACGAGCACGTCACTCTCGATTTTTCCATCTCCGGCGGATTACAGCCCGAAACCAAAGCCATCAAAAAGGATTGGGTCAACAACGACAAGATCTACATAATCTTCGACGGAACGGTTTCAGAGAACCCGGAATACCTTGTGGTCAAGTATGTCAAAAGCACCGGAAAATGGATTCCGGAAACCTGGACCGACGGACTTGAGTCCAAGATCTACCACAAGACTTCGGGCACCCTTACCGCCCTGTACATGCCCAATGACAAGGTAGGCGGCAGCATATCCTTTACAAGGAAGTACGATTCCTCAACGTATTCATACGTATACTCCGTTTCGGCAACCGACAGGGTGGGCGAGGTGTTTAAGTCTTACGCCCTCAGTGCGGCCAACAAGCCATATACCGTCAAACAAGGGGTCCTCAAAGCTTCGTTCTCTATGGCGCCTCTTTCAAACAGCTACTGTCAGTTCTACATGCCCAATAAAGACAGGAGCGGCGCAACCATTGATTCCTCAGAGTCGCACTATTATAAGATGAGCACCGACTATGTTGCGTACGCTTCCCATGTGTATCGCATGACGTCCGATGGGGAATTCTCTTTCCAGAACACCCCGAAGGGCTATATGTCGGCCTATTATTACGCAGGCCTATGCTTTGCCGGAGTCTGGCAAAACATAAGCGGCGCGGAGGCAAAATACTATTTCCATTTGCTTGACACAAAGAACAATGTGAAATACCTGCTCCGTGTCACAGCCAACCTCAGCACCAACAGCGCCTGGAAACTCCCCGCCCTGAGCGACAAAGACTCCAACGGCAACTACCGCTGGGAGATTGAGCCAGAAGGCTGACGTGAATGTGCCTCCGGCTATTGCCACCGCCAGGAGCGCTAAGCTAAGTATCTTCATCATTTGTTGTCGGTTTTGCCGTAAATATACGTATTTTTCGCCGCACCGCGCGCAGCCCCCGGCCACGTTTTCGGCCGTTTTCGTGGCCGACACCATCAACGCAGCTGTCGACGAGGCCCTGAAAGAAAATATACAGCGGTAAAATCGCCCCTTGGGAATTCGGATTTTAATTTGTATATTTGAAACGTGACCGACTCTTTGGACTTCGATGCCCAAACCGCGTGATTTAATACCCAGAACATTATCTGCCAGGATTATCCTGCAGACAGTGTCTTCCATTACCCTGCTCCTCATACCCACAATCCTTGCCATGGTCATAGGAACGCGTCTGGTTATACGGGAAGAGGTAGGGCGTGAAGTGGACCATGCGCTGGACGGCATCGCTTACAGGATCGACAATACTTTACTCGGCATCGAGCAGACTTCCGCCATTATCCAGCAGGATGTGCCAAGGTATCTCGACCAGCCGCAGGAGCTTTATGAGCTATGCAGGAAAGTGCTTGAGGCCGATTCCTCCATCAACGGCTGCGCCATTGCCTTGAATCCTGATCATTACCTGCCTCACGGCAAGCCTTTCATGGCCTACCTTCACAGGGCGGGCGAGGCTGTAATCGCTTCCGAGACCTTCACCGCCCTGCCATTTACGGAGCAGGAATGGTACGTGAAACCCCTTCTGGAAGGGACCGCGTCGTGGGTGGGCCCGCTTAAAAACAAGGATACGGAAACGGAACCCCTCATTTCTTATGTCGTTCCCATCGTCAAGGACAGTTCTGCCGTAGCAGTCCTGGGGATAGATATTTCTCTCGACGTATTTACACGGATTGCCCAAAATTACAGAACCTCCTCGCATTCCTACATTACCCTCCTCGACCGGGTTGGCTCATATATCGTACACCCCGACAGTACCAGACTCATGCACATGGACAGCCTGGCCGAGTTGAAAGACGCCGAGGATCCGTCTGTCATGGAAGCACTGCAGGCAATGGTCCAGGGGCAATCCGGGAGACGGGAATTCATGCTGGATGGCACACGATACCTCTTAGCTTTTATGCCCTTCCGGCCCTCCGCCTATCCCGGACGAGTGATAGGCAGCCTTGGGTGGAGCATTGCCGTCATCTACCCGGAAGAAGAATTGTTTGAAGAATTTGACCCTGGTTTCCGCGTGGCCGTTCTGATGACGATTGTCGGCATTCTGCTGCTGTTTGCCGGCGCCTATACCATCCCGCACGTCAGCCTTAAGCCGCTGAGGGACCTGGTGAACTTGACGAATATCATCTCTAAAAGCAATTACAAGCTACCCGGCTTTGAGACCTCCCGTACAGACGAAGTAGGGCGGCTTCAAACCCAGTACAACAAAATGCTGAATGCCGTTGCAGGCCATGTGGAACAGCTGCAGAATCTGTCGGAGAAGGAAGCCTCGCTCCAGACTGTCCTTGCCCGGACATACGCAAGGACGAAAAAAGTCCAGAAGCACCAGGAAGCCTTTTTCGACAATATGACCCACCAGATGGCCGATGTGACGGCAGAAATCCAGGACAACGTGGACAAACTCTGTGAATTCGGGGCCGGAATGGGAGAGGAGGAGATAAAGGGGCTTATCGGCAGCATTGAAGAAGACGGGGTCAGGGTGACGGAGATTCTGAACGACATGCTGAAATCAAATAGTTGAGGCGGCTATGGGCAGACTTATAAGACGTATCAAGAAATCGCTTGCATCGAAGATCAGCCTCAATATGTTCTTCGTGGCGCTTTTGGTATTTGTCTTTATAAATTGCGTTTTCATGGGCATATCCTGGCGTCATTTCCAATCCATCGCCATTAACAATGCATCGGAGGCCCTGAATGCGGCTATTGCCCAGGCCGAGCGCTATCTCAGATCCGTGGAAACGGTCACAGATTTAAGCGCCCGTATGGTGGAGGACCATTTCTATCCGGACTCCCTTACAGCCTATTCCAAAAGGGTTGTGGAAAAAAGCGCTTTTGTCTCCGGATGCGCCATTTCAGCCCGGCCTTACATGTTCCCCGAGCACGGAAGTTACTATACCGCGTATTCGGTCCGTAAAGGCGATGCCGTCATCACCTCCGTTGAAGACGGATACGACTGTTCCGAGCAGGAGTGGTACAGCAAGGCGGCAGTTTCCGGGCAAGCCGTATGGGTGGCTCCCTCCATCGACAGCATTGCGGGATCACCTTCCGCCAATCGCAGGACAGCTTCTTACTCCCGCCCTTTGTACAACAGGAAGAACCGGCTTCTCGGCGTAATCTCTACAGACATATCCCTGCCTGATTTTTCAAGAGCGCTGTCTTCCATAAAGCCGTACTCTAATTGCTATTTCATATTCCTGGGGCATGACGGCAGATTCTATGTTCACCGTGATACAGCAAAGATTGTCAATAAAACCATCTTCGATCTCACCAACGGCCGTTTCTACCCTGAAAAACTTGCCCTGGGTTATGAAATGACTGCAGGGCGCAGCGGGAATATGCGCGCTAAAGTTGGGGCAGTCCAGTGCCTGATCTGTTATAAACCTGTTCCAGGAACGGACTGGAGTGCTGCGCTCATTTGCCCTGAGCAAGATGTAATGCACGGGTACCACCGCCTTCACTTCAGCATTCTGATTATCATAGCCATCGGCCTCTTCATCATCTATATCATCTGCCGGAGAGCCGTGGTACAGGCCTTTGCCCCCGTGAAACTATTGGAGGAACAGGCAGAACGCATTGCCAATGGCGACTACTCTACCCAGATTGCCCGCGGCAACGAATACAGTGTTGTAGGCAATCTGCAGAACAGCTTTGCGGAAATGCAGGAGACACTCAGCCGTCACATCCAGGAGCTTAACAGCGCCATTGAGGAAGCGGCAAAACGCAACGAAGAGCTAAAAACAGCCAATTCCGCCTTGGAGGATGCCATCAGCCGCAGGCGTGAGTTCGTCTCCAACATGACCCACCAGATCCGTACCCCCCTGAATCTCATCATGGGCTTTGCCCAGCTTCTTCGGGATGCCGGCGACTGCATGTCCGTTGAAGAAAAGCAGGCGCTACTCCGCGTAATAGACTACCACACGATGACTCTGCGCAGGATGTCCCTTATGCTGTACGACAATTCAGACCGCGGATACCGTGATCAAAGGGAGCACCTCGGTCAAGCCGCCGTTTCCTGCAACGATGTAGCCAGGGAGTGTGTCGGATATGTCAACCGTTATTTTCCGGATGTCTCCGTAAAGTTTGAGACCGCACTTGCAGACTCTTTTACCATCAAAACCGACCGTCTATACCTCATGCGGAGCATACGCGAAATATTGTTCAATTCGGCCAAGTACTCCGACGGCAAAAACATCAGCCTTTGCGTGAAGGCCTGCGATAACTCAGTCCAGTACATCTTTGAAGATACCGGCCCAGGAATACCGCCGGAGTACCACAATAGCGTCTTCACACCCTTTTACAAGTCCGACAGCCTTTCAGAAGGCTTGGGCATAGGTCTTCCGCTTACAAAGCGGCACGTTATCCTGCTGGGCGGCAGCCTCGCGCTGGACAGCAGCTACGACCGCGGATGCAGGTTCATCATGGTATTTCCCCTGGAGAGTCCGATGTACTCTTTTTTGAACATTAACGGCCAGTAGATCCCGTCAAAATGATTCCGTTCGTGCCAGAACCACCTGCCGTCGGCACAGTAGGTTGTACAGTCGAATTGCAAAAAAGCTTTCTTGAGCGCTGCGGTAATCCGGTCTTGTACTCCCGAATCTACATCTTCCGGCCATCTCAGATACTCCACGGTCCAATCCAGTATTCTCCCGGTTTTATCATACTTTGACGGGCAGATCTTCATTGGTATCCGGAATCCTCTCAATTCCGGGAATTCCCTGTAATTAAACTTCTTGGGTAATTCCTGAAACATCACATCCCTGTTTATCGTCCCCTTGTGTTGTTTATTGCGGTATTTGCGGGAGGCCGTCACAACACCAGATTTGATGATTAGTTCAACCTCGGTCTCATTCAAATCGTCCCATCCATTACCCGAAGCACAAAGGAGGGGACCCGTCCCGCAAATGACGGTCCCGCTGAACCAGGAGGCAAAAATGTTACCGCGACTATCTTTGAAATCCTTTAAGACATCCCGGAAATCTGCCTTATCTGAGCCCGTTTTCAATGTTTCGAGATAGAGTTTATCACCCTTGACACGCCACGTGGCCACATACCCCCGGAAGTTCCAGGAAAAGACCAAATCAAACCCGACCTGATCCTTTAAAGAGAAATAATGCAAAGAATCCAGAAGACCCAGCGGGGCGGTGTTTATAGCATACTTGACATTGCCCATAATGAGCGTATCACGTACCTGACGAGTTGTGCTGCTCCAGCCATAAAGCGGGAGAAACAATAAGGCCAATAGGCACGCACAAATATGCAACTTTATCTTCATTCGTTCAAATCTCGATTTATCTAACCCTTAAAGGTAATCATTATTCTTCAGACCCTCTAGAACTTGATAGACAAATCATACGATAGCCACCAGTTATTTAGCTCCCATCCGAGGCACAACAAGAGCAGCGTGACCCGCTGCCCTTTTTGCGTTCAGTGACTTCGACATTATTGCTGTTGTCGTCCCATTTTGAGGGACGTTAGCAGCACTTCAACACAAAGCGCTGGTCGACAAACGGGCACTAAACGCTATAATTCTTCCACGTAAACGGATTCAAAGATGGTCCGGAGCCACGGTTCGTCTTTTATAATAACACTGTAGAATCTCATTCCTCGTGATTCATCCAAAACTTACTATTGACGAAGTGCCGCGTATCGCCTTCGGAATCGACGTTTTGCCAGATCATTTCCTCGTCTGTCAATTTGATGATACAGAAGGATTGATCTTTTGTTTGCGGCTCTTCCTGAAAATGGAGAGTGACCATATGTCTCCCCTGATTCTGTTCCAGGGAATAATTGAGGAACTTTTCCGATTCCGTATCAGAATACCAATCGTAAGTCCTGACAGAAATGC
>JAEEGF010616866.1_pt1 | contig 17999 bp, 15 predicted proteins | sample 9134171 | NCBI WGS metagenome assembly JAEEGF01 (sample SAMN16246542, study PRJNA631951) | gut metagenome | biome: gut microbiome; feature: rumen; material: AP-attached | host: Bos | place: Iran: Karaj | collected 2018-10 | reverse complement strand
GAAGCATTGACAAAGAAATAATAATTCTTTCCAGAATTAATGAAAGCCGTATCCGATGATGCGGCTTTTTTTGTGGAGATTACTTGTTGGTTTATACTCCCGCCCCTTTTACTTGCAGGTCGCACCCTTGACCCCAGCGGGGTCACATATATGTAGCAGCGATAGCTGCGGTGAGAAAGCGCTGGCGCATGTTTTTGCGGTTCACCAACCATGCAAAAACTGTGACAGCGCACAATTTAGCGGACAATAATAATTTTATTTCGCACATCCAATATTTTTTATTAAGTTTGTGGGATAACAAAAACAATAAAAATATTATATATGGATAAGCAAAATAACTTGAAAATGATGCTTCAGAACGCTGAGCATCCGATTACTGTATTGTTGGGTGGCGACAAGATAAAGGAACAGATGGAAGCCATCGAAAGTATTGCATCGGGCGTTGATACGATTCTTGTTGGCGGCGCACTCGTTGCTCCTTTTGCAAAGGCAAGCGGAATGAATGTTGGAAATTCCAAGGTGTGTGACAATTGCGTTGAAAAGGCAAAGGACATACTTGCTAAATATTCTGGCAAAATTTGTCTGCCTGTTGACTGCTACGTTGCCGACAAACCCGAAAACGATTCCAATATCGAGCATGTTAAACTTGACGAAATTCCAGACGGACGTTTCATCATGGACATCGGTGTAAAGACTGTTGACATATTTGCAGAGAAGATTGAAGGCGCAAAGACTTTCATCTGGAACGGCACTCTTGGTCATTCGGAAATGCCGCATTTCGCATACGGAACCTACAAGACTGCTCTTGCTGCCGCTCGTGGCACTGCTAACGGACTGAAAACAATGGTCGATGGCGATGATACAAAAGCTGCAATTTTGCGCTATGGTCTCGAAGGTGGAATGTTCTTCGTCGAAGGTGGAAAACTCGTTGAGAAGGCAGAACGCAAGGTCGTACACACCGATGAGGCACCGAAGGACGGCTACACAATCGACAAGTACAACTTCAATGGAAAGAAAGTTTTGTTGCGCGTTGATTTCAACGTTCCGCTGGACGAGAACTTCAACATTACCGACGACACCCGTATAGTTTGCGAAGTTCCAACAATCAAGAAAATTTTGAAGGATGGTGGTGCTGTAATAATCATGTCGCATCTTGGTCGTCCCAAGAAGGTTGACAATAAGTTCTCGCTCAAGCATATCGTTAAGCACGTAAGTGAATGTCTTGGCGTTCCAGTACAGTTTGCCGACGACTGCCAGAAGGCTCAGGCACAGGCTGCTGCCTTGAAGTCGGGCGAGGTTTTGTTACTCGAAAATCTTCGCTTCTATGCCGAAGAGGAAGGTAAACCACGTGGATTAGCTGACGATGCTTCAGACGAGGAAAAGAAGGCTGCAAAGGCTGCCGTAAAGGAATCGCAGAAGGAGTTTGTAAAGACTCTCGCTTCGTATGGCGACTGCTACGTAAATGATGCTTTCGGTACTGCTCACCGCGCACATGCTTCGACATACTATGTTGCAAAGTATTTCCCGAAGGACAAGATGCTCGGTTACTTGGTTGAAAACGAGGTTAACAACATCAACAAGGTGCTTACCACTGGCGAAAAGCCTGTTACGGCAATAGTTGGCGGTTCGAAGATTTCGACCAAGATTGACATTATCAAGTCGTTGATTACCAAGGTTGACAATCTTATTGTTGGTGGCGGTATTTCATATACTTTCATCAAGGCTATGGGCGGAAATATCGGTCGTTCGCTGGCTGAGGACGATTGTATTCCTATTGCAAACGAAATCCTTGACATGGCTAAGAAGCTGAATGTAAACCTCTATTTGCCAGTTGACTGCATGATTGGTGACAGGTTCGACAACGAAGCCAACATTCACATGGCCGATGTTCGCAATGTTCCCGATGGTTGGGAAGGCATGGATATGGGTGTTAAGACAATCCAGCGCTACACCGAGGTTATCGAAAATTCGAAGACCATCCTTTGGAATGGTCCTATGGGTGTGTTCGAGATGGAACATTTCAGCAACGGTACAATGAAGGTTGCTTTGGCAGTATGCCGTGCTACCGAACTTGGCGCATTTACCCTCGTCGGTGGTGGCGACAGCATTGCAGCACTCAATAAGTTCAACCTCAGCGAAAAGATCAGCTATGCTTCTACAGCAGGCGGTGCTTTGCTCGAATACATCGAGGGCAAGGAGTTGCCAGGACTGAAGGCAATATCTTCGGATGAGATTTAATTAAGACTTATATAATTGAAAAAAGAGGCACTAGCCTCTTTTTTTATTCCATAATCCAATCGGTGTTTTTTCTGTATGGCAATTTTCTAACTCTTTGTTGTAAACTATTCAACGCCGACATTATTTCCTCGAAGGTTGGGACTTCGCCATATATCATAGACTGTTGCATCTTTGTATAGTCTTTTTGCCATAAATCAACGACTGAATCTGGTGGAACTATTGTCAATGTGGTAGGATAAAGTGTGTCGTAGTCAAAATCCTTGAGATTGATAAAGCAACGCCGATGTTCAATTATTGAACGGTAAAGTTCTTCGTCATCAAAAGCATTATGGTCAATACCTGATTTCATCATTGTGACGATGTCGTATAGATGCCTTGACATTCGGTTAGTTCGTATTTCAGATTGTGGCTTGTGAAATTCTTCGTGCAGGAGGAAGATTTTTTCAAGGAATGTGCGTTCTGGTGTTACCACATTGGGAATAGAGAAAGTTTTTTCTGCTACAACTGTTTGTGGTAGATATTGGTCGATGAGTGAGTTTATAGACTCGCATTTGACAGGCTGTTGCATCGAGCGCCCGCTTACTTCAATAAGGACTGAATGTCGTATATATGGACTTTCGGGCAAAGCCGAGCCGTACTCTACTATTATGGTTTCGGGGTCTGTTGTACTTACTGGCGTTATGTTTACTTTTACATTGAATTTATCCTCTGCAATACCTTGTTTTATAAGTGCATCTCGCAAATCAAACTGCATCCTTTCTCTTACAAACGAGCATGCTGCACGACGTAGTTTGTCGCTTATTTGTGTCCGAGAGAGTGTGCCTCCGTAGCCTAAGAAATCTCGCGATACTGCTATGTCTATGTCTTCAGAGAAACGTTCAATCAGATGCCAGCATTTGCTCAAACTTGTACCACCTTTGAACGATAGGTGTTCGGCGTATGGCAACGAAAAAACAGCTCGTAGCACTTGCGTAACCCACCAGTCTTTCTCGATAGTTTGTTCTCCCATTATTTCTTCCGATGCTATCTTTACTTGGTTGATGACTTCTCTTTTGTTGTCATCTGACAAATCTGAAAACTTCATAATTCATTCAATATTTTACGCACCCAAATAGGGGCAAGTTGTATATCGTGGTTATATTCTTCTTTTTCAACATTATCCAAATACTGTTTTAGTATTTTTAAATGTGTATCGTTAATGCCATCTTTCCCAATTTCGCACATTGCCGAAACTATCAGCATCATAAGCCGCGACTTGTAAGCCAATTTTTTTGTTGATGATGTATGGATAAATAGTATTCCCCGTCCTTTTCCTATAGGCACTCGTCGTGAGGAACCAGTAGTATAAAATACGGCATTTGCAGGCACTTGAGTTGACAATCCCAGCATATTAAGGGCATATACGCCAGTTGGTGCTATTGTCGCCCTGTCGCGTCTTGCAATGGCATAGGCTATGTCTAACATAGATGGCCACAATGTGCCAAGTCCAAGTTCTGTGTCAATTTTTGGATAATAATATATGCCTGGTGCTATACGGATAAGTAGCCCTGATGTTTTTAGGCGTTGCAAAGCTTTTTTCACAGCTTCCGGTGTTCCTACATCCGAAAAATCTTGACAAAAGAAAAAAGAACCTCTTCCTTCTTTTGTAATTCTCTCACCAACAATATTTTGCGTAGTTTCTTTAACCATTTTTCTTTTAACTTGTCCCAAAAATATCATAAATGTGGGACAAATTTACATCTTTCTTTCTTATCTGCAATAAGTTTCTTCAATATTTTTTGCCACCATCTTTGTCTTCCGTAGCTTTCTTATATACACAAAAAAAGAGGCTCGATTTTCGAGCCTCTTATGTTTTCAATTTAGATGTTCAAATTACTTTGCAGCAACTGGAGCAGTTTCAGCCTTTTTGTACTTGAAACCATATACGTTACCTGCGATACCATTCCATCCGTTCGGGCAAACGTCACCTGAAGCGTATTTTACCAATACATATGCGTTGTCAACCTTTGCGATGAAGTTCTTTTCAGCGTATGCTTTTGAATGGTAATCAAATGGAAGTAACAAGAAAGTTTCAGCAGTACCAGCAGCGTATGCTTCTGCTAAAGCTTCAGCTGAATCAAATTCGTCAGTAGTAACAACTACAAAACCTTCGCAGTTTGCAGTGGTTTCAATCCTAGTTTCAGTTGAAGTATTAGTGTTGGTTACCTTAACACCGATAGTTGTGTTTTCTGATTGATTAACAGGAGTGTTACCAACCTGTGCATAGCCAGTCATTGAAGGACGAGCCAAGTAGATAATTTCGCTCCAGTTAGCTGAGAGAGGAGTAGCTGAGTAAACTACATTGATTTCGTATGAACCATCCTTTGTGTCGTCTTTCTTGTCAACAGCTGCTACATTATAAACAACAGTGTAGCCAGCAGCGAGTTCGTTCTTGAATAAAGTGTCAGGAATTTCGAAAGTGTGTTCAGTCTTACCTGCAGGATCTTCTTCGAATTCGTATTCAACAACATTACCAACAACTGCATCACCGTTCTTAATGGTTCTTGTTACGTTCAAGGTCTTACTACCATTGTCTGCCTTAACAGTGCAGATAATAGATACTGGGAGAGAGTTTGCAGAAGCAAGGTCGTAAGTAACTACATTGTTCTTTTCTGTCAAAGTTACGTCAAAAACCTTTTCACCACCACAGCTGCAGAAAAATGCAGCAGCAGCAACTAAAATCATAGCAATTTTAAAGTTTTTCATTGTTCTAAAATTTTAAGTTATACAATAATTAATTAAATTTTAAGTTCTTTTACAAGGTGCAAAGATAAGTTTATTTTTTAATATGGATATTTTTCTTAACTTTTTTTTGATAAATATTTTCTGATGTATATAATATAAAGGTATGCTATTAAAGCGAAGCAAACGTTTGAACATTGAACCACTGCAAACAATTCCAAACAACCTCTAACCATTTAATCCTCAAATCATCGAATTATCGAATTTTCAAATCATCAACCTTTAGCTCTACGAAGCCCTCAACGAAGTTAACCTTTAGCTCGGCGTAAGCCAAACTTAGAAACGGCGCAGCCATTCAAACAGTGCAGCTCTAAGAACGGACTTTAAGCCTGTCAGCCTTTAAGCCTGTTTGCCAGAATAGAAATTTTCTTACCTTTGTGGCAAAATTTGTCGGATGTATAATCTTATTGTTGATGCAGGAAACACATCTATAAAGATGTTCCTGTTTGATAAAGGAGAAATTGCTCATAGCCTAAAATGCTGTGCGGTGGAGGATTTGCTGTCGACACTGGAATCTGCTGTGCCGGTAAATAGCATTGGAAAATGTATAGTTTCATCGGTAAGTGTTGAGCAGGAAAATATTGCCGCAGTATTCAATCCTTTTTTTCGAGTAAGGCTTTTTGATTCTAAACTGCGGTTCCCTATAAATATTAGGTATGGCACTCCTGGTACACTCGGAAGTGATAGGGTCGCGGCTGTAGTTGGTGCGTATGTGCGATACCCTAAGCGTAACATTCTTGTGATAGATTCTGGTACGGCAATAACATACGACATTCTAACTGCCGAAGGCGAATATCTCGGAGGAAACATTTCTCCAGGACTGAATACAAGGTTTCGTGCCTTACACAATTTTACGGGTAAACTTCCGTTATTGCAGGTGGATGACTCAATGGAAGGCTTGTTCGGAACCAATACCAATGAGGCTATTGGTCTTGGCGTTCAGAATGGCATTCTTTACGAAGTTGAAGCAACTGTAAGAGAATTCTCCCGCCGGTTCGACGACTTGCTTGTAGTTTTTACAGGAGGCGACAGCTTTTTCTTTGAGAAACGAATAAATTTTTCTAATTTTGCAGAGCCATATTTGGTGGCCTTTGGATTGAATGAAATATTGGAATTTAATGATTAGACGATTATTGTTGTTGATGTCTGCGATTTTGTTTGCTACGCTGTCATTCGCGCAGGGCAAGGTAGGTTCGCCTTATTCGCGTTATGGCATTGGTGATGTCAACACAAATGCTCAGGCACGAAACTCGTCGATGGGGGGCGTAGGGTATGCTACTCCGTTTATGTACGATGTGAACTACAAGAGTCCTGCTAGCATCGGTGAAATAGATACGCTCACATTCATCTTCAACTTTGGTTTCGATGCGGGATTTAGGCAATATTCAATTTCGAATCCATCTACAAAAAAAATCAAGACAGATGCCGAACTTTCGCAGATCGCTGTCGGATTCGCCTGTGCAAAGTGGTGGAAGATGGCATTGGGCATAACCCCGTATAGCAATGTCGGCTATTCAATTTATTCGCCAGACAATTCGTATGGCATCGACAAGAACTATGTTTATGCGGGCGATGGCGGACTTAACAAGGTTTTCTTTTCCAATGCCTTCAATCCAATTCCCGATTTGAGCTTGGGCGTTGGCGTTTCGTACCTGTTCGGCAAAATTTACCATTCAAATGCAATAGTGTTTGCCGATGACTCAGTTGGTACATACGTAAATTCGTTTTGCCAAAGGACTTTTAAAATATCTGATGTAACATTTGATGTCGGTGCGAAATATAATATTCACATAGGTGACGATAATTTAAGACTTGGTGCATACTATGCCTACAATCGCGACCTGAATGCTAAGCAGTATGCATTGGTTTATAACACATTGGCAAGTGCTGCAACAACAGTCATTGATACAATCAGTCAGGATACGGTAAAGGGAAACATCGGACTTCCGCACACAATAGGATTTGGCGCCTGCTATACATATAATTCAAAATTGTCTATTGCGGCAGATTTTACCCTTCAGAACTGGAAGGATAGCAAATTCTTCGGCGAATGCGATTCCCTAAACAATAGTATTGGTTTTGCATTGGGAGGAGAGTATACTCCAAATAGACAGTCTCCAAAAAATCTTTGGCAGTCGTCTTCGTATCGTATGGGCTTGTATTACAACAATTCATACATAAATATGAATGCAAAAAAACTTTCTGTTCCAGATTATGGCATTACTTTTGGAATAGGATTTAAGCCACGACATGCAAAGACGGTATTCAATGTTACTTTGCAGTACGGGCAAAGAGGTTCTTTAAAAAACGAATTGGTAAAGGAAAATTATTTTATTGTTGGCGTCAACTTTAGTTTAGTTGACCATTGGTTTGAAAAAAGTAGAATTGATTAAATTATATAACTATGAAACTCAGTAATTTAATATTGATGATGATAGCGGGAATGTTTTTTTCCGCTGGTGTGTTTGCGCAGGATGATTTCACTGTTAATATGTCAACCTACACCGAGTTCTATAATCAGAAGAACTACAAGGATGCTTATCCTACATGGAAATGGTGCTTCGACAATTGTGATGACAAGGTAGCAGAAAAAACCACAAAGAATGTATTTATTCAGGGTCCGACAATCCTTGAGAATGTAATAGCAACAAGGGAAGGCGAAGCCCGTGAAGCAGCAATCGACACCTTGCTTATGATTTACGACAAGCGTATAAGACTGTATGGTCAGGAAGGTACGTATCTTGGTTCGAAGGCAATAATGCTCAACAAGTATCGCCCACAGAATTATGTGGAGGTATACGATATGCTTGCTCGTACATTCGAAGTTGCTGGTAATTCTACGGCATACGGTGTGTTGAAGTTGTATATGGTGGTTGCTTTGAATCGTTACAACAAGGAAGAAATCTCGAAGGAGGTTATGGTTAACATATATTCGGCTATCTCCGATGCACTTTCCGAGCAGTTGGAAAAGGAAACAAAGGAGGATAAGAAGGCAAAGATTGCTGATGCTGCAACTGCAGTTGAAGAACTCTTTGTAACTAGTTCGGCAGCCGACTGCAAGTCGATAATCGATGTGTTCTCACCTAAGTTCGAGGCAGATCCTACCAATGTTGAATTGGCAAAGAAGATTGTTAACCTCTTGAGAAAAGGCAACAGCGATGAGTGCAAGCTTTCCGACTTGTACATGCGTGCAGCTATCGTGATGTACGAAAACGAAAAGAGTTCGGCTGCTGCTCATGCAATCGGACAGGCATATTTCAAGCGTGGTGAATCGGGAAAGGCTGAACAATATTACAACGAAGCAATATCGTTGGAAGAGGACGGTTCGAAGAAGGCCGATATGTATTACGAACTTGGCTTACTATACTTCACAAACATGAACAACTACGCCAAGGCTCGTCAGGCTGCGCGCAATGCTTTGTCGGCTGATCCTAATTGCGGAAAGGCTTATATGCTTATAGGCAAGGTTTATGCAGCTGGAGGTAAGGATTGTGGCGAAAGCGCATTCGAGAAAAAGTGCCTCTACTGGCTTGTTGTTGACCAGTTCCAGAAGGCTAAGAATGTTGACCCATCGCTTGCTTCCGATGCAAATCAGCTCATTGCAAGGTATTCGGAACATTTCCCATCTGAACAGGATGCTTTCTGGGTTGACATGAAGGCTGGACAGACTGTAACTATTGGATGTTGGATTAACGAAACCACTACCGCAAGGTTTATCAAGTAGTGTCCGGGTTAAAGGAAATATTTCTTAAGACAGGTATCGTGCTTGCTATTGTTGCAAGTACGATATTTGTTTCATGTAAGAACGACATCGACAAGGTAAACCTATTGACCTCTCGTTCAAATATGCCGACATTTTCCGTATTCGGATTCGAAACTGTCTATAGCGACTCTGGCAGGGTTATGGTAGAACTGAAGGCACAGGAATTGTCGAGGTTCGAGGGACAGAACTTGAAATACGATGAATATAGGTACGGACTGAATGTTAGATTTTTCGATGGCTATGGAACTGTTACCGCAACACTCCGATGTTCGTATGCAAGATTTCTGATAGAAAAGGAACTTTGGGAGATAAAGTCGGATGTGGAAGTTGACAATATCAGCCGTAACGAAAAGATTAACACTGAGTTGATGTATTGGGACATGAACAAGGAGTTGGTGTATTCCGACAAGTTTGTTAGAATTACTACCGAAGATGAAATATTGACTGGCGAGGGTTTCGAGTCGAACCAGGATTTCTCGGAATGGAAAATATTGAAGCCCGCAGGTGTAATAAGTTTAAAGGATGAATAAGAATAAGATTTTTAAGATTGTAGTCGAGTGCCTATGGTTGGTAATGGGCGCATTTTGCCTTGGTGCAGGCATTTATTATCAGACTAAATACGATGAGGTCCCTAATGTGTGGATTTTCTATGCAATGGCAATAATAAGCGTTGGAATGTTCATCATGCGTTTCATGCAGCGCCGTAACGAGGAGAAACGCGAAAAAAGGCGTAACGGAGAAAAATAATGGTGAACTGGATAATCATAGTGCTGGCACTCGCCCTTTCTGCCTTTTTTTCGGGCATGGAGATTGCTTTTGTGACCTCCAACAAGCTCCGACTTGAAATCGAGACCAAGAAAGATGGCTTCAATTCAAAAGTGCTTGCACTCATAACCAAGGATTCGTCGCAGTACATTTCTACCATGCTGGTTGGAAACAATCTGGTTAATGTCATATACAGTATTTTCTTGGCAAAAGTTCTGGCTGCGCCTTTGGCTCCGCTTGGAAATGGAATGCTTATTCTGCTTCTGCAAACAGTAATAGCTACGGTGATAGTGCTTTTTGTGGCGGAATTTCTGCCTAAGACTTTGTTTCGCATCCTTAGCGACTCGGCATTGAAGACTTTTGCTGTGCCCGTGGCTTTCTTCTATTTCTTGTTCTATCCGATAGTGGTGATTTCTGTGTGGATTGCACGGCTTATAACGAGAATCTTTGGTGTTAGAATAGACGACCACCAGAAGAACAATATGTTCAGCAAGGTCGATATTGAGGATATAATAGATAATAGTACCGATTTCTCATTGTCGGCAAAATCGGCGCAGGAGCTGAAGATTTTCCAGAATGCAATGGATTTCTCCTCAATAAAATTGCGCGAGTGCATTATACCGCGAAACAAGATTCTTGCTGTGCAGGTAAACGATTCGGTGGAGGATGTTCGCAAAATGTTCGTTGAGACAGGGCATTCAAACTTGCTTGTCTACAAGGAGAATGTTGATGACATTATAGGTTATGTGAACATAAAGGACATTTTCAAGAATCCGCAGAAAATCAAGAACATAATGCGACAGATACTTGTTGTTCCGGAAACTATGTCAGCCAAGAAGCTCTTTGGTCGTCTTATTACCACCAACCGTAGCATAGCCGTAGTGGTTGATGAGTTCGGAAGTACTTGTGGCATTGTTACTGTCGAAGACATTCTTGAGGAAATTTTTGGTGAATTTGAGGATGAGCACGATTTGCACGAGTTGTCGGTTGTAGTCAATAAGGACGGCAACTATGTCATGTCGGGGCTTGAAGATGTGGAAACTTTCAACGAGGAATACGGCTATTCGCTTACAGAATCGGACGAGTACGAGACTATTGCAGGCTACATCATGTATTTTTCTGGCAATTTCCCGAAGACAGGCGAGATTGTTACAATAGTCGACAATGATGTTACGTATCGTTTTAGGATTCTGGAAATCAAAGGTACAAAAATCGTAAAAGTGATGCTTTATGCTGAATAAGTTGTTCCCTTATTCGGACAGAAAAATATTGTGCTTGGTTATTTCCGTGCTGGCATTTGCTGTATATGTTGTAACAGCAGTTGCAAACTATGGCTTTCATCATGCCGATGAACTTTTCCAAATTATCGAATTGGCAGGAATAAAATCGGGAACGTTCACTCCATATATTGCATGGGAATACGAGGCACAGATTCGTCCTATGCTACAGCCTGCATTGTGTACTTTGTTTTTGAAGTCATTCTCGTTGATTTCTGTAACCGACCCGTTTACATTGTCGTTACTGATGAGACTATTCACGGTGTTGCTTTCCTTTGTTGCAGTAATGCTGTTTGTAAGAAATACAGCCAGCAGTTTTGCAAGTTCAAAGGTCAGAGTTGTCTACCTTGCACTTTCCTTGCTGTTGTGGTTTATTCCCTATTTGGCATGTAGATTTTCGTCAGAAACATACGGAGCGATTTTCTTTGTGTATGCTTTGGCAATATATTTTTCCGAAAAACAAACTAATAAAACTCGGATTTTACTTGGAATATGTCTGGCTTTGTCGTTTATATTCCGTTTCCAGATGGGGTTGGCCATACTTGGTTTCGGACTTTGGTCGTTGCTGATAGACAAAAAGTGTTGGAAGTATTTCATTGTGCCTGCAATAACTTTCATCGTTGTATATGCATTGCTCGGTGTTGGTGTTGACAGTTGGTTCTACGGAGAATTTGTTTTTGCACCATACAACTATGTCAAGGTAAATTCCGAAGTCAGTTCAGAATGGTTCGGTTCGGAGCCTTGGTGGTTCTACCTGTACAATTTGGTATCATATCCGACATATTTTGTGGGCATTCCATTGGCTGTTGCAATAATTTATCTGCTTGTTCGCAATCCTAAGAATCCATATTTGTGGTGTTTCATACCTTTCTTTGTCGTACATTCGCTTATAGCCCACAAGGAAGTTAGGTTTATGTTCCCAATGGCATTCCTTTTTCCTGTTATGTTTATGTCGGCGTTTGATAAACTTAATCGAAAATTGGGCGAAAACAAAGTGTGGAAATTTTCATGGCAATTCATTTTGATTGCTTTTGTGTATATGAATTTATGGGGACTAGAAGCCAATATGCGGAAATCGGCAGGCGACCAGACTTGTTATCTCGCAAAACATATCAGAGATAATTATCAAGGACAAAAAGTGAACATTGTGCATGGATTGTACTCTAATCCCTACGGACCCTACGGAGGAATCAGCGGTTTCTATCGAAACGATAATGTAACTACAAGCAAATTCGGCAACATATATGGAATCAAGCTTCTGCTTGATCCTGATGCTGTAAATTTCTTTACATGCAGGAAGTGCGATTTGGAAAATATGGTTTGCGTTGGCGAGTTCGCTGGAAAAAATCCTTTTGATGTGCTTCGCAGTTTGGGCTTTGAGTATCAGTCGCAATCGGAACCGCAGTCAGTTGAAATTCAGACGGAGCGTTATACTACTTTTGATACAGGAATGATACTATATGTGTTCAAGTATGTAGGCGACAGCTATGTGCCGCAAAAGTCTGATTACAAAGATGCTGTGTTTTATTATTCCGATTGTGAGAAGGTGGAGTGGGGGCAGTCGCAAACTTTGACAACAGAAATTTCTCATTCGGGGAAGTTTTCATCGCTTACATGTTGCGAAAGTCCTTACGGAATTACTTTGGTAGATAGCATTTGTAATGTTGCCACGGCTAAAAAACTCTCCGTTTCTATGTGGATACATCAGGCGGACACAATTCCAGAATCGAGCATAGTGTTCGAGGCTCATGGACCGGAAAATGCTGATATATGGTCATCCAAGATGTTAATGGATCTTACGTCGAAGACCAATCAATGGGTAAATATATGTGCCGATTTCGATTTGCCAACTGATTTTTCAGCCTACAATAATTTTAAAGTATACCTATACAATCCATCAGAAACAAAAATCTATTGCGACGATATTTTTGCAGTATTCTACTGACAAAAAGAAAAGGCCGTCATCGCGACGACCTTTCTGTAAAGTATTGTGTCGTTACATTATTTCTTTCCCTTCATCAATTCAACAAACGGGTTGAAGTAGTTTTCTCCCTTTTCGGTAACACCGTCAAGACCTTTACCGCCGTTCTTTGGACGCTTGATGTTTGCAAAGATACCTTTTTCCAATGCTGTGAACAAACCTTCGTCAACCATGTGTTCCAAAAGTTTTGTTGCATTGTCGAGGACTTCTGCAGCACGTTTCCTGATGATGCCGTTTCCCTTGAATTCTACTTCTTCGCCTATGCTCTTCAAGTTGTTGAAGATGTACTTGGCATTTTCAATCGAAAGGTAACGGTCGCTCATGAACGGGGTATGGATAGCTTCGGTTGGCATACCGAGGAGTTGCAAACCTTGGTGTGTCCAGATACCAATGATGTTGAACAGGGCATCCTGAAGGTGTCCACGGAAGATGTTACCAGTCATGAATTTTGTAGGAGGCATGTATTTAAGTGGAGCCTTCGGGAATATTTCGCGAATCATTTGAGCCTGAGCTAGTTCGTAAAGGAATCCGTTTTCAAGTTTCGGATCCATTTCGAATGCGTGTCCAAGGCCCATCTGTTCTTCGGGAAGACCAGCGAGCAATGCGAGCTGTTCGTTGATGAGGTCGGATGCGAGAACTGTGTGAGCTTCTTCGTAAGCGTCGGCAGTGGTAAGGTAGTTGTCCTCGCCAGTGTTGATGATAACGCCTGCGAAACCATTTATGATTCTTGAGAAATACTGGTCGATGAGGGTACGCTGCATGTTGATGTCGCGGAAGAGGATTCCGTAGAGAGCATCGTTAAGCATAACATCGAGACCTTCGAGTGCGCCCATTGCTGCGATTTCGGGCATACACAAACCTGAGCAGTAGTTGCAGAGGCGGATATAGCGTCCAACTTCCTCTCCAACCTCGTCGAGAGCCTTACGCATTATGCGGAAGTTTTCCTGGGTAGCAAAAGTTCCACCGAAACCTTCGGTAGTTGCACCGTATGGTACATAGTCGAGAAGACTCTGTCCTGTGGTTCTGATAACTGCGATGATGTCGGCGCCCTGACGTGCACCTGCCTGTGCCTGAACAACATCCTCGTAAATGTTACCAGTTGCAACGATTATATAAAGGTAAGGTTTGCTACCTTCGCCAATTGTGTTAATGTAGTTTTCGCGACGCAGACGGTTTCCACGTATCTTTTCTATAGTGGCGTTGATTGTTGGTTCGAGGGCTTTCTTGATTTCATCAATCGGGTGAATCGGAAGTTTCGAAATATCAAGCTTGCCTTCGGAAATCTGTTCTGCAATTTCCTGAGCCGATAATTTCGTTTCAACCATTGCATTGCCGACATAGAACATTACACCCTGGTTCAGGACTCCTTTTGCCTTGAGTTCTTCAACCACAACATTTGGTAGAGGAACATCATTGCTGTCGATGCCGTCTATTCCGAGCAATCGACATAATGTCCTTTCTACAGCTACTGTGGTGTAGTTTTCAACAAAATCCTGTACTTGATTGGCAATTTCTTTTGCTTTACCTCTTGCGTATTCAACTTTTTCGAAGTCGAGACCTACTTTGCTGGTATTCATAATATTTAATATCGTTATTAACTTGAATTAGAATTTCGCAAAATTACAAAAAAATCCGATTCGGCGAGCAGTAAACAAAAAATCTTGTTGTCTGTAACAATTACTTCAACTCCTTATTTACCACCTCGTATAATCCATTGACAAATTCTCTATTGAAACCAAGATTGTATCGGTAGTGGGTTTTCTCGTAGAATTCATCATACTGCTCGAAAGGAACAAGGACAAATTTCTTCATGTCGTAGTTGATGTGATTGACAATTAGATGGTTGGTAATGTCGGAAAAATCCACTTTGCCATTGTCGAGTTTAATCTTGAACTGCGACAGAAGTCCAACTTGATATGCGTTGTCGAATGTTTCCTGACCTTTGGGCGTGCGGGCAATGTCGTCGTCTTGTGAGGCAAAGTTGCCAAGCGAATAGAAAACCAAGGTTTTGTGTTCGTTGCCGATAAATTCAACTGGTTGTACTGAATGTGAATGGCTACCATAAACTATGTCGGCGCCATGCTCGTTAAGAAATATTGCCATTTCCTTTTGCTCGCTATTAGGTTCGAAGGTAAATTCTGTTCCCCAATGCATCATCACTATAAGCACATCTACTTCTGGTCGCAATGCTGACATTTCTTTGGCAATCAATGTTTTGTATTCATCGGTGACTTTGCGCGTTTCTGGGTTTCGGTACAATCCGACGAGATTTCTGTATTGCTGCGGAACAATTTGGTTTGTGCTTAGCGTATATGCTAAAAATCCGAACTTTATCCCGTTTTTCTCAACGATTCTTGGTGTTTCGCGGTCCTGCTGGCTACGATAAGTTCCAACGGTTACAATGTTGGTGCTGTCGAAGAAGTCGAGAGTGGAGTTTAGACCTTCGATGCCTCGGTCGAAAGTGTGGTTGTTGGCGGTTGACAGCACCTGCATGTCGAGCGATGCAACAAGGTCTCCAATGTAACGAGGTGCGCAGAAATTGTAGTTGTCGCCGCTGACTTTCATGCCATCGTTGCCGATTACGACTTCCATGTTGCCAACGGAAAGGTCGTCGTCATCAAAGTATTTCTTTACAAGAGCAAAATAGGAATTTCTGTCATAGCCATTATCTACTGCTGTGAAAAACGGAGCTTCGAAAAGGAAGTCGCCGACAAAGGTTAGTTTTGCTTCGCGTGGAGAATCTGTAATTGTGTCTTCTGCAATGGTCTCTGCAATTGTTTCTTTTTGTTGTGTGTTTGATCTGCAACTACAAGATAATAAAGCGATTACGATAAGGAACGTGATGCTTCTATGCATTATACTATTCAATTTTATTGTTCTTCGTTTATGCGTTGTCACAATTTTTGCATTGCTGTTGCTGCAAAAATATGCGCCAACGCTATATATACTCATTTTGTTCTATAAATATGTAACCTCTACGAGGTTATAACCATTTTCTAGAAAATCAATCTTCTTATATTTATCGTTTCCCTGCAATTCGGTTCAGGCCATCAATAGCTGGCTCATAGTTTGTTTCGAGCTTCAGAGCTTTGCGGTAGTCGGCTTCGGCAAGTTGGTATTGTTTGTTTTGTGCGTATGCATCGCCACGTTTTACAAAAGTCTCGAAAGCAGTTGTGTCACAAGCAATTGCATTGGAGTAGTAGTTTATAGCAGTGTTGTACTTGTCTGGTTCGAGACTGATAGTGCTGTACATGTCGCCAAGGTCGGTGTATGCAAGGAATGTCCAGTACGATGCACTATCCATCTGTGCTGCTTCGATGTAGGTGTCCTTTGCTTCCTCGTAGTGCCCGAAGTTGCGAAGCGACCAACCATTCCAGTACTTAATTTCCTGATTATCGGGAAATTTTGAAATAGCAGTCTTGAAATACTCCAAAGCAATTGAGTCGCCTAGTTCTGTAAGGCTTACGCCGATGAGGTTGTATGCTTCCCAGTTTTCATCATCGTATTCCACGGCTTTCTTGAAGGCTGCCAGCGCATCTTGTTTCCACTTGCGTGTACTGGCTGTATCGGATTTTGTTTCCGATGCTTTTCGAAGTATCATGCCACGTACAAAGTAAGAATCACCGTTTTGCAGGTTGTTGAGTTCAAGGAACTGTATTTCCTGCATAGCTTCTTGGAACATACCGACATACATGAAAATCTTTGCAAGATCAATGTGAGCCTGCGGATACGATGGATAGCGGTTTATGCATTTGTTGAGCACTTCCTTCGCCTTTTCCGAGCCGTTTGCCTTGAACATATAAAGACTAGCCAACTTGCTGTAGTATGGTGGTTTCGTCGAATCCACCTTCATTGCGATTTCCATGTCGTTTATGGCTTCATCGAGGTCGCCATTGATGAATTGCAGGTCGGAACGCTGTACGAATAGTTCGGCATCATGTGGATTCTGCCGAATCTTATCCGACAACATCTGTATGCTGTCGGACAAAGTTTTCGGTTCTGTTTGTTCTCCACCGTTGTCATTTCCACCATTTTCATTGCAAGAATAGGCAAGAAGCGTAAATGCAAACAGCAGAATTAAATACAAATAGTGTTTCATTATTTTGCAGAGATCTTTTCTCTGATTTTGTTTTCGATTTCCTCTCTTAATTCGGGATTATCCTCAAAAGCCTTCATTGTGTTGTCGCGACCTTGTCCGAGCTTGACTTCACCGTAGCTGAACCAAGATCCGCTCTTCTTGACGATTTCGAAATCCACAGCCAAATCTACTATTTCACCAATTTTCGAAATGCCTTCGCCGTAAAGGATGTCGAATTCTGCTTGCTTGAATGGCGGAGCAACCTTATTTTTAACAACTTTTACCTTGGTGCGGTTTCCGATAACGGTGTCGCCGTCCTTAAGCTGACCGGTACGACGGATGTCGAGACGGATGGATGCGTAGAATTTCAATGCGTTACCACCTGTTGTCGTTTCAGGATTGCCGAACATTACACCGATTTTTTCACGCAACTGGTTGATGAAAATACAGCAAGTCTGTGTCTTGTTGATTGTTGCTGTAAGTTTACGCAATGCCTGCGACATCAGTCTAGCCTGAAGACCCATCTTCGAGTCGCCCATTTCGCCTTCGATTTCGGCTTTTGGCGTAAGAGCTGCAACAGAGTCGATTACGATGATGTCGATTGCACCCGAGCGGATAAGGTTGTCGGCAATTTCGAGTGCCTGTTCACCATTGTCGGGTTGCGAGATGATAAGGTTGTCGATGTCAACGCCAAGTTTTTCGGCATAGAAGCGGTCGAAAGCGTGTTCGGCATCGATTATTGCTGCGATACCACCATTTTTCTGTGCTTCGGCGATTGCGTGAATTGCCAAGGTTGTCTTACCTGATGATTCAGGACCGTAAATTTCGATGACACGTCCGCGTGGGTAACCGCCAACGCCAAGAGCAGCGTCGAGGGCAATCGATCCAGACTTTATTACTGGCACATTTTCAACTACTTGTGCGCCAAGCATCATTATAGAACCTTTACCGTAGTCCTTTTCTATTTTTCCCATTGCAAGCTGAACTGCTTTCAGCTTTTCTTTTCTGATTTCTTCTGGTGTTTCTGCCATATCTGTAATTTTTTTGTTATTCTAATACTTTGGTTACCTGTTCTGTGTGATTTTTTGTGTCTACTTTTGTAAATACCTCGTCAAT
>JAEEGF011194246.1_pt1 | contig 18000 bp, 15 predicted proteins | sample 9134171 | NCBI WGS metagenome assembly JAEEGF01 (sample SAMN16246542, study PRJNA631951) | gut metagenome | biome: gut microbiome; feature: rumen; material: AP-attached | host: Bos | place: Iran: Karaj | collected 2018-10 | reverse complement strand
GCCGCAATATTCAGCCATGAATTTATTCTCGTAAAAATAAGACAGCGGGAAACAAAAAGAGTAAAAAATGTAAGAAAGAAAACAACCAGAACCGGATAATGCTCAGGCAGTAAAAGGCCGATTATTAAGCCCTGATTAAGGATTGTTATTGCGTGGAAAGGAGGCTCCTTAAAAATTAAAAAGTTTAAGGAAGCGGCACAAAGAGAGCCTAAAACTGAAGTCAAAACAACAAGAAAGGCAGAATAGCTTTTTGTGCACAAAAGCATGATTACATAAAGAGACAATAAAACTAAAAATCTTATGGAAATTTCAGAAATTGAAGGTCTTAAATAGACAAAGGGACGCATGGAAATTTCGCGGCTTTTTAACTTATTCTTTTTTGTCATAGTTATTCCTTTTATTGTTTTTCCTCTTTATTTTTATTGATTAATCTCTGTTTTACTACCGAAATTGACTGGCAGAGAGGAAGACGTGCAGGGCAAACTGTATTACAGCGGCCGCAGTCTATGCAGGCAAAGGTAGATTTTTCTATCTGCTCAGGTAATTCCTTAAAATTTACTGCATTGTTGTAAATAATATCAGGAGAAATATGTACCGGGCAGGCAGCACGGCAGTCTCCGCAGTTTATGCAGGAATAAATGTGTTCATCTGTAAAGGATTTACTGCTGTTAAAAGTAACCGATTTTACGTATTTTGTAACAGGAACATCTAAATCTGAAACAGAAACTCCACTAAGGGCACCGTTTACAATAACTAAGGCAGGCTTTTTAGCAAAACCTCCCAGCTGATTTACAATATCCCTGAAGGTAGTTCCAATTTTTACTTCAAGCAGGCAGGATGCATAAAGGCAGTTACCGGAAAAATGCACTAGCTTACTCATGGATGGAATATCCATTACAACAGCCTTATAAATATCGTAGGCAGTTGATGAATCTATAAACAAATCATTTTTTGTAATTACAAAATCCTTTGTCTTTTTTAGGTTTCTTGAAAAAGCAGAACAGATTTCTCTTGGAGTTCCACAAGGATAGCGTACAATTCCCATCTCAAGAAAATGAATATCAGAAAGTTCTTTTGAAAGATATTCATCCTTATTCTTTAATTCCTTATTAATTGCAAAAACAATTTTATTAAAGCCCATTGCCTTTGCAAGAATCTGAGAGCCTGTAACTATCTGGTCAAAATAAAACTTAAAAACAAGGGAATCTGTAATTCTGGTAGGATCTTCATCAAATAATCTTACAATAAGTGCCTGTGCTTTTTTTGCCTTTTCTATCTGGGATGCAAGATTCACAGGTTCATTAGTTTTAAAGGTGTTTACCAGGCTTTTTTCCCTGATTTTTCTTATGATTTCGGAAGAAGACATTTTCTGCCAGTCTGCAGCTTCAAGTTTTTTACCAAGGTAAGAAAACTTTCCTTCCATTTCTATTCTTATGGCATGCTCAAGTTTTCCGTTTGGACTAACACAGGCTTCTACATCAAGTATGGTTCCCGGAAGAGGAGAATGAATTGTAATATCTAAATAATCATCTGCCCTTGCAATAATCTGACCTTCAGAAACCCGGTCTCCGCTTTTTACAAGACTCTTACAGGTATGGCCTGAATCCTGGGAAAGAGGAACAAGAAGATTATGTGGTAAAAATGCAGTCTGAGTATATTTATAATCCTGCAGTGAATTATTGGCTGTATATGTTATCATCCTTTTGCACCTTTTCTTATAATACTAGAAATATAAATAAATAGTAATATGGATAGACTTATAAACATCATTATTATTGCAAAAATTCCTGTTGTTAAGGAAGCACTCTTTGTGTAGCCGGCTTTTTCAAGATTTTTCTGAGATTTCAAGACCTTTTCTATTGCATTAAAAGGCAGTAAATCTATCTGGTCAAAAAGCTGATTTTTATAATTCTGGTTATAAGCTTTTATAAGTTTATTTTCGGTAATTTTGTTTCCGTTGTCGCTGTAGCGGGGATACTCAATATAATTTTTGTCGGAACTTTTATTGAGCGAACGGTATGGCAAAGCTGAAACATTCCAGGCAAAATCATAATAATCATTAAGATTTACAAGTTCCCCCTTCCCACCGTTAGCGGCCGGTAAAGAAATTTTAGAAAAACCAGCACTTACCAGACCCGTATTAGAAATAATGGAAATTGCAGTCAAAAACACAAGGGAGCTGATTAAAAGAATCATTGTCTGTGATTTTTTTTCTGCATATAAAGAAACCTTTCTGGCCGGCCTGATATAAACCGGAACAAAAGATTTTTTATTTTTTAAATAATCTTTTATGCAGACAAGATAATAAATGCCGCTTACACTTGCACACAGGCTGATTATAAACATAAAAGCGCATTTTAAGCTTGAAGCAAAGGCAAGCAGAAGGGCAAAAAAAAGTAAAAGCGGAATAAAGTAGTTTGCAAGCAGGAAGGAAAGCCAGCCCTTTCTTTCAAAAACGTTAGAAAATAAAAAGAGGCTTAACACTATAAGACAATAGGCTGCGGCAGCAGAATAAAAAGGATTTGTAAAAGCAAAGACAAGCAGAGGAAAAGCACCCGCAATAAAAATTGTCCTGTTTTTTGAATAAAGGCTTAGAAAGATAAAAAGCAGCAGGCTTATCAGGGCAACGGCAAAAGGATAGGAAGCTGAAGCATCAATACCGGCCTTAATGCCCTTTTTGGCAAGAAGAGTCTGACAGTTTTTTAAGGATTTTTTATATTTTGACGGAATATAAAATAATTTGTATTTACCCGATTTATCAAAAAAATATGCATTGCGTTTTGTAAGGTAAGAAAAATCCTGAGAGGTGGAATTAAGACGCAGCATTGTAATTTCTGGAGAAAAGGCTGAATAATTAAGTGGAATATACTGATTCGAAAGTTCAAAATGCTCATTAATTTCAAGTTCTTTAAAAACTTCCAGAACCTGGTCCTCGTGACTTTCCAGGGGCATGTAGAGGATGCTGTAACTGTCCCACAATTTACCTTTTGGTACTGTTTTAAAACAGAAAAGCATTACAAGGGAAAGCAGAAAAATGAGGGGCGAAATAAAGATTAAATATTTTTTCATTTAAGTAAGGTACAGCCTAAAGCAATGAACAATCCCAAAAAACAGCCGCAGACTACTTCCATAGGTTTATGCCCGTTTACTTCTTTTAAAGGTTTATAAGGTTCTATAAGATTTTTTTTAGAAAGATCTTCAGATAATTCGTTAATTCTTTTTATGCCCATTCCGTTTGAGCGGCGTACACCAAAGGCATCTCTGATTACAACTGCCCAGAAAACTGCTGATACAAAAAAGATATCTGAGTTTAATCCATTTCTGATTCCAATCGATGTTGCAAGGGCTGTAACAAGAGCTGAATGGCTGGAAGGCATGCCTCCGGTCTTAACCATCATCAGTTCTATAAGCTGTTTAAATGATTTTACTTTTCCGTAACAAAGATTGATGGCAGTCTTTATGAACTGGGCACCAAACCAGCTGCAAAAACAGGCAACAAAAATAGGACTTTGAAAAAACAACTTTATTTGAATGCTAATTAAGGGCAACGATTTATCCATAATGATATAACAATTTTATCACCCAAACTCTATTTTTACTAGTAGCAATAAAATATTTTAGAGTATTATAATAAAGTATGGATTACAAAAATTTTAACACCTCAGAAAACGATCTGGACAGAAGAATTGATAAAGTAATCAGGAATTTTTTACCCGGACTCCCCCTCTCTCTTGTTTATAAAAATATAAGAAATGGTTTTATTAAGGTAAATTCCAGAAAAACAAAAGAAAACTACCGCATACAAAAAAATGATGTCATAAATATAGCTGCTCATCTTTTTTTACAAAGTGATGATAAAAAAGACAGTACAAAAAAAGCTCATCCTCTTGATAAAAAATACATTATTTTACAGACTCCGGATTTATTATTCATAAATAAACCCTATGATCTTTTAGTCCACGGTTCAGAAACTTCGCTGGACCAGCAGGTAAAGGATTATTACAGGGAAAATTTTACAGATCAGTCTCTGTCCTTTAATCCGGGGCCCCTGCACCGCCTGGACAGAAAAACCACAGGCATTCTGACCTTTTCTTTAAGCCTTAAGGGAGCAAGATATTTCAGCGAAAACATAAAGACTCATAAGATTAAAAAAGAATATCTTGCCGTGCTTGAAGGTCACTTAAAAGATACTCTTCAAATGGAAGATTACATTTCAAAAGGCCAGGAAACAGAATACGGCTTTAACCGGGTAAAAGTAAGCCATACAAAAGAAGATGAAAACGAAAAGCTTGCCCTTACAAGGGCCATCCCCCTTACACAGGCTTATTTTAATAAAGTCCCCGTAACACTTGCAAAAATATTTATAGAAAGCGGCAGAACCCACCAGATTCGCTCCCAGTGCGCAAGCAGGGGCTACCCACTTTTAGGAGACACCGCCTATGGGGGAAGTAAGCTTACTGCTTTTAAGCAGGACTTTTTTTTACATGCCCGCTGCCTCACTTTTGAGCCAAACCGTCAGCCGGAACTGCCACAAAAACTTCAGCCGGAACTGCCACAGGGCCTGCCCCCGGAAATTACAGCTCCCCTGCCTTCCGAGTTCGAAAATTTTTTAAATTATTGTGGAATAAAAAATTACAGATTATAATAAAAATATGTCTAACTTCATGGAAAAACTTAGTATGAAATTCTCAAAAATTGTTGTTTACGCCCTGGTTGGAGAAAGCGGCACGGGAAAAAGTTATCATGCTAAGATACTTGCAGAACAGAATAATATTCATGCCATTATAGATGACGGTCTTTTAATTGAAGACGATAAAATTATTGCTGGTCGTTCGGCAAAACGCGAAAAAACTTATATGGGTGCTGTAAGGGTTGCCCTTTTTGATGATAAAGACCACAGGGATTCTGTAGCCAAGGTTTTAAGAAAAAATCACATTAAAAGACTTCTTTTAATTGGTACTTCAGAAAAGATGGTTTCTAAAATTGCAATCAGACTGCAGCTGCCCCAGCCACAAAAAATTATCCACATAGAAGAAATTGCTACTCCGGAAGAAATTGAAAAAGCTCAAAAATCACGTCATGTAGAGGGAAAACACGTTATTCCGGTTCCTTCCGTAGAAGTAAGAAAAAAGTATCCTCAGATTTTTTCAGATTCCATGAGGGATTTTTTTAATAAGCACAATTTCTTTAAAATTAAGGGAAAGGGAAAACTGGTAGAAAAATCCATTGTCCAGCCGGAATTTTCTAAAAAAGGAAGAATTGAAATTTCTGAAGCGGCTTTAATTCAAATGACAATGCATTGTGTAAACGAATGTGACAGCGAAATAAAAGTCAAAAAAATAAATATTAAAAAAGATTCCAGGGGCTACCGCCTTGTTGTAATTCTCGATGTTCCTTTTGGAACCCAGCTTACCGGTAAGGTTCACCGCCTGCAGCAGCATATCATAGACAAAATTGAGTTTTGTACGGGTATTCTGATTGAAGAAGTAAGTATCGTAATCGATAAAATTACAATGACAAAAGAAGAAAAAACAGTTTAGAAAAGCAGAGATGCGCGGGTATGAAATGCGCGGGCAAAGCCACGCGAACATAACTAAATCTTCTTAAGCGACTTTAAACTTATATTTACACCAAGGTCTTTCAAACTTGATTTTACAGCATATTCCAGCTCTTTTCTTACAGGATTCATTGGCAAAACAAAATTTCTGCACTGCTTCCAGGTTTTTGCAAAAAGCTCTGTTGAAGAGGTTTTTCCCTGAATCTCTTTTGGCCAGTCTGTTAAAGTTTCTATAAAATCTCTGATAAGATATTTTAATTTAATTCCAAGCCTTACACCTGAATCCTGAAGGTTTAATTTTGCAAGTTCAGATATGCTCGAAAGGTATTTTCTCTCGTATTCCTTGTTGGCGTCCAGTAAGGCTGCTGCAGAGGGCTGCAGGTAAATAAACAAATCTGTCTGAATGGCTTCAGAAATGATTTCGTCCGCGTAAGGGCTGTTTATGATTTTTAAAAGTTCTTCGGTCAGGCGCGAAGGAGAAATCTGAGTTAAAAGTTCTGCCGAATTGCAGATCTTTTTTCTGAGATTATGTCCCATTTTTGCATGAGTTGTAGCGCTGTATTTTATGGCCCTGAGCATTCTAACAGGATCTTCCACAAAAATTGTATCGATGGAAATTACCGGTCTTAAGATATGTTTTTTTATATCTTTCATTCCGTCTACATAATCTATTACAACTTCCTGCAGAGGATCATAATAAAGGGCATTGATTGTAAAATCTCTTCTTAAAACATCCTGTTCAATAGTTCCAAATTCGTTACCTACGGAACCTTCGGCATTAGAACGGAAAGTACTTACTTCAAAAATCTTTGTGCCAAAAACAACGTGAACCAGACGGAATCTTCTTCCAATAATTCTTGAGTTTCTGAAAACCCTTTTTATTTTGGAAGGAGTTGCATCTGTAACAATATCAAAATCTTTTGGCTTATTTCCGACTATGAGGTCGCGGACAGCACCCCCTACAATATAAGAAGTACAGCCCGCATCTCTTAAGCGGTTTATAATTTGAAGAGCATCAATATCTATATTTTCCAGGGAAATCAAATGTTCGTCTTTTGTATAAACGACAGCTTTTTTTACAAGCTTTCCATTTTTGTCCGTTCCATATCTGTATAACACGATGAAAAATAATACCTTTATGACCTTTATTTAGTCAAGTTAGCAAGATATTCTAAAATATCTGCCTCGACCTTTTCTTTGTCTTTTTCGTTCAAAATTTCGTGGCGGTCACCCTCATATTCTTTAATACAAAGATTTTTGATTCCCTGCTTCTCGTAAATTGAATAAAGAGTCTTTATTGACTGGCCGTAATTTCCAACAGGATCTTCTGAGCCGTAAATAAAGAAGACCGGTAAATCCTTACGGATTTTTTTGATATTCTTGATTTTTCCAATCTGATTAAGACCATAAGTTAAATCGCAGAAGAAAGAAGTTGTAAGGGCAAAACCACACCATTTATCTGAATCATACATCATTACATTTTCTTTGTTTGCAGAAATCCAGGCATTTGGACTAAACTTATCTTCAATTCTTTTATCGTAGCCGGAAAAAGAAAGTTTTGAAAGCAAAGGGGAATAATGATTTTTTCCTGTAAAGAATCTTACGGTGCAGGCCATTGCATGTGCTGCATGAGTAAGAGCCTGAGGCATATATGAAGTTCCGCACAAAATACAGGCATCTACTAAATCACTGTATTTTTGAATAAAGCGCTGTGTTACAAAGGAACCAAAAGAATGTCCCATTACAATAACTTTTTTTCCAGGATATTCACTTTTAACCTGACTTATAATTTCCTGTAAATCTTCTACGGCCCGGTTAAAACCATCCTTATCCTTTAATTTTCCGAATTTTCCGGTATTTTCTCTTTCTGCATTTTCTGCAGTGTAGCCGTGGCCCCTTACATCATGGGCAACCAGCATATATCCGTTTTCTGTCAAAATTGAACCAAAGCGGTCATATCTTAAAGAATGTTCTGCAAGTCCGTGGTGCAGTACAATTATTCCTTTTAATTCAACATCTTCATCACAAAGCCAGTAATTAACCTTGACTTTTGCATCATCTTTCATTGTTTTAAAAAAGCTTTTAATTTGCATAACATGCTCCAAAAATGATAAAATTGAATATATGAATATTGTAACAGAAAAAACCGTTTTTGGGGGAAATTCAATTGCAAAAATTGACGGAAAAACAATTTTTGTTCCCTTTTCAATGCCTGAGGAAAATCTTGAGGTAGAAATTACTGAATCAAAAAAAGATTACGATAATGCAAGAATTCTAAAAATCCTTAAGGCATCCCCTTACAGAGTAAGCCCCGCCTGCCCTTATTACGAAAAATGCGGCGGCTGCAATATGATGCATATTGATTACGAATACCAGCAAAAGCTCAGAGCAAAAATTTTAGAAGATATCTTCATAAAAAACGGAATTGAACTTAATACAGAAATAAAAATTATTTCGGGACCACAGTTTAATTACCGTTCCCGCTTTCAGCTTAATAACGGCGGACTTTCCAAAAAGAATTCCAACATGGTTGTTCCAATTGAAGAGTGTCTGTGTGCAGAAAAACCTGTAAACGAATACCTTGAAAGTACCAGTGCAGACAAAAGACCACAGGGACGAATACATCTTTTTGGAAGCGAAAAGGTTGTAAAGGCAGGCTGTACAGACAATAAAGTTATAATAACTGACGAAAAACCTGTAGAAAAAACAATACAAGTTAATAAAAACTCTAAAAAGAAGCTCAAAATCAAGCAGAATCACTATTTTGCGGGTACAGTTCAGAGCGAAGAAAATACCGTAAGTGTCCTGCTCAATGATAAGGAAATCTCTTTTGATGTAAGGGGCTTTTTCCAGTCAAATCTTTTTGTCTTTGAAAAAGTAACTAAACTGATTTGTGATTGTCTTAAGGGTGGAGCTTCTGTTTTAGATTTATATGCAGGCTGCGGTTCAATTTCCGCCTTCCTTGCAGATAAATATGAAAATGTCGTGCTTGTTGAACACAATAGAGACGCTCTTGTTTTTGCAGAAAAAAATCTTTCCGGCAAAAAACATATAAGTTATGGTTTAAGCGGCGAAAACTGGGTAAAAACCTGCGCCTCTTCTCTGCCTCCTTTTGATGCCTGTGTAGTAGATCCTCCAAGAAGCGGTATGGAAAAGGCTGTTCTGGATTATTTGTGTAAGGCAAAAATTAAAGAGCTCTGTGCCCTTTCCTGCGACCCTGCAACTCAGGCAAGAGACTGCGCCGCTCTGGTAAAGGCAGGTTATAAAATAAAGGAGATTTATTTCCTTGATTTTTACCCTAACACCAGCCATATAGAAAGTCTTGTAGTATTTGGAATATAAAATGATTAAACATAAATATTTAAAAAAGCTTTTCTTTATTTCTTTTTTTCTCTTTCCGGCTGTGACCGGCCTTTTTTCAAACGAAGTTTTGAATAATCTGAACACCTCCTGGTCAATCGTCCTTCCGGGTAAAGTTATTACTGAGCCGGTAGTCACTTCCTACGGTTTTACCCTTTTAACAGATTCAAAACTTTTACAAAGCTATACAAATTCCGGCCTGCTTTTATGGGAAAAAAGCATAAATAAAATCCGGGATTCAAAAATATATCTTTTACCAGATAATTTTTTACTCATTGTTACAGACAACAATAAAAAACTAACGCTTCTGAATCCAAGCGGCTGCGAACTATGGACAAAAAATCTGTCCTTCCAGCTATCCAGCGAACCTTCCTACGGCTGGGACGGCCGCTTTTATATCTGTGGCAACAGCCAGATTGAATGTCTTGGAATTACAGGCCTTACAAAATGGAAGCTTCAGACTGAAGCTTTATTAAAAATCCCTTTACAGACTCTGCCTGACGGAAGTCTTGTAGCCTTCCTGGAAAAAACTATAGACGGAAAAACGAAGGGAGTAAGAATCTCTCCTTTTGGAGAAATTATTGAGGAAATCATATTTTCGGGCCAGGTTTTAAAGGCCGCTTCCAACGAAAAAGGCATCTTCCTTACCTTTGCAGATGGCGGAGCCGGTTACTTTTCGCTTGAAGACAAACTTTCAAAAAACAAATGGGTTTTACAAAAAGAAAATCAGGGAAGTTTTGACGCTCTTCAAATTCAAAAATCAGATTTTTTAGTATGCAATGATACAGATTTTGTATATTACCTGCTGCCATGTTCCTCTTCCCTTACCCTTTATAAAATTAATCCCGACGACGGAAGTATATTAGCTTCATTTAAGGTTTCAGACATAAAAGGCTATGAACTTACAAAAGTGATTTTTAATTCTTCCGGCATCTTCCTTGCAGACAACAGTAAAGGATATTTTTACAACCATCAGGGCTTAGAAAACTGGAGCGCTCTACTGCCTGCAAAAAAATCAAAACTGGACTGGAATTATCTTTTTTACAATAACGACAATTATCTGACTTTCTGCGGTACAAACTGGACCCTTAATTCCTACAGGGTAAGCCAGACAATCACAAGAAAAAAGACTAAGGCAAAAGATAAAACTTATTCTGACTGGTACAATATAGATACTTCAGATTTTGAGTATATTTTCCAATCAAAAATTGAAAGCGATGTGGCTTCAGAAAAAAGACTGCAGGAGCTTAGTAAGGGAAATTATGGTCCTAAAGAAGCAGAATATATTTCTGAATTAATGTCAGCTCTGGAAGTTTATAAAGGCTACGTAAACACAAGCCAGAAAACCAACAAAAATCAGTCTATTTTTGACCTGGATTCAATGGCAACAGAAAACCTGGTAAAGCAGATTACTATGTTTTCTTCCTCAAGTTTTATAAATTATGAAGCAAACTTTATACAAAAAATCCAGAACAAGGGTACACTGCAGAATCTTCTTGGCGGAATAAAAAGCTTCGGCTATGATCCGGAGGGCAATATTCTTGCAGCCCTTGAAGTTCTTGCAAAAAAAACTAACTACCGGGAAGAAGCCCTTATAGCGTCAATCTGCGACTCTGTATATTCTGTCTGCGCTTTTATGGGAAGACCGGCCTTTAACAGCAAGGGCAAGGAAATTCTTCAGAATTTTCTCTTTCCAAACTACTCTGCTTCAACAAGAACTTATGCAAGAGATACGCTAAAAAAAATCGGTCAGCTTGATTTATAGAAGATAAAGGAAAGTAATACTTTTAGTTTAAAATAATCTGTGTTATAATATATGAACTGAATATCTTAAAGGTGGATTTATGAAAAAGAGTTTATTAATAACTTTAGCAGCTCTGTTTGCTTTATCATCATTATTTGGTCTTGAAGTTGATGAAGAAGAAATCAAAAGTACTTCAACAACTATTGAATTTATCAACTATAACGGTCCCCACAAGGTTATAGATTCTATTTCTGCAATTAAGGGAATTGGTTCAGGAATGGGAATTGTAATTTCTAAAGACCTTAGTCAGAATACAAGCACTGGAAACAAAGCAAAATATTACGTTGTTCACGCAGTAGATAATAATAGCGGAAAACTTGATGCAGATATTATTTTTATTGGTGCAGATGCTACTGTTGACCATATCAATAACCTTAGAAGAATTATAAGTGCTTACTTATCATCAGCTTACGGATATTCAGAAAAAGATGCAGACACACTTGCAGTCTTTGTAACAGTTTACAATGCTGTTTACCGTTCAAATCTTGATTATTTCAAAACAAAATATAAAGACATTGTAATTAACAATCTTTCTGCTTCAGACTGCGGTCTTTCAGTAAACTACAAGGACTGGCCGGGACATTCAGAAATTGTAATTCCTTTATTCAATGTTACTGACGGCGGTCTTTCAACTGTAGATACATCTGTAATCAGCGACACAAAAGTTGTTGAATCTATGAAAGAAGATGATGATAAAAATATTGAAAGCCGAAAAGACATGGTTGACCTTAAGGAAAGAGAAGCTGAAGATGCTTCAGAAAAAGCAAAAGAAGCTCAGAAACAGGCAACTGTAGAACAGAAAAAACTCGACGAAGAAAAAGAAAAGACTGAAGAGTTAAAGAAAGAAGCAGAAGAAAAGAAAGAAATTGCAGAAAAAAATCCTGAAGATAAAGCTGCCCAGCAGGAAGCAAAGGAAGCTGAAGAAAAGTTAGAAGAACAGGAGAAAAAAGAAGAAGAACAGGCTGCAAAAACTGAAGAAGCCAGACAGGAAGCTTCAGAACAGCAGACCATAGCAGATAAAAAACAGACTGAAGCCCAGAGCGAACGCAAGGAAATTGCTAAAGACCAGCAGGAAGTTCAAAAGGCTCAGGCTGAAGCAGAAAAAATGCCTTCTGATTATGGTATTATTATTTCTAACGAAAGCAGTCTTCTTTCCCGCCTTGTTAAATTCAACTCTGATACTGGTGTGGTTATTAAGAACTCACCTATCACAGAAATCAGAAGCCGTACAATTTATAAAGGTTCAACAAACTTTATTGCAATTGCCGGCGAAGAAGGTTCAAACACTGCAATTAAGCTTGTTACAATCGACGTTGAAACAATGGAAATTAACGGTGAAAGTAACGAAAATATTGCGGCAAACTCTGTTCTTGTAAAAGAAGGAGAAGATTATTACTGTGTAATTAATAAAGACGGCGAATATACAGTTGGAAAATTCGACGAAAACCTTACCCTTAAGTTAAATTCAAGCGTACAGGTTATGTCGGCAACACCAATTACAGTAACAGATTCAGGAATTGTTGTTACAGGAACTAACGGAAAACTTCTTTTACTCGACTTAAAAGACCTTTCTCCTATAAGTCCTGCTTCAAGCACTGTAGATGCTAAATAAAGGCCAAAACTAAATTATATATAAAATTAAGCACGCTTCATAACAGGAGCGTGCTTTTTTTAATGAGGAAAACATGAACATTACATTACTGAATGGAGAGTGGAATTTAAGCGGAGAAAAAATTAAAACTAAGGCAGCAATACCTGGAGATTTTCACTCTGCCCTTCTAAAAAACAATCTGATTCCAGACCCCTTTTACGGTTTTAACGAAAAGAAAGTCCGCTGGGTTGGCAATACTGACTGGACAATTGAAAGAACTTTTGAATTTAATCAGATTGAAAATGCAAGGGCAATTCTACAGTTAAGCCAGGCCGACACCTTCTTTACCCTTTACATTAACAATAAAGTTGCCGGAAAGGGACAAAACGCCTTTACCCGCTATCGTTTTGACATTACAGATTATGTAAAAAACGGTGCTAATACAATAAAAATTCTTTTTGAATCTACAGAACGAAAAGCCGAAGAAATTGAAGACAACTTACCTTATCCTGTTCCTTACATGAAGTATGATGTTTATTCACCAAACAGAAATCTTGTAAGAAAATGCCAGTGTAACGGCGGCTGGGACTGGGGTCCCTGCATTATGGTAAGCGGAATTTACGATGATTTTTTTATTGAACAGGTAAAAGACGGCCAGTTTGATTATGCCCTTATTGATTACGAGCAGGGCAAAAAGAATATCTGGCAGGCTCATGTAAAAGCAGCTTACTACGCTTTTGAAGAGCAGAAAAAAGTCTTTGACTTTACAATTTCAGGTTCAGATATTGAAAGCGTTACTGTTACAAAAGAAGTAAATCTTCATAAGGGACTGAATACTTTTGAAGCAGACCTTACAGTAAAAAATCCGAAAGTCTGGAAAACAAGTTCGCAACTGCAGGAAGAAGGCCTCAAATACAATGAGATTTATAAACTCAATATCTGCACAAACGATTCCGCCAGCGGTAAGCTTGAATTAAATAAAAATATTTGTTTTTCAACACTTAAATGTGTCAGCGAAAAAGATTTTGATGAAGGAAAACCGGGCAGAAGCCTTTATTTTGAAAATCTTGGAAGAAAGATTTTTGCAAAAGGCAGCAACTGGATTCCTCTCGATTCCCTTCCTTCCCGCTACACAAAAGAAAACTACCAGGATTTACTGGAATCTGTAGTAAAGGCAAATCAGAACTGTATCCGTGTATGGGGCGGTGGAATTTACGAAAACGAAGATTTTTATGATTTGTGCGATTTACTCGGAATTATTGTATGGCAGGATTTTATGTTTGCCTGTGCCACCTACCCTGCAAGTGCAGACTTCTTTGGCGAAGTAGAAAAAGAATTAGCTTATCAGATTCCCCGCCTTCAGTCACATGCCTGTATAGGCTTATGGTGCGGAAACAACGAAAACTTCGGAGCCTTAGGCTGGTTCCCGGATTCTATTGCACACAGAGAGCGCTATCTGGCAGATTATATAAAACTTTACTCTGTTCTTATACCAAATAAATTAAGGGAATACGATAAAAAAAGACTCTACTGGGCAAGCTCTCCTTCTGCAGGTCCAGATGATTTTGATGATAACTGGCACACAGATAATAAGGGCGACATGCACTACTGGTCTGTATGGCACGAAAAGAAAGATAAAGAAAACTATATGACTATCAGGCCAAGATTTGTTTCTGAATTTGGTTATGAGTCCTTTCCTTCTCTTGCCTGTATAAATAAATTTGCATCTAAGGAAGACCAGAACTTTACAAGTCACCTTATGGAATATCATCAGCGTTCGCCAAGCGGAAACTCAATTATGCTCGAAAACTTCAGCCGCTACTTCCAGTTTCCAAACGGCTTTGAAAATATGGTTTATTTAAGTCAGTTACAGCAGGCCCTTGCCATAAAAACAGCTGTAGACTGGTGGAGAAGCCTGAAACCTCACTGTATGGGAGCTTTAATCTGGCAGACAAATGATGTATGGCCGGGTCCTTCCTGGAGTTCTATTGAATATGGAGGAAAGTGGAAGCTTCTTCATTATGAATCAAAAAAATTCTTTGAAAATGTTTATCTTTCTCTTTTTATTAAAGATAAAAAGCTTCATGCCATCATGCTCAATGACACAAATTCCAGAATAAAAGCTGATGTAACAATCAGTTTTATTAAATTTGACGGAAGCCAGTATGCAAAGTCTTTAAAAAAGACAGTAAATGTAAAAAAAGATGATAAAACAGATTTCTTTACAAAAAATATTGATACAAACGATTCTGATTCATACTTTATTTACGCTGAATACAGCTGGACAGATAATCTGGGAAAAGTTCAAAAAAGAGATACTGTAGTATTTCCTGCTAAATACAAATACTGCAAGCTTCCAGAAACAGACATTGAATATCAGATTAAAGAAAAAGATGATGAATTCGAAATCACCCTTTATTCAAAACTGCCGGCCTTCTATTTAAGTCTGGACAGTGACAATATAAGGGGTATTTTCTCTGACAATATGTTCTGTCTTAAAGGAAATGAGAAAAAGACTGTAAGCTTCAAAGCAAAAGACAAGATAAGCCTTTTACAGTTTGAAGCCTCATTCAGTATTAAACACTTAAGGGAAACTTATTAAATTATTCGTTCTGGCTGTTCTCAAATTTTGAGTAAGCCGGAATGAACATAATAGGAATGTCTCCTGTCGCACCGTTACGCTGCTTAGCCAGAATAATTTTTGCCTCCTGCGCAGGAGTCTCTTCCTTTAAGCGGTCCCTGTGCAGGAACATAACAACATCGGCATCCTGTTCAATGGAACCCGATCCACGTAACTGGGCAAGGTTTGGCTCTTCACCTTCGGCAGAACGGGCAACCTGACAAAGGGCAACAATAGGAATTTCCAGTTCACGGGCAAGAGCTTTCAAAGATTTAGAAATATCAGAAATCTGTTCCCACTGCTCTTTTTTAGTATCATCCGAGGTAATTAAACCAATATAGTCAATAAAAATAATTTTTACGTGCTGATGAACTACCATTCGTCTTGCAACTGCACGTAATTCGAGCAGCCTCATATTTGGAGTATCAACAATGTACAAAGGTGCTTCATACCAGCGGCCTGCTGCATCCTGAATTTTCTGAACATCTGCCGGTTTAATTCTTCCGGTCCTGATTTTCTGCATAGGAACTCTTGCTTCCTGAGAAAGAATACGCATACCAATTGATTCGTAAGGCATTTCAAGAGAAAAGAAACCGCATTCAATTTTTCTTTCAACTGCAATATGCTGCATCATGGAAAGAGCAAGGGCTGTTTTACCGATGGAAGGTCGGGCACCAATAATAATAAGTTCTGATTTTTGAAAGCCTGAAGTATAGTTATCAAGGGTGGCAAAACCGGTAGGAACACCGGTAAAGGTATCCTTACTGTTATATCTTGCTTCAATAATTTCAAATTCCCTGATCATTACATCTTTTGCAGAATGAATCTCTGCAGTTTCATTTTTTTCTGCAAGGGAGAAGATTTTTCTTTCTGCTTCATCTACAATTGTGGCTCCTTCACGGCCAATTTCAAAAGCAGAAGCTTTTACTTCAGAAGAAATTTTTATTAATTCGCGGCGGATTGAACGGTCAACGACAATGCCGGCGTAGTATTCAATATTTGCGGCAGAAGGAACAACATCAGTTAAAGAAGCAATATAGGCAGCTCCACCTGCCTGTTCCAGTTTTCCTTCTATGGTAAGTTCATTAATTAATGCAAGGGAGTCAATTGTAACATCCTGTTTATTTAATTTTTCCAGGGCTGCATAAATCAACTGATTTTGAAGAGAATAAAATTTTTCTGGACGCAGTTTTGCTACAACATCTGTCATTCTTTTTGAATCAAGTAAAATAGCACCCAGTAAGGCCTGTTCAGCTTCAATGTTATGTGGTGGTACTTTATCTTTTAATATGTCGTCCATTATTTTCTCCTCTTTTTTAATAAAACTATTTGTTGATAAAAAAAGGCTGGATAAAATAAAATCCAGCCCTTATATTTTACAGCATAATTAAAAAAACTGATAAATTATTCAGCTTTTTCTTCTGCTTTTGCTTCAGCTTTTTCTTCTACAGCTTTACCGTCAGAAGCCTGAGCTTTTACAGCAATGTGAATTTCTGCAACCTGAGCTTCGTAAAGTTTTACAGAAGCCTTGTAGTTTCCTACAGTCTTAATTGAGCTGCCAGGAATTTCGATGCGTTTGCGTTCAATATCAAAACCAAGTTTTGCAAGTGTTTCTGCAACAATGTTTGATGTAACAGCACCAAAAAGTTTTCCGTTAGCTGCTGCTGGCATTGTGATTTCAATTGCGGCTGCTTCAAGTTTTTCTTTAAGGCTTGCAGAATCTTTTCTTTTCTGCTCTTTGCGTGCTTCAATTTCAGCTTTTTTAGCTTCAAAAATTAATACTGTAGCTTCGTTGTAAGGTACAGCAAGATTTCTAGGAAGAAGATAGTTACGAGCATATCCGTTTGCTACGTTTTTTACGTCGCCTTCTTCACCAAGACTTTTAACATCTACGTTAAGAATTACTTTCATTTCAAGCTCCTGTTTATTTTATCCGGCTCGGAGTATGAACCGGACATTAATTTGCAATTTAATTAGTCTGCTACGAATGGTAACAAGCTGATAGAACGTGCACGTTTGATTGCTTTTGCAAGTTCGCGCTGATGTTTTGCACAAGTACCAGTAATGCGGCGAGGAAGAATCTTACCTCTTTCTGTCATATAGCGGCGAAGTGCATCTGCATCTTTGTAATCAATTTTTGCTTTGTTTGCACAGAATCTGCAAACCTTTTTGCGGAAGTAAGCTTTTGCTTTTGCACGTCCGTCTTTGTCTTCTTCACGACCATCAGATTCAACTGTAACTTCATCCATTGCAGCTTCCTGAACTTTTTTCTCTTCAATTTCCTGTGTATTTTCTTCAGACATTTGATTTCTCCTTGATAGGTATTAGGATTAAAATGGAATATCTTCTGGTAAATCCATACCAGAATCGCCATAAGGTTCTGATGAATAATTTGATGAATATCCTGAAGAAGCATTGTTAATCGGCTGAATCCTAGGAGCCCCATTTGATACTTGTCCTCCCTCGGCTCTTCCTCCAATCAGCTGTACATTATTAGCAACAACTGTAACTTTGCTGAACTTCTGACCATCTTTTTCCCAGCGGTCCTGTTTCAGATATCCTTCTACTACAATCTGTTTACCTTTTGTCAAATAAGGCTTAAGATTTTCAGCAGTTTTTCCCCAAATTGTAACATCAAAATAATTAACTTCATCAATCCATTGATCACCATTTTTCTTAGATCTGTTGACAGCTATACTGATATTAGCCCTAGCCTGACCGTTAGCAACATAACCGAAACTTCTTTCGTCTGTTCCTAAATCTTTTGTCAGACGTCCAACAAGAACAACATGATTTGTATCTGTCATAACATTCTCCTTTAGTATTGTGATTTATGGATTCACAAACAGTTTATTTTTCTTCGATTTTTACGAACTGATATTTCAAAAGGTTTGTATTGATTTTGAATGCCTTATCAATTTCGACAATCTTAGCAGGATTGAGCTTCATTGTGTAAAGTACAAAGCGTCCTTTTTTCTGTTTTTTGATTTCGTAGGTAAGATCGCGGTCACCGAATGGTTTTTCTTCTTCAATTTCCGCACCGAAAGAAGAAAGTGTGCTCTTTAAGC
>JAEEGF010078065.1_pt1 | contig 18005 bp, 14 predicted proteins | sample 9134171 | NCBI WGS metagenome assembly JAEEGF01 (sample SAMN16246542, study PRJNA631951) | gut metagenome | biome: gut microbiome; feature: rumen; material: AP-attached | host: Bos | place: Iran: Karaj | collected 2018-10 | reverse complement strand
ATTATCGGTAGTGATAATGGTTGCGTTTTCATCTGTTTCTTGCTCTTTCTTATCAGGACGCACAAAGAAATAACCCATCTTCTTATCCTCGCTCTCTGTGACATCTTTAATTTTAGCATTCACCTGTGCAACAAAATCCCACCATTTGTAAAGAATGCCATCAACCTCAATACGATAATTTTTTTCTTCATAATCTTTAATAGCGACATATCGCCAACTCCAACGACGCTTAAATGCACTATCAATAGGGAATAAAGACTGATCACTTGTATTCATCGTTGCAATTATATTGAAATTAGGAGGAAGTATTAGTTCTTCGCCGCTAATTACTTTCTCAAAGCCGCTTAGTTCAAGAGCTGGTAGTTCATGGTTTCCTGCAAACTCATCTTCAAGATATTGCTGTAGGTCTTTTTCGGGCTTTATTTCATAATCACTAAAGCCCATTTCATTTCTGTCAAGCAACTGGAATAAGTCACCAAAAATTTGAGCACAATTACCACGATTAATTTCTTCTATTACTAAGAAAACAGGACTATCCTCAGCATAACCTCGCCATGCAGCAATATAAGCCTCAGTAAACACTTGTGGAACGAACTCATAAGTAATCTCATCACTAACTCGTTTTGAAGAATACTCTCCAAGCATTTCACCTTCTCCTATTTCAAGCGCTAACGACTCTTTGCCATTTGCTTGTTTTATCCATTCCCCATAATCTTTCTTTGTGTAATTTGATAATTCTCTCCAATAGTCAAAGCCAAATTTGTGATAAGGATATTTAAAATTTGGATTATTAATTCTGTCTTTCAAAATGTTAGCCAACTGTCCTTCACTGATATTTCTTTTAGAAAAAACTTTCATTGTTGGCTTATAGCAACCCACAAAAGAGGAGTAATCTGTGTCTGGATGAAAAGTAGTACGATAAGAGTTCTCACGAGTCACACCGTGGTTTTTCTTTATTCCATAAGACTTACCAGTACCAGGAGCACCATAATAAATAATCTGTAGTGGTTTGTTGTTTAATTTATTTCTTCTTATCAACATTTTAGATTTTGTCCCGAAATATTTTCTAGCCAACAAAAAACGCAAATAGTATTTTAAAGCATTTGAATACTGATTGCCTCCACCATCATTAATATCCTTATAAGATTGCAAGTTTTCTAAGTCAATCATCAATTGATAAAAAGCATCAGGATCAGAATAATCTAAAACAGATAAAAAACCATTATTTAGCTCTTTAATACAATCATTAAGTCTCTTAAAATCAGTATAATTACTAACACTACTTTCTTTCAATGCAGTACAATTAAGTAGAAAGTATTTATATTCTTCTAATAGCTTGATGTTATACTCATCCATATCTCTGTTATTATTGATAATTAAAGAATTAGAGGGTGTTATTATATTAGGGTCAAAACGCTTTCCTGCATAGAAAACAAAATCAATTGTTGCAGTGTGTAATGATTTATCTGCATACAAAGAATCATTATTAATGAGTGTTGAGAATTTTTCTTTGAATAATTTTGTGTTTACAAAATAAGATCTCAAATCATCCATATACTCTAAAAACATGGGATAGCATTCTGCTTTGCCATTAAGCTTTGGAGCCTCACTCGCCAATCTCTTAATAGCTGTTTTGAATTCCCTAGATTTATAGATATAATACTTGTCAGGATAGCGAAGCCACAACAAATTGCTAACTGCTCTTAAATCTTGGTACGTATTTTTACCTGGCCTTAAGGTTCTTTTATATAAATCTCCAACACCTTGCTGAAAGGCATTGATACGCTCAACTATGTCTAAATTTTCATCATAAAGTGCTCTGAATAATTCCCTTAATTCTTCTGGAAAAGACTTCACAATTTCATAATAAACAGCAAGTGGATAATAGAGCCTAGAGACCAATAGATTTTCAACTTTACTGGTAGAATCTTTCAGCATTTCTTCAAAATTCTCACTGTCAATGTTCCAGTGCTCTTGGAAATGTTTTGCTGCTTTCCATTTATACTCCTCATCATCCCAAAATGAGTCAATCTCATTAAGGTAATTAGAAATCATTTCATCAAGTTTTTCTTTGTCAAAAAACTTGCAATGCTTATTATTGTAATTTTCTGCCATAACTTAAACTTTAGCTCACAAAGTTAACAAAAAAAATAATTCTTAGCAAAATAATCATTATTTCTTTTTATTTGTCTACAATAGTCTTTGAAACTTGTTTCAATTCGTCTAATTAGTGTACAAAAAATTGGATAACAAAGGTTTCGAGCTTGCGAGGCTTTTTTGGCACCGTGAGGTGCGACTTTGTGACATTAATATTTTTGTTGTGCAGACGCAACATATTGTTCTTATGTTCTTATGTCTAAAAGAGACAAGAGAAACAGGAGAGAACAAGGTATTCCTGTAGCTCCTGGCAAAACTTGTAACTCCTGTCAAAAAGGTCTGTCTTTATGTTGCTTATGTTCTTATGTCTAAAAAGAGACAAGAGAGAATATGAAATTCTTGTAACTTCTGGAAATTCCTGTTATTCCTGTCAAAAAAAGTTTGTTTAATTTTCAATTAACCTTTAGCTCGAGGAGATTCAAAAGCATAAGTCACGCAAAGCGTGGTATGCGGTCCCATAGGGATTTGAACTCGACTCAATTTTAAGCGCAGCGCCCATCAAGCCTCAAGGGATAAAAATGAATTGTTTTCAATTGTATTTAATTGTTTGAGAAAAAACTCCGTTGTGTGGTGTTGTGTTTCTCATGAAAAAGGAGTAATTTTGGATAAATTAGGCGGCACCTCAGAAAAACTCAAAACAAACTTTGGTTTTTCTCTCGGTTTGCACTAATTTTGCACAATATTTCACGCGGTGTGGAATAACAAATACATATTGAGACAATTATGAGCGAGACATTTGAAATGGTTGCTAAGACCTTCCAGGGGCTGGAGGGCGTGTTGAGTGATGAACTGGTGGCGCTTGGCGCGCAAGATGTGGTGCAGGGCCGCCGCATGGTGTCGTTTAAGGGCGACAAGGAGTTGATGTACCGTGCCAACTTCTCCCTTCGCACGGCGTTGCGGGTGCTCAAACCCATCTACAAGTTCACCTCCACCGATGCCGACGACCTCTACGAGCAGGTGAAGCAGTTCCATTGGGAGGACATCATGACCGAGAGCAGCACGTTCTCGATTGACACTACCGTCTATAGCGAATCGTTCAAGCATTCTCGCTTTGTCACCTATCGTGTGAAAGACGGCATCGCCGACCATTTCATGGAGCTATGCGGCAAGCGCCCCTCGATTCGTCTCAACTCCCCCGACTACCAGTTTAATGTTCACATCAGCGGCAATGATGTGACGGTGTCGCTCGACTCGTCGGGTGAGCCTCTCTACAAGCGCGGGTGGCGTGTGGCACAGACCGACGCGCCCATCAACGAGGTGCTGGCGGCTGGTATCATCAAGCTCAGCGGCTGGGACGGCGAGAGCAACTTCGTGGATCCCATGTGCGGCTCGGGCACGTTCCTGATTGAGGCCGCCCTGATAGCTGCCAACATCAACCCCGGCGTGTATCGTCAGGAATATGCGTTCCAAAAGTGGCCCGACTATGACGCCGACCTCTTCGACGCCATCTACAACGACGACAGCGGCGAGCGCGAATTCAACCACAAGATTTACGGCTACGACATTCTGGGCAAGGCAGTTGCTGCCAGCAACGCCAATATCAAGAATGCGGGCCTCACACAATATATCGAGGTGGAGCGCGTGCCGCTAGAGGAGCAAGAGACAGCACCCGAGAAAGGCGTGCTCATCACCAACCCTCCCTATGGCGAGCGCCTCACCAGCGACGAGCTACCACAGCTCTACGCCACTCTGGGCACCAAGCTCAAGAAGGTGTTCATGGGCTATGACTGCTGGCTTATCGTGGGCAGCAACAAGGAATTGATTGACAACCTAGGCCTCAAGGCATCTCTGCACTACCCGCTGCTCAACGGCGACATCGAGTGCGAGCTGCGCGAATATGTGATATTTGACGGCAGCTTCGACGACATGCGTCGCAAGGGCGGCACCATCAAGAACACCGAGTTCCGCGCCAGCGAGAAGCCAGAATATTCTCGCCGTGACAAGGACGACAAGCCGCGCCGTGAGTTCAAGCGCGGTGGAGAGCGTGGCGAGCGCCGAGAGCGTCGCGAGGGTGGTTTCAAGCGCGGTGGAGAGCGTGGCGAACGTCGTGCTGGCGGCTTCAAGCGCGGTGGAGAGCGTGGAGAGCGTGGCGACCGCGGAGTGAACCCCATGCGCAAGCGCCACGAAGATGGCGACCGTGGTGAGAACCCAATGCGCGTGCGTGAAGACGGCACTCGCGTTTACCGCACCGAGAGGCCATACAAAGAGGACAGTCCACGCCGCACCTTCTCGTTCCACGGCCCACGCCTGGGCGAGGACAAGGAGCGCCCAGTGTTCAAAGGCCGCCGCAACGGCTGGAAACGCCGCGACGCCACCGCCGGCGACGACGAAAAAGAATAAGTGTTAAGGGTTAAGAGTTAAGTGGCTGCGACAGGGTCGCAGTGTAGTGAATCCCCTCTCAACTCTCCCCTCTAACCTCTCTCCTCTCACCTCTCCCCTGATAACTGAACAATGGCAAAGAAAGGCAGTTACATAGTAGATTATTTCAACAATCGCGGCTTTTTTGGATTGTCGCTGCTGATTCTTGTCATCTTGTCGGTGATTGCCAGCGGCAACTTCGAGGTGCCACAGCGAGGCTATGGCACCCTGCACAACATCGCCGACTGGATAACGAGCCACGACACCTCGTGCTTTGTGGCTGTGCTATGCAACATCGTGATAGGCGTGATGCTCATCACGCTCAACATAATGTACCGCTACATCAAGACCTACAACTGCTTTGTCTTCGCGGCGGTGTTTGTGCTGCTGCAGGGAGTGAACCCCTTCCTGAGCACGCGGTTCTTTGCCGGCACAGCGCTATGCCTAGTGGTGGTGATATCGCTGCTCTTCTTGTTTGACCTCTACGGCAAGCAGCAGATGGCATCGCAGGGCGTGTTCCTGATAATGGCGCTGCTGTCGTTCTTCTCGATTTACCACTATGTGTTCCTGCTGCTGGTGCCCCTGTTCATCGTGGGCTTTGCCTACATGCGTGCCATTAATGTGCGCGCCGTGCTGGCGATAATCTTTGGACTGATTACCCCCTACTGGATAGCCCTGGGCACAGGACTCGAGAGCATGTCTTCGTTTCATGCGCCCGAGCTGTCGCTGGTATGGACCGACGTGCCTTCCTATCCTGGCAAGAGCTGGGCAGTGTCGGTGGCCATCGCCATCACCGCCTTGACGGTGCTGCTCACCGTGGGCAACTTCAAGACGATGCTCAACTACAGCGTGCACGTGCGCGCCTACAACAACTTCTTTGTGGCGCTGTCGATTTTTGTGCTGCTGATGATGGTTATAGATTATAACGATTTCTTGTTCTATATGCCACTGATGAACATGTGCTTTGCCATCCAGTTCGGGCATTGGTATGTCATCACTAGGCACGAGACGCGCCAAGCCGTGACAATGTGGCTAATGGTGGCGATGCTAACAGCCTATATCGTGGCATTGGCGATAGTGTGATGAAAATAGTTGCCGACAGCAAAATTCCTTATATTAAAGGAATTCTTGAGCAAGTGGCTCAGGAAGTGGCCTATGTGCCTGGCACAGAGATCACCAGCGATGTGGTGCGCGACGCCAATGTGCTGCTCACCCGCACACGCACACGCTGCGACCGATCCCTGCTCGAGGGCAGCAAGGTGGAATTCATTGGCACAGCAACCATAGGCACCGACCACATCGACCTCGACTACTGCCACCGCCACGGCATCACAGTGGTCAACGCTCCTGGCTGCAACGCTCCGGCAGTGGCGCAGTGGGTGCACGCCACTATCTTGCAATGGATGAAGGACAATCACGTGTCGGCGAATATCACACTTGGCATCGTGGGCGTGGGCCATGTGGGAAGCATCGTGGCACGCTGGGCACAGCAGCTAGGCTATCGCATCCTGCTCAACGACCCACCACTTGCCGAAGGCGCGAGGAACGAGGAACGTGGAACGAGGAACGGTATTCTCTCAACTCTACCCTCTCAACTCTACCCTCTCACCTTACTCCAGCAAGAGTGCGACATTATCACCTTTCACACGCCGCTCACCAAAGATGGCAAACACCCCACTTGGCACCTCTGTGACGAGGCTTTCTTGCAAGACTTGAAACGTTGCAAACTGATACTTAATGCGGCTCGCGGAGCGGTGTGCGATAACGAGGCGCTGCTGCGCTGGCATGGCGACGTGGCACTCGACTGCTGGGAGCACGAGCCCGCCATCAGCCGCGATTTGCTCGACAAAGCCTTTGTTGCCACACCCCACATAGCCGGCTACAGTCGTCAGGGCAAAATGCGCGGCACAGCAATGGTGATTCACGCCCTCAACCGCCATTACTGCTGGCACTTGCCAGTGCCCGAGGTAGATAAACCACTACGCGGCGCCGCCACTGTCACTCCGCAGTTCATTATTGACAGTTACAACCCCCTCCACGATACTGCTGCCCTAAAAGCGGCGCCCAGCCAGTTTGAATCACTGCGCAACAACTACCCCCTGCGCGAGGAAGTGTAGAAAAGAGTATTTAAGAAGCATATTAGTGGTTCAAATAATGGCCATTCACTACGTGAATGAAAATTACAGAGCCTACGGCTCTAAAATTTATTGTGTGCTTCGCACTAAAATTTTAGCACGCAGTGCTCTAATTTCCACTCCATTAGGAGTGGCAAAAACAATCTCATCATTGATAAAGAATCTTTTCTTTTTTTGCGATTTGGAGCGATAGCTTTGTTTTATATGTGCCTGTGGGTAAACTTATTCTATTTTTTTGTACCTTTGCAGCGCAAAATCGATAATATCTATTTGTTATGTCAAGAAATAAGGAAAATGCCAGTGGAATAACTCTGCTGGGAAATCAGGGGACGAAATATGAGGACACCTACAACCCCGAGGTGCTGGAGACATTTGAGAATCTGCACCCCGACAATGAGTATGTGGTGACTTTCGACTGCCCTGAGTTCACCGCTTTGTGCCCCATTACCGGTCAGCCCGACTTTGGGCATATCATCATCCGCTACATCCCTCGCGTGCGCATGGTGGAGAGTAAGAGCTTGAAACTCTACCTGTTCAGCTTCCGCAACCAGGGCGACTTTCACGAGGACTGCGTGAACATCATCATGAAAGACCTTGTGAAGCTTATGGATCCCAAATATCTTGAGGTGGTAGGCTATTTCAATCCTCGTGGTGGCATCTCGATAGTGCCGTTTGCCAACTATGGCGACGCCGAGCATCAGGACATGGTTAAACAGCGCATTATTGACAGTCTAAACTTCAAGTGATATGGCAAAAGACGCAGTGATAATCCTCTCGGGCGGCATGGACTCGTGCACTCTGCTGCATGAGTTTCGCGACGATATTGCTATTGCCATCACCTTCGACTATGGTTCAAAGCAGAACCATAAGGAGCAACAGTGTGCCGTTGAGCAATGTAAGACACTGGGAATTAAGCACATCATTATTCCGCTCGACTTTATGAACCTATATTTCAAGAGCGCATTGCTGAGCAACAGCACTGAGGAGATTCCTGAGGGCAACTACGACGACGAGAACATGAAGGTGACTGTGGTTCCTTTCCGCAACGGCATCATGCTTGCCATTGCCTGCGGCATTGCCGAGAGTAATGGACTGCACCGCGTGATGATTGCCAACCATGCTGGTGACCATGCCATCTATCCCGATTGCCGACAAGCGTTTATCGACGCTATGTCGATGGCGATGCAGCAAGGCACCTATGAGGGCATTGAAGTCTTCGCGCCTTACACAAACCTCAGCAAGACCGACATCGCTCGTCACGGCAAGGCCCTGGGCGTAGATTACTCCAAGACCTATTCTTGCTACAAGGGTGGCGATAAGCACTGCGGCAAGTGCGGCACCTGCCGAGAACGCATCGAGGCCTTAAGAGATGCCGGCATCGACGATCCAACGGAATATGAGAATGCTTAATTTATAATGCACAATGCATAATTCACAATGCATAATGCTCAATTCATATCATAATGCTTAATCTCTCTCTCACACTCTCAACTCTCCACTATGAACTCATAACTATGAACTCATAACTAACTCTCAACTCCGCGCCGTCAGGCGCAAACTTAACACTTAAAACTTAACACTTATTACTTACAAAATAATGTATTACGTAGAAAAAACTCTGGAGATTTCATCGTGTCATCAGCTCTATCTCGACTATGAGAGCAAGTGCGAGAACCTGCATGGGCACAACTGGATTATCAAGGTCTATTGTAAGGCTAAAGAGCTCGACAGCAATGGCTTGGTATGTGACTTCACGCTCATCAAGAAGCTCATCCACGACCGCATCGACCACAAGAACCTCAACGAAGTGCTCAAATTCAACCCCACAGCCGAGAATATCGCGCACTGGGTGGTGGAAACCGTGCCCAACTGCTACCGTGCCGACGTGTGGGAGTCGCGCGACAATATGGCATCCTACGTCAAGGACGAGTGATCACCTTCGGTGAGTGAAAGGTGGAAGGTGGAAAGTGGAAGACCGTTTTCCGTTCCCCGTTCCACATTCTCAGCGCCGTCAAGCGCAAACTTAACACTTAAAACTTACCACTTAAAAAGAGTGTATCCTGTCAACGAAATATTCTACTCACTGCAAGGCGAGGGCTATAACACAGGCATCGCTAGCGTGTTCATCCGTTTTAGCGGATGCAACTTGCGGTGTGCCTTTTGCGACACTAACCACGAGAGCCACACCATGATGTCGCTGCCCGAGATCGTGGAGGAAGTGATGCGTTTTCCGGATGCTCCGCTCATCATCCTGACAGGCGGTGAACCGTCGCTCTTTATCGATGAGCCGCTGCTCAAGGCTCTGCACCTCACGGGTAAGAAGATTGCCATCGAGACCAACGGCACCCGCCCTTTGCCAGCAGGCATTGACTGGGTGACGCTGTCACCGAAGTTTGGCTTCCCAGGTGGCGATGCACTGCCATGCGTGCTTGAACATTGCGACGAACTGAAAGTTGTATATCTTGGGCAAGACTTGAGCCAATATGACTTTATCAATGCCGACCATCGCTTCATTCAGCCATGCTTTGTACCTGACGGGCAGCAACGCAAACTCAATATGCAGCTATGCGTAGATGCCGTGCTCGCCAACCCACGTTGGCGTTTGTCGCTACAGACTCACCGCATGCTGGGAATAAGATGAAGTTCAGAGTTCACAGTTCAGAGTTCACAGTTCAAAGTTCACAGTTTTCAGTTGTCAGTTTTCAGTTTTTCAGTTTAGAATATATATTTCATTTACATTACTTTATACTATTAAAAGATGCTTTTATTGGATACTGCTTATTTCGGGAAATATGTCTATCTGCCTATGGGGTGGATATTTATGGCGTGTTTAGTGGCCATTGAGGCTGTGGTTATGTCAAAGGTTTTGGCCCATGCCTATTTCAATACACGTGTAGCATTTGTCGCTCTGATAAGCAATGCTGTGAGTGGCATTGCAGGAGCTTACACGTCAATCGCCATTAATGGCGGGCGACTGCTCACGGTGTGGTTCCCCTGGGTGAGCTCGCACGAGGTGAACACCGAGAACGAAGAGGAATTATTAAGCTTTTTCCTCTACTGTGTTATCGCCTTTGTTTTTGCGGTAATTATTGAGCTGATTATCAATAGCATATTTCTAAATAAGCGTTATGAGTTCCGCCCAGTGATGCGAGCTACGATAATCGCTAATGTGATAAGCTTCGTGGTGGGAACTTTTGTACTTTACTCTTACAGCTTTTTCATCTTTGATTGATAAACATTTTTGAAATGAAGAAGATATATTTCGCTGGCTCAATACGTGGCGGCAGAGTGGATGCCGAGCTTTACAAGCAAATAATCAGCCACTTGCAGCAAATGGGCCATAAGGTGCTTACCGAGCACGTGGGAAGCAGCAACCTGTGCCTTACCGAGCAGGGACGCGACCGTGATGCCGCCATCTATGAGCAAGATACCGCATGGCTGCGCGAGAGCGACGTGGTGATTGCCGAGTGCACCTGCCCCTCACTAGGAGTGGGCTATGAGCTGGCGTTCGCCGAGCGATTCAATGTCCCTGTTCATGTCTTCTACAACCCCTCAAAGTGCTCCCTATCGGCCATGATCACTGGTGACAGCTATTTTCACATCCACCCCTATAATACTGAGGAAGAAATCTTTACAGCACTCAACGACATTCTCTAATTTACTTATGAAATACATTCTTGTCATAGCGGTAGTTTTGGTTGTTGGCATGATGTTTTATTCATCATGCGCAACCAGGAACAATGGTTTCAAGACCGTAAATGTTGACGAATTCTCTAAACTCATTGCTGGCAATAAAGGCATACAAGTGCTCGACGTGAGGACGCAAGAGGAATACAACGATGGGCACATTGCTGGCGCAAAGCTCATCGACGTGAACGATTCCACATTTATTGATAAGGCAGCGGCGCAACTCAACAAGAAGAAGCCCGTAGCAGTGTATTGCCGCAGCGGACGCCGCAGTGCAAAAGCCGCAAATGCGATGGTAAAGGCTGGTTTTCAGGTGATAAACCTTGATGGCGGCATCCTCGCCTGGCAAGACGCTGGCAAGGACATAGAGAAATAACTAACGAAAATCGGTCATTGAACCGGCGAATGTGTTTTAAGGACTAATCCTCCATGCTTTGTGGAACTTTATAGTCCCTGCGGAACTCGCTTGGCGACATTTTTGTTACCTTTGTAAAGAATTTTCCCATACTTGACTGGTCCGAGAAGCCATATTCATAGGCTATGGTCTTTATCGACTTCCCTGTCATGATCATCTCTTGCTTAATCTTTGATATCAGGAACGAGGTGATTATTTCCTTAGCCTTGTGGCTGCTCTTGAGTTTGCACAACTCATTCAGATACTTGGCGGTGATGTGCATCTTCTCGGCATAGAACGCCACTTCATGCTCTTTCTTGACATGCTCATCGATTAGCTCGATGAAATTTCTGTAATATACATCGCCGTGGTTATAATAGGACTGCTCAAGCTGGGCAGTGCCACGGAACGACGCCATGAGCAACACCACTGAGCGGAACGTGAGAGCAACGAGTTCCATGTGCCTCACACCCAAGTTCTTTTCTTGCATGAGACTAAGGTTGTCGAAATGCTTGTTGATGAGCGCCCACTCTGTCTCATCCGAGATGTTTATTATGGGATTGATATAAATCGACTCAAAAAATCCAGTGGGAATGCCTACGATAGTGTCGAAGGAAAATGAACTTTTGCAAATAAGCACGCGCCCTCTGAAGTCGTCGCTCATCTTCATTGTGCGCTTATACAAGATATTTCCCATGCACATGCAATCACCCTTAACGAAATGGTATTCTTGCATATTGGCATCAAAAGTAGCCTCACCCTCAAGGCACAACAATATTACCGTGAATCTGAACTCAATAGGAGTAACAGAGTCGGCATCAGTGTTCTTTGTCCAATCAAAGATGCAATAACCGTTTTGTAAAACTTGCTCTTGATGAGTCATATCTCCAACAGATTTCTGATTTTGACCACAAAATTACAAAAAATCTGCATAGCGAGATATTTCTCACGAAATTTTAACCAATTTTTTGCATTGCATCAATGGCTTCTACCGCGAGGCGATAGCTGTCTAAACCGAAACCAGCTATCATGCCCACGCACGCAGGGGCAAGTACTGAGTGGCGGCGGAACTCCTCGCGAGCATGGATGTTGCTGATGTGCACCTCCACTGCAGGAGCCGGTACCGAGCGCAGCGCGTCGGCGATCGCCAGGCTATAGTGACTGTAGGCACCAGCATTAATCACTATGCCGTCGCTATCGAAGCCCACCCGGTGAATTTCATTGATAATCTCTCCCTCGCAGTTGCTCTGGAAAAATGTGAACTGCACGTCGGGATAGGATGTTGCCAGCAGCTGCAGATAGCTATCCAGCGACTGAGTGCCATAGATTTCGGGCTCTCGCTGTCCTATTAGATTCAAATTTGGGCCGTTGATGATAGAAATTTTCATAATATGACAAATTTTTATTGGTGCAAAATTACCAAAAAACAACAAAAAACCGACTTTTTTTATTGAAAAAAACACTTTTCTCACTCAAAAAACGGCAAAAAAATAGGCCATTTTCAGTAAAATCACAATTCATTAATTAGCAATTAATTACCAGCCAAAAATGTCCTCATAGTTACAAAAAATGACGCCAAATTTACAATGGTTGTCCCTGTTGTTACAAAAGTTGTCCCCCAAATTATAACACCTTGGCAGATCGCCATTATAATTTTGCAACGTCAAAACTCACCAAACGGCGTGTTGAGACAAAACCGAGAACAGGACTTTAGATTTGTGGAAAGAAAAAGTTTTGAAATCAAAATTAATTGAGTTTTTTAATATATTTCTTATTACATTTAAAATTTATTATTATGAAAAAGTTAGTTTTATTATTCGCAGCAGTTTTTGCAATGACTTTTGTTTCTTGTGACACCAAACCAGCAGCTAGCGACGCTAGCGCAAGCAGCACAAGTACAAGTGCTCCCAGCACTGAGAACGTAAGTGCTCCAGAGGCTTCTACCAGCGCTGTAGTATCTGAAAACAAGGATGCTGAGGTATCGGAGAACAAGGACGCTGCAGCTCCCGCTGAGGGCGAGCAGGTTTCTACCGAGAAGAAAGAGGAAACCAAGACTGAGGCTTAAACCTCTCTCCTGAAACAAGTCATAAAAAAGGGACCATGCCGTGATTGGCATGGCCCTTTTTTATTGAAGGTATTGATAAGCAACAAAATATAATTCGCCTCAAAACGTTTAAATAGTGATAAAAAGTACCGTTTTATAAAAAAACGTAACTTTGCATTGCAATGAGATTTTGGCACAATATTATAACACGTGTTGCTTTATCGATGGTACTGACACTGCTTTGTGCCAGTAATGTCTATGCACTCAATCTCATGGCAGGAAACTACTGTTTTGACAACAGCAAACTCAAATTCTCACAGGTAAAGATGATTGTGGGCTGTGTGACAAGACCTTTCACGCAAGTCTATGACATGACAACCGTCCAAGACCGGGACTGGTGGCAAACTACAATCAACACCGACGTTTACAACCTCAACTACTTCGTCTTTGTAGAGACCGATGTTCCATCAGGTTTCTACGACACCCGTCTAAACATATTTCTCGACAGTCTCAATAATGTCAGCAACGGCAACTTGCGACGCACCAACATGATTTCAAAAGATATTATTGACTGGAACAAATTTACCAGATGGGTATTCTGCCCCATCAACGACCGACCCAGGAGCAATGGATACTGGCGACCCGACTATAGCTACGATGCCACCATTTCGGGCACATTGCCAGTTATTTACCTCAACACCAAAGACTCTGCAACCATTGCGAGCAAAGACTTTTACATCGAAGGAAACCTATGGATTGATGATGCAATACAGCCACTCGGCACCAGCGATGAGCCACTTGCTATCGAAGTAAAAGGCCGAGGGAACTGGACTTGGAAGAATTCCGACAAGAAACCTTATAAGATAAAGTTTGCCGCCAAGCAATCGCCTTTGGGACTTGACCGTAGCCGCCATTTTGTACTACTGGCACATTACAACGACTTCAGCGGATACCTACGCAACACCATGGGCTTTGAGATGAGCCGTCAACTCAACATGCCCTACACTCCCACACAAGTGCCTGTGGAACTAGTATTAAATGGTGACTATGTAGGACTCTATTTCCTGTGTGAGAAGATTAGGGTGGAAGGCGGCAGAGTGGATATCATGGAGCAAGCCGATATGGAGCAGATTCCCGACAATGTAACTGGTGGATGGCTTCTCGAACTTGCAGACGAAGGCAATATCGTAATCAACCAATACCAAAACAACGATCCGGCAAATCCGCGATTCGCAATCGCAACCCAGTCGCCCGAGGTACTCTCACAAGTGCAGCGCACCTACATCCATGACCTACTCGCTCGCGCCGACAGCTGCGTGTATGTGCCTGACAAGAGCGATCAGGGCTGGGAGCAAATTCTTGACATCGGCACGCTAGCCCGCTTTTATGTCATCCACGAGGTGATGGAGAATGTAGAGGCGTTCTCGGGAAGCCTGTTCATGTATAAGGACCTCGGCTGGGACGAGAAACTCATGTTCGGACCTGTGTGGGACTTTGACAACAGCTTCTACCAGGAAAGCACCACCAGCGACCATTTCATTTTTGATTATGACTCAAACTATCCTTTCCTATGGATAAAGGAAATACTTAAATTCCCTCGATTTCAGCAAGAAGTGAGAGCGGTGTGGCATGAGTTCTGCTACAATCATGTGCTCAACAGAGTTATAGATCACGCCTGGCGATTGCGGGGACTAATCACCAATGCCGAGCAGCAAGACTGCCTGCGATGGTACTCCTATGCCAGTAGCCACACACCTAACAAGCCACAAGAGTATATTGATGTGATTTCAAAAAAAGCTGCTTGGCTCAACACACAATGGGGCATTATTGGCGACGTGAACATGGATGGAGTAGTTACAGCCAATGATTACTTCGCACTCTTTGACTATCTTCTCAACGGAAACCTGCAATATAACATAACCTGCGACGTGGACGGCAATGGCAGTGTCACAGCTGCCGACCTTAGAGTGCTTTACGAGATTCTGTTTGGCTTACACAACCCTGTGCACATCGCTGGCGACATCAACATGGATGGAGCGGTAAACTCGGCCGACATCATCGCCCTCTATGATTATCTTCTCAACGGCAACGAGCAATACAGCGTCACTTGCGACGTGGACGGCGACGGCAACGTCACCGCCACCGACATGAGAGTGCTTTACGACATAATACTTGGCAACGGAAACTAATTGACATGTGATAATTTCTCAATGTTTCTAGAAATAAATCCCTCCATAATGTGAGAAATTGAGAAAAACTCACTAATTTTGCAGAATTGCAAGACATGGCTTTGAAATTAACACAAACCAATATTTAATATTTTATGAAAATTAAATTCCTCTTTGCAGCGCTTGCTGCTATGATAGCCACTTCGTCTCTAGCCGAGACTCCGTTGTGGCTGCGTTATGCCAAGATTTCACCCGATGGACGCGAGATAGCGTTCTGCTACAAGGGCGACATCTACAAGGTGCCCGTGACAGGTGGACAGGCTGTTCAGCTTACCACCCAACCAAGTTATGAGTGTAACCCCGTGTGGTCGCCCGACGGCAAGAAAATAGCCTTCGCCAGTGACCGAAAGGGCAACCTCGACGTGTTTGTGATGCCCAGCAACGGCGGCACTGCCAAGCAGTTGACCTTCAACAGCGCTGGCGAGACTCCATGGACATTCACTCCCGATGGCCGCTACATCTATTTCTCGGCAGCCATCCAAGATCCCACCACCAGCGCCCTGTTCCCCTCGTCGCGTCTGACCGAGGTGTATCAAGTGCCTGTTGAAGGCGGCGTAAGCACTCAAGTGCTGGCTTCTCCTGCCGAGGAAATCACCTTCAACCGCGATGGCAAATTCTTTGTCTATCAAGACCAGAAGGGTATGGAAGATGCCTTACGCAAGCACCACACCTCGAGTGTGACGCGCGACGTGTGGAGCTACGACACCAAAACCGGCAAGCACGTTAACCTCACCAAGCATGCCGGCGAGGACCGCAGCCCAGTGCTCAGCGCCGACGGCAACACTGTCTATATCCTGAGTGAGCGTGACGGTGGGTCGTTCAACGTATATTCGTTCCCCATCAATGCGCCACAGAGCATCAAGGCTCTCACATCGTTTAAGAAGAACCCTGTGCGCTTCCTCTCTATCGCTAGCAATGGCACGCTATGCTACACCTACGACGGAGAGATTTACACCCAGGCACAAGGCGGAAAGCCAGCTAAGGTGAAGATTGACCTCATCCACGACGATGCCGACCAGGTGAAGCGCTTGACCTTCTCAAGCGGCGCCAAGAGCGCATCAGTATCACCCGACGGCAAGCAGGTGGCATTCATCGTGCGTGGCGAGGTGTTTGTAACCTCAGTAGAATATGCCACAACTAAGCGCATCTCTGCCACTGCCGAGCAAGAGGCTGGCGTGTGCTGGGCTCCCGACAACCGCACCATCGCCTATGCCACCGAGCGCAACGGCATCTGGCAGCTTGTGCAAGCCACCATCGAGCGCAAGGAAGACCAAAACTTCCCCAACGCTACAATCATCAATGAGGAGATTCTGCTGCCCTCAACCTCTATAGAGCGCGCCTATCCTCAATACTCCCCCGATGGCAAGGAACTGGCCTTCATCGAGGACCGCAACAAACTCATGGTCATGGACCTCAAGAGCAAGAAAGTGCGCCAAGTCACCGACGGCAGCACATGGTATGAGACCAACGGTGGCTTCAACTATGAGTGGTCGCCCGACGGCAAGTGGTTCACCCTCGAGTTCATTGGCAACCAGCGTGACCCATATAGCGACGTGGGTCTGGTGAGCGCACAAGGCGGCGAAATTCACAACCTCACCCAGAGCGCCTACTTCAGCGAGAGCCCTCGCTTCGTGCTCGACGGCAATGCCATCCTCTACAAGACTAACCGCTACGGTATGCGTAGTCACGCTTCATGGGGTTCGCAGGACGACCTTGCCCTTATCTTCCTCAACCAGGAAGCCCTTGACAAATATCAGCTCAACAAAGAGGATTCCGAACTGCTGAAGGAAGCCGAGAAAGAAGAGAAGAAGGCCGAGGAAGAGAAGAAGAAAGAAGAAGAGAAGAACAACAAAAAGAAGAAAGAGATTGTTGGCGACAGTAACAAAGAGAAATCTAATGACATCGTTGTGGAGTTTGAAGGCATCGAGGACCGCATCGTGCGCGTAACCACCAACTCCAGCGACATCGCCTCGGCTCTTATCACCAAAGACGGCGAGAACCTCTACTATCTCTCAGCATTTGAGAAAGGCTATGACCTGTGGAAAATGGACCTGAGAAAGAAGAGCACCACACTCATCAATAAGATGGGTTCAAAATGGGCCAATATTGAGAGTTCAAAGGACGGTAAGGAGTTCTTCATCCTAGGCAGTGGCACTATGCAGAAACTCACTGTGGCCAGCGACAAGCTCAAAGCCATCACTTACAGCGCTAAGATGAAGATGGACCTCACTGCTGAGCGTGAGTACATGTTCAACCACGTAGAGAAGCAGATTCAGGAGCGTTTCTACAACACCAACTTCCATGGTGTGAACTGGAAAGACAACTGTAACACCTACCGCAAGTTCTTACCTCACATCAACAACAACTACGACTTCGCCAACCTCCTGAGTGAACTGCTGGGCGAGCTCAACGTGTCGCACACTGGCGGTCGCTACTACCCTGCCGGTGGTGAGACTACCGCCAACTTGGGTCTGCTCTACGACATGAGCTACACTGGCAAAGGCCTGAAGATTGCTGAGGTGGTGACTGGTGGACCATTCAACAAATCAAAATCTAAAGTTAAAGCCGGATGCATCGTTGAGAAGATCAACGGCGAGGAAATAACTCACGAAAACGACCACACCCTCCTGCTCAACGGACAGGCTGGCGTGAAGACGCTTGTATCGTTCCGTGACCCCGCCACTGGCGAGACTTGGGACGAGGTCGTGAAACCCATCAGCCGCGGTGCCCTCAACACCCTGCTCTACAAACGCTGGGTTAAGCACAACGAGCACATCGTTGACAGCATCTCGGGCGGAAGACTGGGATACGTGCACATCGAGTCGATGAACGATGCCAGCTACCGCGAGGTATATAGCAAGGTACTAGGCAAGTACAACAAGCGCGATGGTATCGTAATCGACATCCGCTTCAACGGCGGTGGCCGCCTGCACGAGGACATTGAGGTGCTCTTCACCGGTAAGAAATATTTGACTCAAGAGATTCGCGGACGCGATGCTTGC
>JAEEGF011181737.1_pt1 | contig 18009 bp, 15 predicted proteins | sample 9134171 | NCBI WGS metagenome assembly JAEEGF01 (sample SAMN16246542, study PRJNA631951) | gut metagenome | biome: gut microbiome; feature: rumen; material: AP-attached | host: Bos | place: Iran: Karaj | collected 2018-10 | reverse complement strand
AAGCTCCTCTATCCCCCGTTCTCTCTGTTCGTGCGGATCGTTTTTGCCGACCGTGACGAGCGTACAGCGGAACATGCATGCCTTGATTATGCCAAGCGGCTGGAAATCGAAATCAGGAGCATTCTCGGAGAAGAAGGCAAACAGGATCTTTTGCTGCTTGTCGCCGCGGAAGCGCCGGTTGCTCGGATATCCGGATTCAGCCGCTATCAGATTCTGATCAAGCTGCTGCGAACGAAGCGACTCAAAAATGCAATCGGAACGATTACTGCGTTTCACGATCTGCATCGCGACGTTTGTTCGGAAGTACAGCTTGAGATCAATCCTCAGGAGATGTTTTAATGAAAAAAGATCGATATAAACCTCTGTTTTTACCTGCGCTGAAGGGTGCAAGTGGTCATTTTCTGATTGCCGCGGTCGAAGTCGTATTCGGCATCGTTTCCCTTTACTGCGCATCCATTGTAACAAGCTACACGCTTGACTGGGTTCTGCTCGGAAAAGATCCTTCGATTCCGGAACCATTGTTCAATTGGCTCAAATCACTCGGACCGATTGCAAGGAACTATTGGCTTTGCGGCACGTTCTTCTTCCTGTTTACCGTACTGGAGGGTCTGTTCATCTTTCTTCGCAGAAAGAATATTGCCAAAGGTGCGGAACACATGGCGAAAACGATGCGCGACAAACTGTATCGCAAACTGAACGCGGTTCCGTACGATTATCATAAGCATGTTTCAACGGGCGATCTCGTGCAGCGGTGCACTTCCGACGTCGATACCGTCCGCAAGTTTGTAACGAATCAGTTGATGGAGATCATACGTATCGTCGTCATGTTCGGCATCGCTGCTGCGCTGATGTTTGCGATTCGCTGGGAGATGGCGTTGATCTCTATGATCGTCATGCCGATTCTGACTGTATCCAGCTTTCTGTATTTCCGTTATGTACGGAAATACTTTACCGAGGTAGACGAAGCCGAAGGTGCTCTTTCTACTGCCGTACAGGAAAATCTGACCGGTGTGCGCGTTGTACGCGCGTTCGGTCAGCAACGCGCAGAATATGACAAGTTTACTCGACTCAACAAAGATTTCAGTGAGAAGAACATACGCCTTGTCAATCTGCTCGGATTCTATTGGGGCAGTTCGGATGCGATCGGATATCTGCAGATCGCGCTGTCGCTCGTGTTCGGCATTCTGTTTTATGTCAAAACACGGGATAGCGCCAATCCGTTTTCGCTCGGCGATATCTACCTATTTCTATCTCTGACGAGCCGTCTTACCTGGCCGGTTCGTCAACTCGGACGTGTTCTTGCCGACATGGGAAAAGCGACCGTATCGCTCGACCGTCTCAATGAGATCATGAATGCCGACGACGAAAAAGAACCCGGCAAAGCGCTGACCGACTGCTCCATGAATGGGGATATTGTATTTTCACACGTCGCCTTCGGATATGACTCACCCAATGATGTGCTGGATGATATCAGCTTCACCGCAAAAGCAGGTCAAACGGTCGGCATTCTCGGCAGCACGGGCAGCGGTAAAAGCTCTCTTGTACAGCTTTTACAACGTCTGTACCCTGTCACCGGCGGAGAAATCACGATCAACGGCACGCCGATCAACGATATTGACCATGCAATGCTTCGAAAGAACATCGCGATCGTTTTGCAGGAACCGTTCCTGTATTCACGTTCAATCCGTGAAAACATCCTGCTGACTGCTCCGGAAGCAACCGAAACAGAACTGTTTGAGGTGGCGCGCGAAGCGGCGGTGCACGACGTTATCGAGAAATTTGCAGACGGGTACGACACAGTTGTAGGCGAGCGCGGCGTCACGCTTTCCGGAGGTCAGCAGCAGCGCGTTGCGATTGCGCGCGCGTTGATGCAGAAGGCGCCGATTATGATTTTTGACGATTCCATGAGCGCTGTCGACACCGAGACCGACGCGAAGATTCGTGAAGCTCTCAGACGGCATCACGGCGACGGGATCCTGTTTATCATTTCGCACCGCATAACAACACTTTGCGAAGCAGACCGGATTCTTGTTCTCGATCACGGAAAGCTTGTACAAAACGGCACGCATCGCGAGCTGATTCAAGAAGAAGGTCTGTATCGGCGTATTGCCGAGATTCAGGATTTCCATGCGGAAAGAGGTGCGCAGGCATGAGTTTTGATAATGAAGCCGAATTTGATCGGGAAGAAAAAATGGACGTTAAACTGTGGAAGCGCCTTTTCGGTTATGCCATGCGCAGCCGCGGTCTTTTTCTGCGCATTCTGATCAGCATGATAATCGTTGCTGTCATAGACGCCGTATATCCGATTCTGACCAAATACGCGATCGATCATTTCGTTCGACCGGACGCCGACCCCACGACACACGGAATCTGGCTGTTCTTCGGCATCTATGCCGTGCTTGTGATTTTGCAGGGATTCTGTACCACGCGGTTCATCGGTCGTTCCGGTGAAATGGAAATGGCGATCTCCTATGCGATCCGGCAGGAAGCGTATCTGAAACTGCAGACGCTTTCGTTTTCGTTCTATGATAAGACCTCCGCGGGTTATCTCATGGCGCGCATGGTCAGCGACGTCGCTCGTTTGTCCGACATGATCGCGTGGAGTATCACGGACTTTTTGTGGTGCGGATTCTACATCCTGTTCTCCTTCGGTGCAATGTTCTGGTTCAACTGGAAGCTTGCGCTGATCGTGATGGCGGTCATTCCGCCGCTTGCAGTTGTCAGCCTCTATATCCAGAAAAAGATTCTTCGCTATCAGCGCATCGCAAGAAAACACAATTCCCGCATCACAAGCGCGTTCAACGAAGGCATCATGGGAGCGATGACGACCAAGACCCTGGTTCGTGAAGAACAGAACGCGACGGAATTTGAGTCAATCACAACGGATATGCGAAAAGCAAGCGTTAAAGCGTCTGTTTTGTCCGCAACTTTCTTCCCGCTCGTCGTGTCGCTCGGCGCGGTCGGAACTGCGCTTGCACTGATATTCGGCGGCGCCGGCGTCAAGGCAACGCTCGGCGGAACGGAAACGTTTCTCGGCGTCATCACAGCCGGTACGCTCGTATCGTTTATCAATTATGCATCGAGTCTGTTCGATCCTATCCAGCAGCTTGCCGGCATCTTTGCCGATATGCAGAGCGCACAGGCGAGCGCGGAACGTGTCCTCTCCCTGCTCGATACGGAATCTGAAGTAAAGGATTCCGAAGAAGCGGAAGAGAAATACGGCACTTCGATGGATCCGAAACGTGAGAACTGGGAGCCGATTGCCGGTGACATCGTCTTCGACCATGTGGACTTTTATTACAAGGAAACAGAACCGCTGCTCAACGATTTCAATCTGCACATTCGTGCCGGCGAAACGGTCGCGCTTGTCGGAGAGACCGGCGCAGGCAAAAGCACGATCGTAAACCTGATCTGTCGGTTCTACGAGCCAAAGCAAGGTCGAATCCTGATCGACGGCAAAGACCATCGTGAGCGTTCGCAGCTCTGGCTGCAATCGTCTCTCGGATATGTTTTGCAGCAGCCGCATCTGTTCTCCGGTACGATCCGCGACAACATCCGCTTCGGAAAACCTGACGCAGATGAAGACAGTGTCAGACATGCTGCAGAAATGGTCCACGCAGACGAGTTTATTGAACGCCAGCAGAACGGTTATGATACCGAAGTCGGCGAAGGCGGCGTTCGTCTGTCGACCGGTCAGAAGCAGCTGATTTCGTTTGCACGTGTGATTCTTGCAAATCCGCAGATCTTTGTTCTGGATGAGGCGACCAGTTCGATCGATACCGAAACCGAACAACTGATTCAGAATGCGATCACAGAGGTACTAAAGGGGCGAACGAGCATCGTTGTGGCGCACCGTCTCAGTACGATCCGAAATGCAGATCGCATCCTTGTGATCCGCAACGGCGCGATCGTCGAGGAAGGCGATCACGAAACGCTCCTGAAGAAGGGCGGCTACTACCACGACCTCTATATGCATCAGTATGAAGAAGACGCGATGCAGGAAGCATTGAAATAACGCAAAAAGATAAACCCGGCCGGGAAATCCCGACCGGGTTTGTGATTTCTTTGCTTACAGATACTTGACTTGTACAGCGCCGAAGTTGACGTCCGCACGGATGATGATCGTCTGCGTCGCGTTCGGATCCGGGTCTCCTGAAACACTGAACGCCGCGAACGAGGTATCGGACGATTTCACCATACTGACGCTGCGCGGCAGCAGGATCGTGATGTTGCCGAAGCTCGTGTCGACCTTCAAAAGACAGTTCTGCGCAAACGTGACGACATTCGTAAGATCAACGGTATAGTCGCCGAAGCTCGAATCAATATCCCCGCCGACAAGCAGGTCGCGGTCATAGACGATCGTATTGTTGCCGAAATGCATATCTGCCTTCAGATAGTTGTTATCGTCTGTATACTCCATTTTCGAGTGACGACCCTTTTCGGTGTAAACGCCGTTCCGATCCGCGCAGCAGCGCTTACGACGGAAGAACGATTTGTTGAGGATAATGGAGAGCAGCCATGCAATCGCGAAGATAAGCAGAATCACGTACCACGCGATCTCAGGCAGTTTGCAGACCTGATACCCGATCAGGATGCGGCGAACGAACTCATAGCCCCCCAAGGCCATCATTGTGACGCCCATCGTGATGCTTGAACGGATGCTGATCAGACCGAAGGTGAATACAAGCAGCGGCCATACGTAGTTCCATCCGTTCAGTATAATGTCCGGATACTTCTCAATCGGCGAGTACGGGAACATGCCTGCCCAGCTGTGCAGCAGAAAGAACAGGCAAACGAGTATCGCACCGATGCAGAAAGCAACGGTCGACCATTGGCCGTTGTGCTTGTTCCATTCCCAGTTGAAAGATCCCTTACCCTTCTTGCTGTCGTCCGGCGATTCATCCTTATCTAAGATAATGACGTGCGGCTCGACCGGCTTGACGCCGAGCAGTTCATCCACCGATACGTCGAACAGATCGGCAAGGAGCGGCAGAAGTGTGATGTCCGGGCAGCTGATGTCGTTTTCCCACTTACTGACCGCCTGCGCCGAGACGCCGACCTTTTCGGCAAGCTGTTCCTGCGTAAGTCCCTTTTCTTTTCTGAGTGCGGCAATGCGCTTGCCGAGCGTTTCTTTTTGTTCCATGAAAGTTTCCTCCTTCTTTCGATGGCTAAAGCTTATCAGATTCCGTCCGGTTGAACCATCGACCATCGGTTGAGTTCTGTGATTTCACTCTACCCTGTCGGTTGAGCCGGACATATTACCTCTCCACATTCGGTTGAACTGTGCGTTTTGGCTCTACACCTACGGTTGAATCGTATGTTTTCATGGATATTTTACCGATTTTATTTACAAAGGTCAATAAAAAATGTATAATAATATTTTGAAATGGAGGATGGTTTATGGCATTACGAATCATTCGCAAAAATGAAGACCCTGCGCTGTATAAAGTCTGCAAAGAGGTCAAAAAGTTTGACGCGCGTCTTTCCGAACTGATCGACGATATGATCGAAACGATGAACGACGCGGACGGCGTCGGTCTTGCCGCACCGCAGATCGGTGTTCTTCGCCGCGTTGCCGTAATCGACGTTGGAGACGGACCCGTCGAATTGGTCAACCCTGTGATCCTTGACTCGTCCGGTGAGCAGGGCGGTATGGAAGGCTGCCTCTCGTTTCCCGGAGAAAGCGGATATGTCGTGCGTCCGAACTGGGTCAAAGTCGAGGCCTACGATCGGCACGGTGATCTGTATGAATATGAAGGCGAAGGACTGTTTGCCCGCGCCGTTTTCCATGAGACGGATCATCTCGACGGCAAGGTATATCTGCGCCTTGTAACGGAACCTCCTGCCGATTTGAAGGAGTAACGCATGCGCATTGCTTTTTTAGGCACACCAGAATTTGCTCTCCCCAGCCTACAGGCACTGATCGACCGCGGCGATACGCTTGCTGTATTTACGCAGCCGGACCGTCCTGTCGGACGCAAGGCTGTGCTCACGCCTCCGCCGGTCAAGGTGCTTGCTTTTCAGCGCGGCATCCCCGTCTTTCAATTTGAGAAGATCCGCAGACCGGAGGGGCTTCAAGCGCTTGAAGCGTTTGCGCCTGATCTGATGGTGACAGCAGCGTTCGGGCAGCTTCTGTCCGCAAAGAATCTTGCGATCCCCCGCCTCGGTACAATTAACGTCCATGGATCGCTGCTGCCGAAATACCGCGGCGCATCGCCTATCCAAAGCGCGATCATTGCGGGCGAATCCGAAACGGGCGTAACGACCATGATGACCGATATCGGAATGGACACCGGCGATATGCTGCTGAAAGCCGCAACGCCGATCGACCCGGACGAGACCTATGAACAGCTTTCCGAAAGACTTGCCGTTATCGGCGCAGATTTGCTGCTGAGAACGCTTGATCAGCTCGAATCCGGTACACTCGTCCGTAAGCCGCAGGATCCGTCGGAAGCGACGGTCTGTCATATGCTGACGAAAGAGGACGGACATATTGATTGTTCACATCCAGCGAAGTCCGTACACGATCTGGTACGCGGAACCAATCCGTGGCCCTGTGCTTTCGGATTGCTCGAAGGACAGCCGCTGAAGATCTTTCAAACGAAGCGGACCGATGAATCCTTTCCGGATCCCTCCGGTACATTTCGGGAGAAAAACGGCAAGCTGTATCTGTGCTGTGCCGACCGTGCTCTGGAGATCGTCTCCCTGCAGGCAAGCGGGAAAAAGCGTATGGACGCGGTTGCGTTCCTGCGCGGATGCACGCTTGATGGAAAACGGCTATGCTGAGCGTAAGGCTCGCAGCGCTTGAAACGCTTGTCCGGATCCTGGAGGACGGCGCATATACGAATCTTGCTTTGAAAGAAGCGTCTGCTTCCGTATCTCCAAAGGACGTACCTTTTCTGTACGCCTTGGTCAACGAAACGATCAAGCAGGGATCGTATCTGGATTACGTATTCTCGCACTTCTGTAAACGTCAGAAACGAGTTGTACGGAATCTTCTTCGAATGTCCGGGACAGAACTCCTGTATCTAGATACGCCTGCGCATGCTGCGATCGACGAAGCCGTGAAGCTATGCCGACAGAACGGAAAACAAGACTGCTGTGGACTAGTGAACGCCGTTCTGCGTCGGCTGGACCGCGAGCGCGACGCCCTTCCCCCGTTGCCTTCGAATCCTGTTGAGCGGTTTTCGATTCGTTACGGCGTTCCGGCGTTTCTGATTTCCGAATGGATCACTGAATACGGCGATGCGGAGACGGAAGCACTGTTGTCCCAGAAACCTCTCGGCACAGTCGTACATGCACAGTATCCGTTCACGACGGACATGCTGAAAGCGGCTTTGCCGGTATCGTCTGAATACTGTCGTCTCGATCCGAACGGACTTCGGCTTGCGGAGGGATTCGACCTTGCGCATGATCCGCTCTTTCTTGATGGCAAGCTTGCCGTACAGGGCGAAGGCGCGATGCTGATTTGCCGCGCGCTCGGCGATGTGCATCATAAAAAGATTCTCGATGCTTGCGCCGCACCCGGCGGAAAATCCGCATATCTTGCTTCGCTGTCGGAAAATACGGCACAGATCACTGCATGGGAACTGCATCCGCATCGAAAAGATCTGATGGACAAAACGTTTGCCCGACTTGGCGTAACCGCCGAAACCTGTTGTCGCGACGCCGCGGTGTATGATCCGCGTTATGAAGGTCAGTTCGACGCCGTACTGCTGGATGTTCCCTGCAGCGGTTTCGGTCTTTTATCCGAAAAGCCCGATGTCCGTCTGCATAAATCGGAATCGGATATTGATGCTTTGGTAAATACGCAGGATGCGATCCTGAACGCCTGTTCCCGGTATGTGCGAAGCGGCGGCGTACTCGTTTATGCGACCTGCACGATTGTGAAGCGTGAAAACGGTGAGCGTATAGAAGCGTTTTTATCGAATCATCCGGAATTCACACCGGAAGAACAACGGCAGCTTCTGCCAACGCGTGACGGAACAGACGGATTTTATTATGCAAGATTGAGAAGGAGCTGAAACGATGTATTGGATGGACATGACCGAAACAGAGATTGCCGACGCTGTCGGTTCTTTTGGCGTTCCTAAATTCCGCATCGGTCAGGTTCAGAACTGGCTTTATAAAGGCGTGCGTCCGCAGGGGATGACAAATCTTCCGAAAGATCTGCGGGACAAGCTTGATACGATCCCGTTCGGCGGCGCGCGTATTTTCGATAAACGCGTTTCTCCGAAAGACGGTACGATCAAGTATCTGTTCGAACTGGAAGACGGAAATTTGGTGGAAGGCGTGCTGATGCGGTATTCGTACGGAAACACGGTCTGTCTTTCGACCCAGGTCGGCTGCAATATGGGCTGCAAATTCTGTGCAAGTACGCTTGAGGGCTGCGTTCGTTCTCTCCGCCACGGTGAAATGCTCTCCTTTATCGCGGAGATTGAGCGTGATGAACCGCCCGCAGAAGGCAAGCCGCGTACGGTAACGAACATTGTCCTGATGGGCAGCGGAGAGCCGCTCGATAATTACGATAACGTCGTGACGTTCCTGAAGCGGGTAACGAGCGAAAAAGGTCCGAACATCAGCGCAAGGAACATATCCCTTTCCACCTGCGGAATCGTTCCGAAAATTTATCGTCTGATCGACGACGCCCCGCATGTTACGCTCTCTGTTTCACTCCATGCGCACAGCAACGAAGTGCGCAGCGAGCTGATGCCGATCAACAAGGCATATCCGATCGAACAGGTTCTGGAAGCTGCGAAGGCGTATTCCGAGCGAACCGGTCGCCGTGTTGTTTTCGAATACGCATTGATCGGTGGAAAGAATGATTCCGAAGCGGACGCCAAAGCGCTCGCTGCAAGGCTGAAGGGAATGCTTTGTCACGTCAATCTGATTCCGCTCAACCCGGTTAAAGAACGCGGGCTGGACGGTGTAACAAGAACTTATGCGCATCAATTCCGGGAATGGCTGGAATCCATGCATATCTCTGCGACGGTTCGTCGTGAAATGGGCGCCGATATCGAAGGCGCATGCGGACAATTACGAAGGAGGGTTCTCAATGAGATTCGCGGGTAAAACGGAAACCGGTCTCAGACCGCAGAATGAAGACTGTTATTTGCTGATGCACACCGATACGTTGGACGCCGTTGCCGTATCGGACGGAATGGGCGGTCATCAGGCGGGCGAAGTTGCAAGCAAGCTGGCTGTGGACACCCTCAGAGAAATGCTGCTGAGCAATCATGCAGACGCCGAAGCAGCTCTATCCTCCGCTTTTGTCGAAGCAAACAACGCCGTACACAGCCGAGCTTCTCAGTTCGATGAAATGTACGGCATGGGGTGTACGCTTGTTGCTGCAATCCTGCGTGACGACGAATTCATAGCTGCAAATATCGGCGATTCCCGTCTCTACCATTTTGACGGTGAATCGATGCATCAGATTACACACGATCATTCCTTTGTGGCGGAGCTTGTTCGTCGCGGTGCAATTACTGCCGAAGAAGCAAAAACGCATCCGCGCCGCAATCTGATCACGCGGGCGATCGGCACCGAAAAGCGTGTGCCTGCAGACATTTTTTCCTGCGAATGGAAACGCGACGATATGCTCCTGCTCTGCTCGGATGGTTTGTGCGGTGTACTGGATGACAGCGAGATGGCAATGTATCTTCAGAATTGTACCGATCTGGATGCGGTCTGCGCCGCGTTGATCGAACGCGCTCTTGCAGCAGGCAGCCGTGACAATATCACCGTTGTTTTGGTGAAAAACGACGGAGGCAACGAATGATAGGAACGATCCTCGACCGTAAATACCGGATCGTTGAGCTGATCGGCAGCGGCGGAATGGCGCACGTCTATAAGGCGATCAACATGAGCAATCGCCGTTACGTCGCAATCAAGATGCTCAAAGAGGAATTCCGTGAGGATGCGGAATTTCTGCGCCGTTTTACACGCGAAGCGAACGCGATCCTTGCACTTTCTCACGAGAATATTGTTCGCGCTTACGGAGCGGGCACGCATAACGGCATGCCGTACCTTGTTATGGAGTACGTTGAGGGACGTACGTTAAAGGATCTGATTGAAAAGAACGGCGCTTTGCCGGTCCGTACCGCGATCGGTATCACCTGCCAGATCCTTGACGCGCTTTCCGCAGCGCATCAGCATGGGATCATTCACCGTGACGTCAAGCCTCAGAACGTGATCGTTACGGACAAAGGCCGCATAAAGCTTGCTGACTTCGGGATCGCACGCGAAGCAAAGGCCTCAACCGTCACTTTTTCCGGTCAGAAAGTGCTTGGCTCTGTCCATTATATCTCGCCGGAGCAGGCTAAAGGCGTGATTGCAACAGAGCAAAGCGATCTATACTCCGTCGGTGTTTGCCTGTATGAAATGCTGACCGGGACCGTTCCGTTTGAAGCGGATTCCACCGTCAGCGTTGCTCTGATGCATTTGCAGGAAAAGCCGGTGCCGCCGATCGAGCTTGTACCGGACCTTCCGAAGTCTCTGAACGACATCGTACTGAAATCGCTCGAAAAAGCGCCGGAAAACCGTTACGCCACCGCTCGCGCTATGCGTTCGGATCTTGTTCGATCTTTATCCGATCCGAACGGTACGTTTGTCAACGATCTTGATGAAAACGGGCAGAAGGATACGCATCGTCCATCCATCTATGTTCTGATCGCCATGTGTGTCTTTTTGCCGATTCTGCTGATCGGAATCTTTGTTTTGATTTATGCGACATCCTGCAGAAGCGAAGTACAACCGATAACGGAAGATGAAAACACTGAACATGTTCCGATCGTCGAAACAACCTATTCGGAGATAACTCCGGCACCGACCGAGATTACAGTCACAAGTGAAAAAGTCCCGAACCTTCTCGGATATTCGCTTGACGATACTTTGCGCATTCTGTATACGGAATACGGCTTCACAAATCTGATCGTTGAATTTACAGATCAGGTACAGGAAGGTACGCAGGTCAATACGGTAGTATCTATTTCCGCGTCCGACGGCATTAACGCGATCCTGTATGAGCAGGCAGAGATCACACCGTCTCCCACTGCACCGGATTTCACTGTTTCCCCCACGCCGGAAGATACGCCCGAGCCGACAACAGCAGCCACTTCTACCTCTGATTCCGAAACCGTTGTTGCAGAAACGACTGCCGTACCGGAGGAGGATAGTGTTTCCTATGCAGAGACCCCCTCTACGATCTATACCATCGAGGCATCGGACGTAACGCCTTCACCGGAACCGTCGCACATGCCTTCCCGTTCCGATATTGCCTTCGCAACCGATACGCCGATTCGTCTGAAGATCTATCGGAAATCTCTCGGCTCTTATAAGGCCGATATTTCCTTTACGCTCTCTCTTGAAAACGATGAACCCGTCAATCTTGTAGAGATCGGCTATGAAACGGTGAATTTTGAAGATATCCCGTTCCGCGTGATTCTGCGTTCGCAGCAGCTTCAGAAGCAATCAACCGAAATAACGGTTACCGCAACGGTCCGCAGTCACGAACCTGTGACAAGAACTCTGAACTTATACGTCAACGGTGAAGTCCGATCTTCGCCGCAGACGATCACATTTGCCAAATGACGGAACCGGGATTACTGATAAAAGGGATCGGAAGCTTCTATGAAGTTCTGACGGGGAACGGAGAGCTTGTAACGAGCAAGGCGCGCGGTACGTTCCGACGAAACGGACTTGTGCCGACAGTCGGTGACCATGTTCTGATCGAGCGAAAAGAACAAGGCTATGCGCAGCTGTGCGAGATTCTTCCTCGCAGGAATCTGCTCGTTCGCCCTCCTGTCGCAAATGTCGATCAGCTGATGATTGTCGTCTCTGCCTCCGTTCCCGCGCCGGATTGGCTCCTTGTCGATCGCATGATCATTGCTGCAAAGCGCATGTGCATCAATCCCATTCCGGTCCTAAACAAAACAGACTGCGCCGATCAGACGATCCTTCAAGCATTTCTTGCGGATTATAAAATGTTCGATACGCTGTTGGTAAGCGCTCGGACAGGCGAAGGAATGAATTCTCTGCAGGCGCGTCTCAAAGGAAAAGTAACCTGTTTCGCAGGACAGTCTGCCGTGGGAAAGTCTTCACTGCTCAACGCTTTGATTCTTGATCTCTGCCTTGAAACCGGAGATCTTTCTCGGAAAACAGAACGCGGAAAACACACGACACGTCATGCTGAGCTGTGGCCATACGAGGGCGGCGCCGTACTTGATACACCGGGATTTTCCATGTTTGAGACCGATTGTCTTGAACAGAACGAACTGAATGAATGCTATCCGGAGTTTTCGCTTGCCGATCCGTGTCGTTTTCCGGGATGTATGCATCTGTCAGAACCCGATTGCGGGGTCAAGCCTTTGCTTGCGTCCGGAACGCTGTCAGAAGGACGTTATGAACGATATCGTGAGATTGCTTTGGATTATCAACTAAGGAGGAAGCACAGATATGATTAAAATTGCTCCGTCGATCCTATCCGCAAACTTTGCCGCCATGGGCGATGCAGTTCGGTGTCTGAAAGAACAGGGCGCAGATTGGATCCATTTTGACGTAATGGACGGAAATTTTGTGCCGAATATCACATTCGGTCCGGATATGTGTAAAGCGCTGCGACCGCTTACCGACCTTCCGATCGACGTGCACCTGATGGTCGAACATCCTTCCGATTGGATCGAACCGTTCCGCAAAGCAGGCGCCGATATACTGACCATTCATGTAGAATCATCGGAGCGGCATCTGCATCGCGCGTTGCAGGCGATCCATGCTGCGGGCATGCAAGCTGGCGTCGTTCTGAATCCGGCTACGCCGATCAGCGCCTGTATGCATCTGCTCCCGGAGTGCGACCTGGTTTTGCTTATGAGTGTAAACCCGGGATTCGGCGGACAATCCTTTATTCCGGAGACCTTGAGCAAGATCCGTCAGCTTCGTGCCGAAATCGGAATGCGGAATCTGAATACTTTGATCGAAGTCGACGGCGGCGTAAACCCGATTACTGCAAAACAGTGTATCGAAGCCGGTGCTGATGTGCTTGTCGCCGGAAGCGCTGTATTCAAAGCGCCGGATCCCACCGAAATGATACGGCTTTTGAGAGGATAAAACTAAAGCGCGATCGCAGAAATGCAATCGCGCTTTTTGTTGTTACATATTGATATCCTCGTAATGATCATTATCCGGATGCGGATTCACCGTGTAGATTCCGTTGTTTCGCTGCATCCATCCCATTCCGATAAATCCCCGTCGGACCGTGCAGTAATCTGCATGAATCCGCGCAATGATCTCGTTGACTTCCTTCTCCGTATAAGTTCGTCCGCCTTCAAAGTTTGAAAAAATCTCCCGATAAACGATAATCCTTTTTTTCAGCTGTGCAGGCATTTGTTCGCAAATACCGTTTGGCATGAAGCTTTTCAGCACCTTGCGGCGATACTGTTCTTCCCGGAGCGCTTCGGTTGTTTCTCCCCCGTCCTTTTCAAGGATCAATTCTTCCAGGGTATGACGGAATACATCGCGACGAACAGAATAGATCGTATAATACTGTTCGCGGCGTGAATCCACAAGACCTGCCTGCTGCAGCTTTTTCATGTGGAATGAAACGGTGGCAGCCGAAAGGTTTAATCGTTCCGACAGAAGTTCAACGTAGCAATCCTTTTCGTATAGTGCGCGAAGGATCCTTATACGCGTTTCATCCGCCACCGTCTTCAGTAGGCATAATGTCTCATGCTCCATTGTCTTCAATCTCCCGCAACCGATCGAGCGCAAACTGAACGGTGATCGCTTTTTGTTCTGCTCTGTCGGCAGCATCATAGTCGCCAAGTTTGTGCTGACGCTCCGATTCTTCATTGAAAGAATCGATCAGCGTTTCAAGCGCTTTCGGTTTCTTCCCTTCATGTTCCACACGACCGAGCACCTTCAGCATATCGCCGAGCATGCTTGCTTTCATCAGATGGATTGATTTTAATCGCTCATTTCCGCATGCGCTCGCTTCTGCGGCAAGCGCGGTTTCTTTCTGTGCTGCTTCATCCAACGCGGCATAATACTGTTCCAAAATACACAAAACAGACGCCTCCATTCATTTCGATATTTATCGAAATTATTTTAGCATCTGTTTCGATGAATGTCAATATAGAATTTAGTTGAAGTCGACGATCACTTCATTAAAGTTTTTATTTCGTCCGTAATTGACTGCCCACGGAGAGCTGCTCCAACCGGTAGCCGTCGGGGCGAACGGAGTTGTAAAGTTCTTAACTTTATTGTACTCAAACTCCTTTGCAAGTTCGATCGCCAGAGTCTGGACCTCTGCAAGTTTGCTCAGATAAGATTGACCTACGGAATTCAAAGAATTGCTGCTGCCGTTTCTTGCTTTCTTTGCCTGCTTATCCGCTTCCTTATGCAGCGAGTTCAACTCGCTGACACAAGTCTTATACCGCTCAAAGAGATCTCGCTGCTCTTGCGTATACTTGCGCGTTTTGCCGTCCGATTCAAACATGATCCTGAAACCTTGATATTCGATCGAACGGGCGGAATCCGAATCCCCTCCGTCATCAGGCGGATCGGTCGGAGCAGGCGGCTGCGTGGGCGGGTCGGTCGGCGGAGGCGTCGGCGGATCGGTCGGAGGCGGGGTCGGCGGATCGGTCGGAGGCGGGGTCGGTGGATCGGTCGGCGGAGGCGTATCCGGGTCCGTCGGCGATTCTGTCGGCGTATTCGTCGGTTCATCGGAAGGCGACGGCGAAGACGTATCTTCCGGGAGCTTATTATCCTCGTCGATCAGCTTTTGCACATATTTTGTAAGAGGATCAAGCATATCCTTATACTTATCGTAAAGCATATCGCACCAACGATAACGCGCATATGACAGTGTATACTGACCGTATCGCTTTGCACTTACGTTATAGACTTTTTTGATGATATCGACTCGGTTTGACTGATCGGTAAAGCAGAAATTCCACTGAAACAGCGAGTGTGAAGATCCGCTCATGGAATACATGCCGATGTTTTCCGGATCCAAATTGTAAGCAAACGCAGCCAGTGCAGCTGTCTGACCAAACGTACAGTTCGTAAATAAATCTCCATCAAACGTGTCGATGATCTCGGGAATCTGTGTAATCAGCTGATCTGCTTTCATTTGCTTGAACAAAGCGATCAGCATACGCTTCTGGCGGTTCACACGGTTTGAATCACCCTGTTCGTTTGCCGGAAGACCGTTCTGCGCCTTTCTGACGCGGCAATAATCAAGGAATCCCTGTCCGTTAACATGCTGCATGCCCTTTTCATACGAACGTCCCTGGATCTTGAAGCTGATGTCCATATCGTATTCCAATCCGCCGCACAGATCCACAAGATCCTTGAGCGAAGTCATGGTCACAGCATAATAGTAATCGACGTCAATTCCTCCGAGCATCCATTCCGCTGCGTCACAGACCTTTTCAAGGCCCTGCGGATTCACGGTCCCGTCATCGTTATACAGTCCGCCGCCGCAATTTAGGGAAGCGTTCAGCTTGTAAATTCCTTTCACGTCCGGAATATTCGCATAGGTATCACGCGGGAGCGAGATCAGATCGGCGCGGTTCTCCTCGAAATTAACAGCCAGAACGATCATTACGTCCGAATGCCATTCCTTTTTTCCGCTCCATGTCTCACGTTCCGTGGAATAGTCAACACCGATCAAAAGGATATTGACAATATCCTTCATCATGGAAGTATCTGCCTTTTCCATCAATTCTTTATACGGATCAATCGGAACTTCTGTCGGTTCAGGCGTAGGTGCCTCCGTATTCTCTGGTTCGGAAGTCGGCGCGGATTCGGGTTCCTCCGTTGTAATAACGATAAGGTTCGGATCCGTCGTAGGAGCAGGCGTTTCCCGTCCCTCACCGGTACGATTCCGAGAGCTACATGAACCGTTTCGGAAAGCAGATCCGCTTCCCAGAGAATTAAACAGCAATGCCGCGGCAACACCCAACGCAATTGCAGAAATCGCGATCGATATAAAAAGAATGATCCTTTTCTTATTCATATCAATAATCCTTTCGGAAATCCTTTATTATATTGTACACTCTTTGTTGTAAGAATTCCATTGAAAACAGTATTCGTTACGAACATTTTACAAAAACGACGCAAATAATGATTTACAAACGAAAACAGTACTCTCTTTTTGAAATCTCTGAGAAATTCGTCAAAAATATTGCTTTTTATTTCTGTCAAACTGTGATATAATGTAAATTAATATTTTAGGAGGTTAGCGAATGATCGTTGTTATACCCGCGTATGAACCGGATGAAAAGCTTCTGGGCGTACTCAAAGACTTTACAGAACAGACATCATTTCCTATTGTCGTCGTGAACGACGGCAGCAGTGAAAAATGCATTCCGATCTTTGAAGCGGTACATGCGTTCGATCGCGTGACTCTTTTGGAGCATGGAGTTAATCGCGGAAAAGGCGCAGCAATGAAAACGGCTTTCCGCTATATAGGCGAACACTTCCCTTCCGACGAATTTGTCATGACAGTTGACGCTGACGGGCAGCACTTGATTGCGGATGCATTGCGTGTTGCACAGACCGCACAGTCGAATCCGAACGCGCTTGTGCTTGGCTCGCGTAGGTTTACCGGCAATGTGCCGTTCAAGAGCCGTGCGGGCAACGCAATTACACGCGCAGTCTTCCGTTTCTGCACCGGCGTACGCGTCTATGATACGCAGACCGGTCTTCGTGCGTTCTCTGCAAGACGTTTATCGGATATGAGCGAGCTCAAAGGCGATCGCTACGAATATGAAATCAATCAGCTGATCTTCTGCACGAAGCATCATATTGATATTGTCGAAGAATGGATCGATACCGTGTATATCGAAGAGAACAAGTCTTCGCATTTTCACGCCGTTAAAGACTCGTTCCGCATCTATAAAGTCTTGCTGCTCGGCACGTCTTTTTTGAAATTCGTGATTTCGTCGTTCGTCAGCTTTCTGATCGATTATGCAGTATATGCAATCCTGTTATTATTAACTGCCGGATGGATCTCGCCCGACGAACTGCAGAGCTTTATCAGTGTAATCGGTGCTCGTATCGTTTCCGCTACCTGCAATTACTTCTTCAACCGATTCCTGGTGTTCCGCGCAAAGGACGCTAAGCTGAGCTTTATCAAATTTGTTTTGCTTACAGTGATCATTCTCGGCATTCAGAGCGGTCTCACAGCAGGTGCAGTCGCGCTCGGGATGAACAAATGGATCGTCTACATTCCCGTACAGATCATTTGCTACCCGCTGTCTTATTTGCTGCAGCGCGCAATTGTTTTCCGCAGCGGCAATTCGGATTGAACGGAGTCTGGCATGTCGGAAAAGCGTTCGATCCTATCCCCCAAAGCGTTGGCAATACTCCGGTTTGTTGCCGCTGTATTTCTGAACCTCGGAATCGTGTTTTCCGCGGTCTATATTCTGTTTCATCTGTTGGATTACTATAATCCGCATGGCTTTATTTCGCATAACATGCGATGGCTTCCGATCGCGATCCCTGTATTGTTTGTTTTGTCCGTTCTTCTTTACGATTTATTATTGATCGTCGGTGCATTTCGAAAGCATTATTTCCAAAAGAGCAGAATGCTTTTCATCATCCTTTGCGATGTGATCCTGTTTTGCGCGCTGTCTCTGACAATGTATTTAAAAACATGCACGACTTCCCTTGCAGAACATAACGTAATCGAAGAATATCGCCTTCCTACACCCGTTTCTACCGAAAGCCCGACGTATTTGCCCGCTCCCGGATTTGACGACGGAACGACGCAGACAATCGAAACGCAGGATCCCGAATCTTCGTCCGCTGCCCTGGTTTCAACGCCTGAGCCTGTCATTCCTTTGGACAGCAAATTCCCGGAAAAGTACTCCGACACCCCGTCTGTTCAGACTTATGACAAGTCCAACGTCGTCGAAACGCTATCTGACGGTACACAGAAGGCTTTGATTTACTCCTACAGCGGGAAAAATGCCGCTGTAGATATCTTTCACTATAAAAAGGGAAAACTTG
>JAEEGF011825060.1_pt1 | contig 18011 bp, 8 predicted proteins | sample 9134171 | NCBI WGS metagenome assembly JAEEGF01 (sample SAMN16246542, study PRJNA631951) | gut metagenome | biome: gut microbiome; feature: rumen; material: AP-attached | host: Bos | place: Iran: Karaj | collected 2018-10 | reverse complement strand
TTTATCTTTCTTGGGTGCAAAGGTAGGACAAAAGAAATGCAACTTGGTTGCAAAAATCAACACTTTGCTTGCTTTTATGACATAATTTTCGTAATTTCGCCGCCGAAATAAATGCTTACAGAAGAAAAAATGAAAATCCTAATTCTAAACGGTCCTAACCTGAACCTGTTAGGAACACGCGAACCAGGCATCTACGGCAGCAGTTCGTTCGACACCTATCTGCCCCAGTTGCAGAAACGCTATCCCGACGTGGAGATATCTTATTTCCAAAGCAACATCGAGGGGGAAATGATCAACAAGATGCAGGAAGTGGGCTTCACCTACGACGGCATCGTGCTCAATGCCGGCGCCTACACCCACACCAGCGTGGCACTGCACGACTGCATCCGCTCGCTGAAATGTCCCGTAGTTGAGGTACATATCAGTAATGTGCACGCGCGCGAGGAATTCCGCCACAAGTCGATGATAAGCAGCGCCTGCAAAGGCGTAATCGCAGGTTTCGGGCTCGACAGCTACCGACTGGCCATTGAAGCGCTGATTATTGATAAAGGATAATAACTTATCACTTCATCACTCATCACTTCATCACTTCTAAATGTCGATCGACGACTATATACTCGCCCACACGGAACCAGAACCGGAATACCTTTACCGGCTGTGGAGAGCCACCAACGTGCACCTGCTGCGAGGCCGTATGGCAAGTGGTCACCTGCAGGGACGACTGCTGAAGATGCTGGTGCAGATGATCAGGCCGAAGAATATTCTGGAAGTGGGCACCTTCAGCGGATATTCAGCCATCTGTATGGCCGAGGGACTGGAGGATGACGGCAAGGTGTGGACTTTCGAAATCAACGATGAAATGGAGGATTTTACGCGAAAGTGGCTGGAAAACGCTCCCAATGGCGAGCGCATCAACTTCATCATCGGCGATGCCATCACGGAGGCTCCCAAGCTGGGAATACAGTTCGACATGGCGTTCATCGACGGTGACAAGCGTACCTATCTGGAAACCTACGAGATGGCATTGCGCGTGGTGCGCCCCGGTGGTTTCATCCTGGCCGACAACACGCTGTGGGACGGTCATGTGCTGGAGCAGCCAAAGGCAGCCGACCGGCAGACACAGGGAATAGAGTCGTTCAACGACTATCTGGTGAAAGACAGCCGCGTGGAGCAGGTGGTGCTGCCACTGCGCGACGGACTGACGCTCATCAGAGTTAAATAGGCTCGCCCTAACGCCATAACGTCATAACGACATCCCGTCATAACGAAAAAAAATAAAACAATGAAAGAAAAAACCGGCTTGGTACTTGAAGGCGGAGCGCTGCGGGGACTGTTCTCGGCAGGCGTGATGGACGTGCTGATGGAGAACGGCGTGGAATTCGACGGGATTATCGGCGTTAGCGCCGGAGCTGCCTTCGGCTGCAACTACAAAAGCCGTCAGCCGGGACGGGCCATCCGTTACAATATGAAATTCGCCAAAGACTGGCGCTATTGCTCGGTGCGCTCGCTGATAAAGACGGGCGACCTCTTCGGCGGCGAGTTCGACTATCATTACCTGCCTACCTATCTGGACATCTTCGACACCAAGGCGTTCGACGAGAATCCCATGGAGTTCTATGCGGTATGCACCGACGTGGAAACGGGAAAGGCAGTCTATAAGAAACTGGACAAGTGTTCCTACGAGTGCTATGAATGGATAAGGGCCTCAGCATCGATGCCCCTCGCCTCGAAGATTGTGAACATCGGCAACTGGAAACTGCTCGACGGTGGCATCAGCGACAGCATCCCCCTGAAATACTTCCAGAGCATCGGCTACGAACGCAACCTTGTGGTGACCACACAACCCGAGGGATACCAGAAAGGAAAGAACCGGCTGCTGCCCCTAATTCGGTGTTCAATGCGAAAATTCCCCCATTTCATCGAGGCTTGCGATAATCGGCACCTGATGTATAACGAGCAACTGAAACATCTGGAAAACGAAGAAAGGAAGGGAAAGACGCTCGTGGTGCGCCCTGATTCGAAACTGGAAATCGGGCACATCTCGCATGATCCCGACAAGATGAAAGAGACCTACGAAATAGGGCGGAAGACCGCTGAACGGCGTCTCAGCGAAATGCTCGACTTCATCGCCGCAGGCCAGAAATAGGCGGGAATACTGTCCCGATAACTGCATTTTTATAAAAAAATGCCCGTTCGCTGAACTTCTTTTCAAAAATAATTGTATCTTTGTGGAGTAATTAACTAAAAATCCAACTATTATGGCTAAAGGAAAAAACAAGGGCAAACGCCTCAACAAGAAACAGCTGGTAGAAATGCTGAGCACCTTCTTCAAGCAAAATCCCAACGAGACATATTCATACAAGCAGATTTTCAAGAAGCTCAACATCGAGCAGCATCCCGTGAAGATGCTGGCCATTGACATCCTGGAAGACATGACCTGGGATGACTTCCTGGCAAAAGAAGGCGACGGAAAATACCGCCTGAACTTGCAAGGACAGGTCACCGAAGGTACGTTCATACGCAAGGCCAACGGCAAAAACTCGTTTATCCCCGATGGTTCCGACAAACCCGTGTTCGTGGCTGAGCGCAATTCGCTGTTCGCGCTGAACGGCGACCGCGTCAGGGTGACCATGATGGCACGTCGCGAGAAACATATCAAGGAGGCCATGGTGATCGAAATCCTGAAACGTGCCCACGACCAGTTTGTGGGAACGCTGAAGGTGGAGAAGAACTACGCCTTCCTCATCAGCGACTCGAAAATGTTCGTGCACGACATCTTCATCCCCAAGCGTAAGCTGAAGAACGGAAAGACGGGCGACAAGGCCGTGGTGAAAATCACCGAATGGCCGTCGAAAGACTCGAAGAACATCGTGGGCGAGGTGGTTGACATACTGGGACAGACGGGTGAGAACAACACCGAGATGCACGCCATCCTGGCCCAGTACGGACTGCCCTACAAGTATCCGAAGAACGTGGAAGATGCCGCCAAGAAGATTGACCCGGGCATCACACCCGAGGAAATTGCCCGCCGCGAGGACTTCCGCGACGTATGCACCTTCACCATCGACCCGAAGGATGCCAAGGACTTCGACGATGCCCTGTCGATAAAAATCCTTTCAGAAAAGGGCAACAGCAATCTCTACGAAGTCGGTGTGCACATTGCCGACGTGTCGCACTATGTGAAAGAAGGTTCCATCATCGACAAGGAGGCCGTGAAACGTGCCACCAGCGTCTATCTGGTCGACCGCACCATCCCCATGTTGCCCGAACGGCTCTGCAACTTCATCTGCTCGCTGCGTCCCGACGAAGAGAAACTTTGCTACAGCGTGGTCTTCAAGCTCGACGGCGAAGCCAACATCAAGGACTGGCGGCTGGTGCATACCGTCATCAAGAGCAACCGCCGTTTTGCCTACGAGGAAGTGCAGGAAATACTGGAGAAGAACGGCGTGAAGGACGGCACGGGCGAACCCGCACCCCACAAAAAGAAATACGAGGGCGAGTTTGCACGCGAAATCATCATCCTCGACGCCCTTGCCAAACAGCTGCGCAAGCGTCGCTTCAACAACGGAGCCGTGAAGTTCGACCGCGAGGAGCTGCATTTCGACATCGACGAAAAGGGCAAACCCACACGCTGCTACTACAAGAAATCGAAGGATGCCAACAAACTGATTGAAGAATTCATGCTGCTGGCCAACAGGACTGTCGCCGAGTCTATTGGAGGAGGAAAGAAGAAAGGACAGAAGCCGAAGACTTTCGTCTACCGTATCCACGACCAGCCCGACCCCACGAAACTGGAAAACCTGCGACAGTTTGCTGCAAAATTCGGCTATAGGATAAAGACCTCGGGCACAAAAGGTGCCATCTCACGCTCGCTTAACAAACTGATGGACGAGAGCAACGGCCGTCGGGAACAGAAAGCCATAGAGATGGTGGCCCTGCGCGCCATGATGAAAGCAAAATACTCAACGCAGAACATCGGCCACTACGGACTGGCCTTCGACTACTACACCCACTTCACCTCGCCCATCCGCCGCTATCCCGACACGATGGTTCACCGGTTGCTGACAAGGTATCAGGAAGGAGGCCGCTCGGCCAACCGCGACCACTACGAGGAACTCAGCGAACACTCGAGCGACATGGAGCAGATAGCACAGCAGGCTGAGCGCGAAAGCATCAAGTACAAGATGGTGGAGTTCATGAGCGACAAAATCGGAATGGAGTTCGATGCCCATATCTCGGGACTCACCAGCTATGGCGTCTATGCCGAAATTGACGAGAACCATTGCGAGGGCATGATTCCCATCCATGACCTGGACGACGACTACTACGAGTTCGACGAAAACAACTACGTGCTCGTTGGCCGCCGCCATCACCATCAGTATCAGCTTGGCGACGATATCCGCATCCGGGTGGCGCGGGCCAATATCGAGAAACGGCAGCTTGACTTCACTCTTGCCGATTAAAGAAAGACCCATCCCTGCCCCTCCCTGTGAGGGAGGGGGGAATAAAATAAGTGCCGCTTCCTAAATCAGGGAAGCGGCACTTTTTCGAGAGAGAGTGAGTATGTTGGTTACTTTACATACTTCTTGCCATTCTTAATCACTATGCCCTTCGAATGCTTGCTGACACGCTGGCCACCCAGGTTGTAGACTGGAACATCGGTCTCGGCGGCCTCAACGCCGCGGATACCGGTTGCGGTTTCCAAAGCATCCAGCAGACCGTTCAGGGCATCGAACAGTTCCTCTGAGCTGTCATTCTCAAGAGCCTCGTTGGCGGCATCAATGGCCTTCTTCACATCAGGATTTCCGGTAACTGCCTGTGCCTCAGGAATCAGCTCGTTGATAGCCTTGCGCAGGTAAGCCTTCTGGGCCTTGTCAATCTCGTCGGCATAGTTCTTGATATGCTTCGGCTGGTTGCTGTAGTCCTCGCGTACAACATCCTGCGTGTCGTACAGGCGCTGAATCTCGGCGGCAAACTCATCGGCGGGATCGGCACCGGTCAGGATGTCCTCACTCTCGGCCAACTCGTATTCCATCAGAGCGGTAGTGTAGTCAATCTCTGCCTGCTTCAGGTCTGCAAGAGCATTATCCAACTTCTTCTGGCTGGTAGGTGTCTCGGCCACGCTTTCAGCATCACGGATAGCATCGACAAGAGCCTTACCCTCTGTCTCGGGAGACTCCTCGTTGTTCTCATCATAGTACGGCATCGAGAACTTCAAGAGTTTCTTGGCCTCATCAATCTCTGACAGCAGGTCGCTGTTGTCACCGCTTGTAGACTCGGCAACCAACACAGGAATCTTCAGGTATTGTGTCTTGCCCTTCTGCGTACAGCTCACCACAACGGTGAACTCCTCGGCCTCAGTACCCTCGATGGTCAGCTTGCCGGCTTCGGCATCGAACGTGACGGTGGCCTTGACATCGCCAGGAAGTTCATCGGCCAAAGCATAGACCACAGTGCCCGTGGCATCGGTCGTGAAGAGGTCGGCCAGTGAGATTTCAGCCGCATCCTCTACGTTCTGCTGCGGAGCCTCCTTCTCAGGACGTGCGCTGTTGAAGTTATCCAGACAGAAGTATCCGGGAGTGGTCATGCCGTACTTATTGTTGCGCGAGCTCGACAGGAAGAACTGGAGCGTCTTCACGGTGCCCAGCGGCGAGAGGTCAACCCACTGCCAGGTGTCGAGATAGTAACGGTCGTCGGGATTCTCCTGCCGGTAGTCGGCCAGATAAACCTCCACAGACTTACCGTTGTCGGCCGTAACGGTCAGTTTGCACCAGTCGCCCTTGTCGAAGGCATCGCTACCCGTCTCGGCATTCTTGGTCATATCGTCCTTCACGGTGTAGGCATACACGTTCCAGGCATCGTTGGTGATGAACATACCGCGCAGCTCATCGCCCTCAGGATTGTTGAGCACGGTAATCTTTCCACCCTGCGGGAACGATACGACATAGTTCTCGGAACCGTCGTAGCCGCCGCCGGCAGCATTGTTGAACTGCTGCGTGAAGTAATCCTTGCCGTCGTACAACGTAGAAGTGCTGTTGCTATAGCTGAAGTTGTACCAGTAGTTCCAGTCGGGCATGAATCCGTTGTCGAACTTATAGCTTCCGCTGACGAACGTACTGGTGGTTTCTTCGGTTGAACCGGGCCAGAATCCGTCCTCGGGATCCACATAGAGCGTCTCGAAGGTGGCGGTGACAGCCTCACCCGTCACGATGGCACGCACGGTAGCGGTGTCGGCCTTTCCGGCATTGTCGGTAACCATAAAGATATAGTCGGTACATTCTGTCGGCGTAATCTTGACGGTGAAGATATCATAAGGCATTTCTTCGAAAGTCTCCGTCTTCAGCACATTATGCTTCTGGTCCATCCAAGTGAGCACATAGGGAGCGGTGGTCTCATCGACCGTCACCATAGCCATCAGCGAAACTTCTGTTCCGGACTCCACGGTCTCCTCGTCCTCTGAATTGTTGATGAATACCATAGCCTCGGGCTTCAGCGTCTCGGGCGGAGTAACCTCCATAGTGAAGGTTCCGGTCTCGCTCACCACACCGTCAACACCGCGCAGGCTGACGGGCAGGAAGTAAGCCTTGTAGTCGGCATTGCCTTCCAGTTCCTCCACCTCGACGACGGTCTCGGCATTGGCAGCCACGTTCTTCTTCGTCTCGCTGGCCTTCAACTCTTCAACCGTAGGAGCAGCCTCGTCGGCTTTCTTCACGATGTAGTAGAGCGTAGAGGCGAGGTCGGTCTTGACAGTGAACGCTGCCTTTCCGTCGAGATGCGTGATAATCTTCGGGTAACCCTCCTGAATCACAGGAGCACTCATGGCATTGGGGTCGTACTCGTAGGCACCGATGGTAATCTTCTCTGCCGGACGCTCCTTGCCTACGATGTCGGTGGTGACATAGCTCAGCGGCTGCGCCTTCAGCAGTTCTTCCTCGAGGTCGTTGGCCGGTTCGAGAATGTCGTCGGAGAGGAATTCCACCTTCTTGTTGACATTGCCCGTGGCACCCGTCTTCTCCTCGAATGCGGCGAAGTCGCCCGTGGTGCCTGATGCAGCACGGAAGAATGTCTCGCCATTGGTGAAGATGACGTTGTTCTGGAAGTTCAGCTTGTCTGTTCCCAGATTAGCGTCGTTATAGAGGTTCACGGCAAAGCCGTTGGTCTCGTTCTGGATGATGTTGTTCACCACGTTCACGTTGCCATAGCCCTCGCTAAGTGTCGATGAAGCCCAGAAGGCAGCGCCGCCGTTGGTTCCCGTCATACGGATGGTGTTGTAGGCCACGTTTACTTTCTTGACCTTTGCACCGTTGAACTTAAAGGCAGCGTAGCTGGCACTGAGCGAAGCCAGGTTGATGACGTTGTTGGCTATCAGCACTGGGGCCTCGGCCTTGCCTTCCAACTGGCGCAGGTTCATTACGGCACAATAGGTCTTCGGTGCCACGTTGAAGATGTTGCCGGTGATTTCGGTGGCCTCGTCGTATTCGTCGCGCAACTGCATGTCGAGGATGCCCACGCTGATCTTCGTCTCGGCATCGGCATCGATGTTGATGGTGTTGTTGCGAATCTTCACGCCGAGTTCATCCATCACGTAGATGGCCTTCTGGCCGTTGTTCTTGAAGGTGTTGCCCTCAATCACGCCGCCCACTTCCTTCGGCAGTCTTACGTAGCTGGTGCCGCCCATCGAAACGCCAATCTTACCGCCTTCGAGCAGACAGTTCCTGATGGTGAGGAAGTCGTTGTTGCGGTTCTCCTCGTCGATGATGGTGTGTCCCACGAGACTGACATCCTCGCCAGTCGTAGTGCAGATGGGAGCGTGCAGATAGCAGTTGTCGATGGTGGCATGACGGCTTTCGTCCTTCACCATCACCACGGCCTTGTAGGCTTTGTCGGTGGTATAGATTTCGAGATCTTTCAGCGTGACGTAGTTGGCCTCGTAGAGCGTCACCACGCCGTAGTCCTTCAGGTGCTGGTCGTCGCTGTAGCCGCCGGTGGTGTAGTTGTTGTGGAATATCTTCACGTCGCGCTGCCCGCTCTCGCTCTGCAGTGTGAGTGTGTTCGTGGCTCCCAGGCCCTTGATATTCGGAATGCGCACCTTCTCATTGTAGTCGCCGGCCTTGATCTTCAGCGTCACGGGACCTTCCATGCCCAGTGTGCCGAGGTCGTCGATGGCTCCCTGAATCGTGGCATAGTCGCCGCCCTGACCTACGGTGTACTCACCACTCTTGCCGCTGGCAATAGTGACGGAGGCAGTTGCAGTCTCGTCGATGCTGACGGTCGTTTCGCCTGTAGCAATGCTGTTCAGCGTCACTTCGCCCGTCTGCCCTACTTCGGCGTCAGTCTTCATGTCGCTGCAAATCCAGAAGTAGTAGATGCCGGCCTTGGTAAGCGTATACTTCTCGCTGAACTCCTTGACGGGCGAGAATGTAGAGGCGTTGTCGGTACAGTAGATATGATTAGCATCGATGGCTTCGCCCCCTGCGGTGAGGTTGAACGCCGTAATGTCGAGTGTGCCCATATCCGCATCGCCTTCGGTCTCGACGGTCACCTTCAGCATCTTCACCTCGGTCTGTCCTTTCAGCACTTCGGTGGTACTGATGTCCTCGGTGGCAACACCTACCACTTCAACGGCCTTCTTCTTGTAGCCCTCCACCTCGATGGCGAAGTTAGGACGGGTATAGCTGCCGGCACCGACATACTTAACGGTAATCTTTCCGCCGTCCTTCGTGGGGTCGGATACTATCGGGTCGAACTTAGCCGACGAACCGGTGAGGTCCACGATGAGCTTTTCATCGTTCACCTCGCTGCCCTCATAAATATAAAGGTGTGCGGTATAGCCGAACGAGAGGCCCTGGTTGGTCAGCCGGATGCTGCTGCCTTCCTCTTTCGGAGCAAAGGTGATGGTGCCATTCAGTCCGTCGGTACCGTCTCCCTCAGGACCGCCATCATCGTAGAACATGGTCTTTTGTCCGACGGCAAGGGTTATCACGCCGTTGTCGCCTTCACCAATCAGAATCATATTCTTCAGCGTGCGGGCACCCTCGGGGTCGCCGCTTTCCACGGCAACGTCAGTACCTGCATTCACGCTGACCATCTTGGCATCGATGGTCTGGCCTTCAGCGGCTTCAGAGCTCACGTCAGCCTTCACGGTAAATTTATTGTCGCCCTCGCTGAGTACAACCGGCCCACTGAGACTGATGGTCACTTCGGCAGCAGCCGCAGCCTCGCCGAGTTTCTTACCATCCTGCCACAGGCTCACCTTGCTGAGATTTGCCTCTGTTCCCTTCAGGTTTACCTTCACGTTGCTCAGCGTCAGCGGGTTCTGATCGCCGTCGGTTTTCACGTTGACGGTCAGCAGGTCTTGGTTGGATGCACCGATAGAAGCATCGGCCGTTGAAGCCTGCGCCACCTCAACGGCAGCCACGGTCATGGGCTTCGACTGGTATTCGCTGACTTTAGCCTCCCAGCCAGCAGCCGAAGAATACGAGTTGTTGGGGTTGAAAGAGATGGTCAGCGCACCGTCGGCAGCGGTAGAACGAATGGTCTTGCCAGGACCGTTCTTAAATTCTTCGCTCGTCTTTGGTTCCCACAGCACTTCGCCCGAAGTGCCCTGTCCGCTATAAATCTTGAACTTGGCACACGACGACGGACTGTAACTGCTGTAATAAATTGCAAACATCGAGAAGTCGATCTGGCAGATCATGCCCTCGTGTTTCGGAACGAAGATATTGACACGGTCGTCGGTTCCGCCTTCGTAGTTTTCAGAATACTCGCTCTTTGGATTCGTAAAGAAGTCCATGGCGTCATTCACGGTCTTGGTGACAGTGCCCTGGTCGGCATGCGAGAACACCTCGTTCTTCACATAGCTCTCTGCAACGGCGCCGTCGGCAACGTTCTCCGTCTTTTCAGCGCCGTTCACCAGTGCCGTCACGCTGACAGCCTTGGCCGAAACCTTCTGTCCGTTGAGTGCCTCTTCAAAGATGTCGTACTTCAGCGTAAAGATGTTCTCGCCCTCCACAAGTGCCTGCGGAGCGGTGAGGGTAATCACGAAATTATCGCCATTCACCTCGGTCTCGCCCACCTTCGTGGAACCGAAGAAGAGCGACGCCTTGCTGATGAGCGAACTGGTTCCCTCGGCTGAGAAGGCCATCTTGGTCACCTGCATGGCAGGCTCGGTGTCCTTTGCCTTCACCGTGACGGTCAGGAAATCCTGGCCGACATCGCTTGCGGCAACCGTCTCGGGGGCGGCAGCCGATGCAGTGACACCGTCGAAGTCCATGGCCTGCGGAGCGAACAGACTCACCTCGGCCTCGAAACCATCGGCCGCAATGTCGTTGCTGGCATCGCTGAACAGCACCACGGTCAGCGAACCGTCGTCGGCCGTTGAGCGTACCTTTGCCGTCTCGCCCTTCTGCAAGGTCTTCAGCAGGTTTGCCTCGCTCACCGTCTGTCCTTTATAGATGCGCAGTTCCTGGTTATAGTAACTGCCGTGCCAGATGCTGTTATTGGTGAAGTCGACCATCACTTTCTTGCCTTCAACGCCTGAAAGGAAGGTCACCTGACCGTTAGTCTTCGACACAATACCGCCGTCTTTTCCGCCTTCGTCATAGAACTGCAGCGGAGTCTCGCCTACGGTAATGGTCTGCGGAGTAGGTGTCATAATAACGATGGCGGGATTCTCCACAGCCACCGATGTGCCGGCAGCAAACGGACTGACGCCGGCGGGCTGTCCTTCGGTAGTAATCTTTGTAACGTCGAGCTGTACCTTAGCCCCTATTGCGGCCGTTCCAAGAATGTCGCCCTTGATGACGAAGTTGTTGGTTCCGTCGCTGAGCGCCTGGTTCAGGGTGAACTTATAGCCGCTGCCATCTGCTGAAACGGTGGCAGAGACAGGTGCGTCGCCATAGTAGAGTTTCAGGGCTGTGGGGTCAACCATGCCCTCATTTTTTGTCAAACTGAACGAGATAGACATCACCTTGTCGGGATTCATCACGCCTGTAGCGGTAACAAAGGCCGTTGCCAGGTCCACGTCCTGCTTCTTTGTAATGGTGGCAGAGACATTGTCATAACTCGAACCGGCACCGGTGACGGTCATGTTCTCCAGCGTGACCACCTTGACGGTAGCCTTCCAGCCCGTACACTTGTTTGAATTGCGATGCATGAAAGCCACCGACAGTGCGCCGTCGCTCGTTCCCGAGGTATAGACGGCAGGCAACGAAGGCTTGTTCTTGTTGTTGATTTTTTCGGCCATCAACGTTCCCGAAAGACCAGAAAGGTTTGACGATGAATTCACCTCGGAGCTCTTTGTTGCCCAACTGAACCCATCGCCGGCATCGGCAATGCCGTCGTACAGGTTGATGTAGAGGAAATAGTTGTCGCTGAATTGGTTCAGGTCGATTTCCTCGAAGGTAATCTGGACGGACTTTCCAGCCTCGGCAGGCTTGAAGACCGTCAGTGACTGAGCGTTGTAGCTATTGTTGTCGACGATGTTCTCTGTCCCCCAGGGGTCATAGAACGTGATGACCTCATCGCTTGCGACTTCAATCACTTGTTTTCCGAATTGCTGCTGATTGACGTCGCGGTCGGCCCATGCCCCGAGAGGCACGCCAAGAAGCGCAACAAGCAATATCAGCTGCAGATGTAATAAACGCTGTTTCATAAGCTGTTGTTATTAATTAGTATTGGTGTATAAGATATTTCCCGGCAGTGATACAGATGCACAGACTTATCCGCAGCCAATAAATACTGGCTGTGAACAGTGTCGATGGTCGTCTGTTGCGCCTCAAGCGGCCATACGCCAACGAATGCTATAAGGCACGTCAATGCCCTGATAGCTGGCTTTTTCATCGCATAACCATTAAATCATCTTCCACCGTCTTCCGCGAGACGGGAAAGAACAATAGTGAGAGGCAGGTCTTCTGACTCGTTGCCGATGCAAACGTCTTCCCGAAAAAAGTTCAGTGACGCGTTTGTTTGCACCATGAAGGGCAACTCACAGCTGCGGGACAGTCCAGGATTCGCACCTGATTCCCATTTTAATCGCCTGTGCAGCGAACCAATCACGTTTCAGGGAGCAAAGGTATAAAATTTTTGATTAAGTAAGCGCAAAAAAAATGAATAAATTATGCCGAACGTGAAAAAACAGGCAAATTATTGATTAAGAGAGCGCAAACACATTTCAAATCACACTTACCCAACCGAATCTGCATACTATTTCACGAAGAAGATTGCGGTCGCTAACCGGAATGGTGATAGCGATAGTCTCTTTCTCCTTACTGCCCAAACAAGACAAAATTCCCAAGCACGGGAACAATCAACCGAATAATAGCCACTTTTTAACTTAAGACAAAAACCGCGGCATCCCCGTGGAACAATGGTTGAGGCTGCTGTAGGAAGCTCATTAAACGCAGCTTCGTGGGTATAGAAATTGGTTAGTTTTTCATTGTTTACGATGTTTTTATCTGTTTGTTTCTTTGTTTCAAGAATAAATTGTATATTTGCAACCAAGAAAACAAATATAGGTAGAATATGGAAACTTCACCTTTACAATCCACTCCATTCACTCCGTTCCAGATTGAAATGCTGGAATTGATATCAAAAGTGAACTCCGAGCGTGAAATGAGTGATATTCGTCGACTGCTCGGTCAGTATTTTGCCAAGCAGGCCGAGGATGCCATCGACCGTCTGTGGGACGAAGGCGTGCTCAATGACGACGTGGTAGAAGGTTGGAAGAACGAACACATGCGTACACCGTACAAGCAGTAATGAATATCGTTCTTGACACCAACTGCCTGCTGATGTCGCTCTCACGCCGCAGCCGTTATTATCCCGTTTGGCGAGATTTCGTTGACGGGAAGTATACGCTTTGCGTCACTAACGAAATTCTTTCAGAATACGAGGAGATTCTTACCCAAAAGGTAGGCCCAAAGATTGCATCGAACGTCATCCAGGCTCTGATTGATTTGCCAAACACAAAGATGGTTCAAGTCTATTACCATCTTCGTTTGATTACAGCTGACCCTGATGACGATAAGTTTGTGGACTGTGCTTTCAAAGCCAATGCCAAATATGATGGTTTAACCCTAATGGGTTATTTGTCTTTATGACTCATAGGCTTTTCTTTTCTCTGGTTAGATAAATCTTCTCATTCATGGAAATCCATCGGCTTAATCATCGACTCGATGAATTGTATTTCATCGCCTTTCAAATCGTATTTTGCAAAGAGTTGATGGTCTATGTCTGCTATGCTACAGCTCCAATCAACATCTGAGGACGCAGTGAAGTCCTGCAAAGGAACATTTGCCCACAATTCCTTGGAATTATCTTGCGTCACCTTGATAGTACACAGCATAGTACGGGCAAAACGGCTCATGACATATTTCTGGCAAGCTTCTGCCTCGGCCAACGTGTCGAAGCTGCCTATGCCAATGAAGGTGTCCGTGTAAGCGAGATCTGGCTGACCTATTTCCACCCTGCCAAGTACACGGGCTGGTATGGGATTGCCAATCTTCCCCGCTGCGCCATCAGCCTTTGATATGATGACCTTGTATTTCGAAAGATTGTCAGCTGTGGTTATATAAGCTTTCTTGAACCACATACTGCATCTCTGGTTATTCTTGCGCCCATAGATCAACACATAGTCATTGCCGTCATCAGGTTTGCTGTCGTAAAACAATTCTGGGAATATACTGAAGATATTGGCCCCAAGACTATACTTGTGACCTTTGCTTTGCCTACCCTCTAACTCAGGATGCTCTTTATACAACACATCAGTCAGACCGTAAAGTTCTCTCGGTCCAACAATACTTGAGAATGGCGATTCATCTTTTGACTTCACTTTCTCGTATATAGAATGAAGCTCTTTGTATGGTGAGAAGAATCCTATCTTCCCATAGTTTTCATGCTTGTTCCAAAGAGAAATCACTATACCTCCATTTATCTCCACATCGGGGAACACATCAGAACTTTTAACCCAATAATCAGCAACTTTGAAATGTGGGTCGTTCAGCATTTTCTGGTTCCAGTCCTTTGGAGTTTTTCCTGCGTTGAAAAGGAAACGTGCAGGATGGATGAGCATACCTTCAGATGTCAGCGACATACCTAAATCCACAAACAAATGGTACAAAGGATCAGAGCCGTTTCCGTCGCCCACAATGTCAGAATTATAGGGGGGGTTGCCTATTATTGCATCGAATTTCATTTCTTTCAACCGTTTAATATATTCTTCTTTTTTGTTTTTATCAATCAAATCATACGAATAAAATTCTGTTATGATGTTTTCTGTCGGAATCCCTAACAACTTAAACATTTTCAGCGTGCATTCGTATGTAACTCCGTTAAGAGGTAGTGTGTAGATGTTCTTTTTAACAGCATCTTTATATCTGTTGATCAGGGCATACTCAAATTCACCCGTTTTGCCTGCGATATTAAGGAAGCGAGAATTGGCGCTCAAATCAGCAGGTAGATTATCCACCATCTTCTGAGCCTTGTCGATTGGCGTGATAATAATGTTCTTTGACAGGCGAGAGAACTTTCTCAATGCAGTTTCAACATCAGCTGTAGCATCATTGCTGAGATCATCAATATTATTAATCTTATTATCCAGGTTCGACAAACAAATATAGTTGATATGTTTCTGTATCAACTTCAGAGTATGAAGATCTAACATGAGATGCTGGGCAATGCGTTGGCAATCCTCATATCTCTCTATATTGTTTACAACATCAGCCAACGACTTTTCTTTATAATCAGACAAATATGCGAACAACAATATTTTGAAATAGTAGGTTTGAAGTTTCCTCCCTAACGCCTTCTGATCGTCCGCTTCACTGACTGGCTTCTTGCCATCCTTGTTTTCTTTATGATGTGTATCACTCCCGCCATCGGAATCACAGTCAATGCCCGTCCCCTCTCCACTGTAAGGGTCGTGCTTAAAAATGTTCTGGAGGTCAGTTATCTCAGCCTGCTTGGAAATGATGTCTTTCAACTCGTTAAACGCTAATAGACCTTCATCTACAAAAACATCATGAGCTTCTTCTAAAACGCTCTTGTTATTGTTGTACTTCCTTATTTCATTGACTATATCATTCTCTGTGACCTGCTCGATTTTGCCCATGTTCACATAAATGATAGGCGAAATGGCTACATCCCGCTTTAAAGTCTCTTTTATGGCATCATTACCTTTCTTGCCTTCGACGGCAGCATTAGCGATAACAGCACTGGAGTACTGCAGTCGGAACATTCGGGACGGGTCGAAATCTACAAGAAGAGTCTGGGGCTTCATGTCCCTTCTAAGATACTCTTCTTCCCCATCTGGTTTCTTTGAGTTAGTATCCCACTTTATCTTCTTAACATATTGGCTTTGAAGCCGATAGATGGCCTGGTCGTATTCTTGGGGCGACGATGTATCCTTTAGGAATATCATCGTATCCCACTCTTTTACGGTGCTTCCTGTCAACATCTTACCAACCGTTAGGGTGATGGTTCTTTTGTTTTCAGACTCACACTTGTCAATAAAAGCCTTTATATTTTTTGAATAATCACTGTTGCTAAACTCTTGAGGACAACCAAAACCAGAAATATTCAAAACGGTATACTGCTTGAACTTATTAAATAAGGTATCCTGCTTCAGTAACGCCTCCATTGCGTCACAAGATGCTCTCCACGGTAGCACCATCACGATATGCCGGCACATCTTAGCACTTTCTGTTATCTTGTCGTAATTAAGAAAGCTGAAAATGTTCTTGTCCTCTTTTTTGCCGTCAATAGCCTGTAGCATGTCTATGACTTCTTTCTCGTGCTTGAACTTCCTGTGGTGTGGATTGTTTTTGCTCATGGAAATGGGACTGAACAATTCATTCAGGTGATATTCCCTTCCATCCTTACTCATTTGCTCCAGCTTAGCTTTGGCAGACTCGTTAGGATGGAAAGCAAAGCGTACCATCTGTGGGAAACCATAGTAAGGGTTTTCCCATTCATTTCGCTCAAGGTTTTTCTCGTCGCTATACCAATCTTGTTTTGCTTGATATATGTCCCTGTACTGAACTGTAGCGATAATGTCTTCTTTCTTAAACTCACCGTTGAGCATGATACGGTAAGGTGTGCCAGAAAGGTGGAGTCTAACCCTGGGTTTAAACACTTTGATAGCAGCGTTTAGTTTCTCCATAGATTCGTCATCACCTTCTTCCTCCTTCTTGGCGACAGCTTCTTTTAGCAGTACGGCACCAGTTTTTGACGAACGTGCTGCAAAGTGAGTCTCATCGATTATCAACAAGTCGATTTTACCTTGGCTGTTCAGGTCAAACAAATCTTGATGCAAACCCTTAATCTTTTCACCCAATAAGTCTTGCAGCGTAAGGAAAACAACGACTTTGTTTCCACCACTAACCTGCCGCAGCGTGTCTGATATAAACGAAGGTTTCTCTTCTTTTAGTTTTTTTACATCAACAAATCTGTACCCTTCAAATATCAATGGACGCTGAACATTTTCTTTCCACTCCTGTCTGACAGACGTTTTTCCTGATACAACCACAACAAGTTTTGCATCCATAGCCTTTGCACAACAAAGTGCAGTAAAAGTTTTTCCAAAGCGCATAACTGCATACATCAGAAGGTTAGTCCTTCCTGCCTTCCATGCAGCAACAAAATTGTCTATTACAGGCACTTGATTACCACGTGGCTTCCAAGGCTCAGTCCGCTTATAATCTTGTTCTGCTTGAGGTAATCTGTCCTCTACATTATAGTATGTGTATGGACTACAGGGGTCGCCAAATTTCGACTTTATTTCAGTTATAGCATCCGTTACATCCCCTTTTTCTACACCTTCATAAAATTCGCTGGAGTAATAGATTCCAGGAGGCACTTGGTCTGGTTTTAACTGATTGTATCCTTTATTTTTAAGGTAATCGTGCACGGCATGGTCGCGAAAATATGTTTCTTCGTTGACAAGGGCACTTTCCTGACACAACTTGATGATGTTTTCATATTTAGCTCTCCACTCGTCTATGCGCACATTGACAGACCTGTAAGTGTCACCTATCTTTGTGTACGATGGTATGGTATCTGTTATAAACGCATAGATATGTGGCTCTACACGACCTTTAATGACTTTATCGACTATCTCTGTTTTCATGACAATTTTTCTTTCTTTGCCAACCCGTTGTACTTATGGAAAAAAAAGGTTTCACCTGTATCCCAATCCATCATCTTCACATAGATGCCGTTGTGTTTGTGAATAAGCCCCTTCTTACATCCAAGACAAGGGATTTCTTTTCGGATAACCTTACCTGTCATCAAATCTTTAGTTTCTTCAACACGAGTATGGCAGCTACGAGGAATCACGAACTTCAATCCATCCATCTGGAAGATGTTCCACGAAATGATGTCTGCTATTTCCTTAACCTGCTCAATGGCTGGTTCCTTGCCAAAACGATCTTCATGATAGTCGAAGAATGACATCAGAAGATTTTCACGAGCCAAAAGCAGATTATCACCTTGCCACTCAAAACCAAGTGTACCCTTATAGGCCATCTTCGCCCAATAAAGCCAGTCCTCACGCGTAGTGGTATTCTCATTGACGATGCGTAGTTTCCTGTCAAGCCATCCAATACGTTTGCTTAAATCTGTAATAGCTTCACCTGTCACAGTATCATAGCGACTTGCCAAAAAAGGAGCCTCGCCACAGGTGATTTCTATCACGCCCATACTGACATAATCCTGCCAAGTCTTGCCCTCTGGGAACTCAACTTTCTCTTGTGTGGGAGTCCAAAGATGCTTGCCTTTTTCCGTTGTCACAATGTTGAATACAGGCTTACGATTGAACCATCTTTCATCGACGCCGTTATTCATATTGTTGCAAATCCAAGAGGGAGTAAACACCTCAGCCATTTTCCTAGATCGCAGTTTTCTTTCCTCGTCGTTCTTAGCCACACGTGGCTGAATCACATTCTTGTGCTCTCTCGTAATCAGCTCAGGGGTGATATGCTGAAAAAAAGTGTAGGCATTACCCATAGAAGCAT
>JAEEGF011122911.1_pt1 | contig 18012 bp, 7 predicted proteins | sample 9134171 | NCBI WGS metagenome assembly JAEEGF01 (sample SAMN16246542, study PRJNA631951) | gut metagenome | biome: gut microbiome; feature: rumen; material: AP-attached | host: Bos | place: Iran: Karaj | collected 2018-10 | reverse complement strand
GTTGCTGAAGTCCTCCGACAGGAAGTCCATGGCGTTCCACAGGTAGTTCGAGCACCAGTACTGCCAGTCCTGGATGATGCCGTCGAGGGGCACGTTCAGCGCACGATACTGGTCTACTATCGACTCTGTCTCCTTGGCGGTCTTGTAGCGCTCTTTCGACTGCCAGAAGCCAAAGGTCCACAATGGGAACATTGGCACGTCGCCAGAGAGCTGGCGCATCTGCGCGATGACGCCATCGGCGGAGCCGCCATAGATGAAGTAGTAGTCGACACACTGGCCCACCTCCGACGCAAACGACATGCCGTTGGCGTTGTCGTCGAAGAGGGTTGGCGAGTAGTTGTCCCAGAAGAGTCCCCATCCCTTGATGCTCTGCAGCACGTTCTGGAAGTCTTCCAGGTTCGACTGCTCCATACGTTTCTTCTCGCCTCGGCGGTTCATCTTGCCGTTCTGAATGGTGCCCAGGCCATAGATGGCCTCGTCCTTGTCGAGTGCGAAGCGCTGGGTCACCTTATACTGTCCGGCATCGTTTCCCGTGGTGATAGGTTCGAAGCTGGCTTCGCTGTTCTCGCGCAGCAGCGTCTTGCCCTTGGCCACGAAGGTCAGTGCTCCCGTGCGTGGGTCCACCTTCACCGAGAGCATGCTGCTGCTCACGCTGTTGCCGCTGCGGCTCACCTTCACGTCGTCGGGCTTAGCTGTCACCACGAGGCTCTGCTTCCCCAGCGCCTTGCCAGTGGGTACTTTGGTGATTCTCACCGTCTGCGGGGTGTAGAACTCCACGCTGACGGTCGTCTTGCCAGCCTGTATCTCCACAGGCTCTGCGCTCACTGCAGCCGTTGCCAAGCACAGCAATGCTGCCAAAATGTGTCTTCTGTTCATCATGCAAATTTTTAGTTATTCGGTTCGATGGTGCAAAGGTACGACAAATCGGCGGATTAGCTGCAAAACAAACGAAAAAGAATGTCGCCCCAAATGTTAAAAATGCAGAATGCCAGCAAATCTTGGGAACAACCAACCCCGCCACGCGGTAAACATCTACGCTTCGCGACTTGGAAAAAACAAAATAAAACACGAAAAAACCAAATAAAACCACGCTTGATGTTTCCTCTCCCCCATTGTTTTTTCTTGTTTTATTTGGTTTTATTTTGTTTTTTCAAACCCCGCCCTGCGGTAATTGCGCGTTTCGCCGTTTATGTCTGCGACGCAACGCGAATATCCGTGCGCTCGGCTCTGCCGCTTGCTACCGAAGGGACGCAAGAATGACCCGCGAATGACCCGTGAATATTTATTTGGGCGCAGCATTCATGATTATTCGTGAGCCATTTATGCACATTCGTGTAGCGTCGCAGACATAAATATATTTGCCTACGGCGTAACATGAATGTGCATAAATGAAGCACGAATGAATCACGAATATTTATTTGCGCGCAGCATTCATGATTATTCGTGACTCATTCATGCACATTCGTGTAGCGTCGCAGACAAAATTGCCTACGGCGTAACACGAATGTGCATAAATGAATCACGAATGTGCATGAATGCTACGCGTCATTCTTCTGCGCGGTAACCGCTCGACTCTGCCGCTACCAACGGGACGCAAGAAATTCTTCATTCTTCATTCTTCATTCTTCACTTCCTACTCGTTTTTTTTTACTTTTAACGCTGAAACGCGTCAAGATACCAAATATTATTCGTAACTTTGCATCCGAATTAGAATTTTAACGGCATAGCATTATGTGTACAGTAACATTAGAGTACAATCAAAGCAACGCGCTGGCACGGCGCAAGCTCGCTGCATTGCTGGCCACAGGGCTGTTTGTGAAAATGAATGAGACGTTCGACGCGCCAACGCCCGAAGAGGTGGAGGCACACCGTGAGTTGAGGGATGTCATGCTTGACCATTCCCGCAAGAGCATGTCGCCCATCATTGCCCGCTATTTATGAAGTACCATCAGAGAGACATCGTCGAGGTCAGCTTCCTCTTTCCCGACGGCACGTTTAAGCCGCATCCTGCCATCATTGTCTCCAACGACCAGTTGCAAGAGGACGAAGAAGGGATGTTCTACCTCGTCCTCATCACGTCAAACGACTGGCTCAATCCGCAGTATTCCTATCCATTGACCGATGAGATGGTTGAGGGCTTCACATTCTCAAAACCCAGTCTTGTGAAATGCCAGATTATTACGGGTAATATTGACCGCGATGTCACTCGTCGCCTTGGTAGTATCAAGCAGAGGTATTTTGATGAAATTGTCGACAAGATTATAGAATCGATATTCTAATCTCATTCACGGCCATTCCTGCGACCCGTTGGCAGCAAACGGCAAGGCCGACCGCGCGTTACGCCGTAGGCAAATATATTGATGTCTGCGACGCAACGTGTAAACATATCTACGCTTCGCGACTTGGAAAAAAACAAAATAAAACACGAAAAAAAAACAAATAAAACCAAGATTGACGTTTCCCCCCGCTGTTTTTCGTACGGTTGAAAAGACGGTAGCGTTTTTTGAAGATTCCAGACGCTTTCAGCGTCTTTTCAACCTCGCTGTTTTTTCTTGTTTTATTTGGTTTTATTTTGTTTTTTCAAACCCCGCTCTGCGGTAAAAGCGCAAAAATAAAATTTACGGCTCATTCACGTTTCATTCTTGCGTCCCTTCGGTAGCAAGAATGACCCGTAAATGACCCGTGAATAATATTTGGCGCAGCATTCATGATTATTCGTGACTCATTCATGCACATTCGTGTAGCGTCGCAGACATAAATATATTTGCCTACGGCGTAACACGAATGTGCAAGAATGAATCACGAATGTGCATAAATGCTACGCGTCATTCTTCTGCGCGGTAACCGCTCGGCTCTGCCGCTTGCTAACAACGGGACGCAAGAAATTCTTCATTCTTCACTCTTCATTCTTCACTCTTCATTCTTCACTTCCTACTCGTTTTTTTTACTTTTAACGCTGAAACGCGTCAAGATACCAAATATTATTCGTAACTTTGCATCCGAGGCACCTACCGAATGTACGCATGAATACGAATGAACGCATCCCATTCAGTTGAATTTTGAAAAACAGGGAAAAACAAGAAAAACAGGAAAAAAGGTTTCGTACGGTTGAAAAGACGCTTTCAGCGTCTTTTCAACCGTACCTCGCTGTTTTTTCTTGTTTTATTTGGTTTTATTTTGTTTTTTCAAAACCCGCCCTGCGGTAAGAACGACATAAATATTAATACGCCGTAGGCAGAAGCTCCGAACGGGATATAGAGTGAAAACAGGTTGGCAGCGGCCGCTGCCATCATTGTTCCCGCCCGCTGCCATCATTGGCAGCGGCCGCTGCCAATCATGAGGGCGGCCGCTGCCAACCTAAAAGTCATGGTGTTTTTCCCGCTCCGCCGTCGCCGGTTCCCTATTTGCCGTGGCCTCAATCCGCTAAAACGACATCTGAAAAGCAGGGAACAGCAAGAAATGAAAACAATGACCGACCAATCGGATGTTACACGAAAGAAAATTAAAACAAATAAAACCACGCTTGATGTTTCCTTCCGCTGTTTTTTCTGGTTTTATTTGGTTTTATTTTGTTTTTTCAAAACCCGCCCTGCGGTAATTGCGCGTTACGCCGTTTATGTCTGCGACGCAACGCGAATACCCGTGCGCTCGGCTCTGCCGCTTGCTACCAAAGGGACGCAAGAATGGCACGCGAATGACCCGTGAATATTTATTTGCGCGCAGCATTCATGATTATTCGTGAGTCATTTATGCACATTCTTGCTTCCCGTTGGTAGCAAGCGGCAAGGCCGAGCGCGTGTAGCGTCGCAGACATAAATATATTTGCCTACGGCGTAACATGAATGTGCATGAATGAAGCACGAATGTGCATGAATAATTCTTTGCGCAGCATTCATGATTATTCGTGAGCCATTTATGCACATTCTTGCGTCCCGTTGGTAGCAAGCGGCAAGGCCGAGCGCGTGTAGCGTCGCAGACATAAATATATTTGCCTACGGCGTAACATGAATGTGCATAAATGAAGCACGAATGTGCATGAATAATTCTTTGCGCAGCATTCATGATTATTCGTGAGCCATTTATGTATATTCGTGTAGCGTCGCAGACAAAATTCGTACGGTTGAAAAGACGATAGCGTTTTTTGAAGATTCCAGACGCTGAAAATCGCGATTGAGCGAGGGCCATGCAAGCATGCTTGCAGATGGCCGAGCATGAGCGATTTATCCAAAGCGTCTTTTCAACCTCGCTGTTTTTTCTTGTTTTATTTGGTTTTATTTTGTTTTTTCAAAACCCGCCCTGCGGTAATTGCGCGTTACGCCGTTTATGTCTGCGACGCAACGTGTAAACATATCTACGCTTCGCGACTTGGAAAAAACAAAATAAAACACGAAAAAACCAAATAAAACCAGGATTGACGTTTCCCCCCGCTGTTTTTTCTTGTTTTATTTGGTTTTATTTTGTTTTTTCAAGTCCGCCCTGCGGTAAAAGCGCGTTACGCCGTTTATGTCTGCGACGCAACGCGAATGACCGTGAATGACTCGTGAATATTATTTTGCGCAGCATTTATGATTATTCGTGCTTCATTCATGCACATTCTTGCGTCCCGTTGGTAGCAAGCGGCAAGGCCGAGCGCGTGTAGCGTCGCAGACAAAAATGCCTACGGCGTAACACGAATGTGCATGAATGAATCACGAATGTGCATGAATGCTGCGCGACGTTCTTCTGCGCGGTAGCCGCTCGGCTCTGCCGCTTGCTACCAACGGGTCGCAAGAAATTCTTCATTCTTCATTCTTCATTCTTCATTTAAAAAATCTTCATTCTTCATTCTTCATTTAAAATAATCTTCATTTTAAAAAAAACTTCATTCTTCATTTAATTTTTGTCTATTCTGATCAAAATGTGATCAAAATAGACAAATAGGGTAAATTTCCCGCGAAAAAACGAGGCCAATCCAAAAACTTGTCGTAACTTTGTAGCACAAATCCGCCCCGCCAGCACCGCAGCCTTCCAACACACAACGCAAGGCAAAAGGCGACGGAGCAAATATCATCATCATTAGACAACAAAACTAAAAACTACAATGAGAACAAACAGACAACACTGCAACGTGAGGGCCATCACCCTCGCCGCCCACTACCGCATAGTGGAGGGGGCAATCTGGGCCAAGCGCTGCCTCCCGAGGGTGGCAATGACGCTACTCGCCCTGTTCAGCTTCATAGGGGCAAGGGCACAACAGACACTCACCGTGTGTGACGGTACTGACAACAACCGTTTTGTTCCGTTCTATGGTTCGTATGCAGACACCCAAGGAGCAGCTTCCGAATTTGTCATTCCCAGCCACCTGTTGGGGGAAATGGCAGGCGGAACCATCACCGCAATGACGTTTTATCTCCAGCAACCCGCTGCTGAGGCCTGGACAGGCACTCACCAAGTTTATATTGGCGAGGTGGATGCCACAACTCTGACGGGCATTACAGGCCCCGGTTCATTCACCGTGGTCAAGACGGCCAGTTTTGATGCCACAGGAGCGGAATTGACAGTAGTGTTCGACGAGCCGTACACATACGAAGGTGGCAACCTGCTGATTGGCACCTACGTTAGTGTGGCAGGCAACTACAAAAATGCTTATTTCTATGGTGTCAGCCAAACTGAAAACACGGGATGGTATAGAGGTGGATCAACTTTTGGTGGAGCACAGTTCATCCCGAAGACCACCTTCACCTACGAGCCTTCCACAGGTTTAACCTGCGCCATGCCCTCCACCTTTGTGGTTACTGACATCACTACCAGCGGTGCCTCTTTCGTGTGGAAACTCACAGAAGCAGGAAGCTACCGTTTTGAGTACAAGAAAGCCAGCGATACTGAATGGACACCAGTTATAATAGATGGGCAAGGCGGAGCAGGAAATGAATCATATATTTATACTTTGTCAGGCTTGGAACCTGAAACAGACTATTATGCCCGCGTAAGGGCTATCTGCGGAGAAGGCTCTGAAAGTAACTACAAGAGTCTCAACTTCACTACACCTGTGTCATGTCCCGACGGCAAGGTGTGCATCGGAACAGGCACTGCCACCAACACTATTTTTCCCGCCAACAATAATTATAAATATAATCTGACCGAGCAGATTTACACCGCTGACGAGATTGGCGAAGCCGGTGCCATCCTGAGCCTTGACTTCTTCAAAGCCAGTACCACCGAAATGGTGAAAGATTTGGACATCTACATCGTGAGCACCGACAAGACCGCCTTCGAAAGCAATACCGACTGGATTACTGTCACTGCCAGCGACCTCGTCTATCGCGGCACCGTGACCTTCGCTGACAACGACTGGACCACCATCGAGCTGGATGAACCTTTCGTCTATGATGGCCATAGCAATATCTGCATCGTTGTTGACGACAACACAGGCAGCTATAAGAACGGCACACCTTTCCGTGTGTTCGATGCCTCAGGTTACCAATCAATCTGGTATCATAGCAACGGCACCAATCTTGCCCCCACTGGCACTATCAATGCAACAGGCACCGGTTACTCCAAAAAGAACCGCATTCGCTTGGGCTTTGGCGAGCCACCTGCTTGCCCGAAGCCCACCGGCCTTGCTGCTTCTAATATTACAGCCCATACTGCCACGCTGACTTGGACGGCTCCCGCAACCGAGAAACCCGTAACGGGCTATGTCTATCAGTATAAGAAAGCCAGCGACACGGAGTGGAGCACAGGAGCATCTGTGACGACCACCTCAGTAGCGCTCAGCGGCCTGAATGGCCAGACCACCTACGACTTCCAGGTGCAGGCCGTCTATGCCGATGGTGCGAGTACATTCATAGCCACCACCTTCACCACCCTCGAGGCAGCTCCCGCTCCCACCGGCTTGGCAGCCACCAAAGTAACGACAACCTCTGCAACCTTGAAATGGGAAGGAGTCGCCAGCGAATACAATGTGCGCTATAGTGTTGTGTCGCATGACGATGTGCTTGCAGAACAGAACTTCGATGACAGCAGCTTGGGTTCATGGACTACCATCGATGCCAACGGTGACGGATTTGGCTGGATACTTGCCACAGCAGCAGCTGGTGTTTACCATCAATCTGGTGTTGACCTTACCGGTTATGGTCACAACGGCTCTACAGATTTCCTGATTTCTGGCTCATATGGTTACTATGTCGGTGCTCTGACTCCCGACAACTATCTTGTTTCGCCGCAAGTACCATTGGGCGGCAGCATCAGCTTCTGGGCGCAAGCACAGGATAACACTTATCCTGAAGAGCACTTCGGCGTGGCCGTCTCTACCACTGGCAACACCAATGCAGCCGACTTCACAACCATTGCTGAATGGACACTGGAGAATGACGGCACGAATTCTAATGTGCCAGGCCCATGGAGAAAGTTTACTGTCGACTTGAGTGCCTATAGTGGTATGGGCTATGTAGCCATCCGCCACTTTGACTGCACCGACCAGTTCCTGCTTAATATTGATGACATCGTTATTGAAGGTCCTTCTGATGGGGCGCAGTGGACTGAGTTGACCGTTAGCGGCAACAGCGTTGACATTGGCGGCTTGAAGCCAGAGACTGAATACGCATGGGAAGTGCAGGGCAATTATGGAGATGACGGTTTAAGCACATGGAGAACTGCCACCTTCACCACGCGCTCATTCACTGATGCTCCGAGTGACTTGGATGTTACCGACATCACGTCTACCACTGCCACACTCAACTGGGTGGGCAGCCAGGACAGCTATCATGTGAAGTACAGACATGAACTTTCTTCTGTTGACCCAGCCGAACCAGCCACCATCATCCTCGAAGCACATAATGTATGGGCCAACGGTTCCGGCTATCAGATGCTGCTTGATGCCAATGCTACTGCTTACGGCACCATCATTCCCGCATCAGGTGCATTGACCCAAAGCGGCGATGCCTCAGCCGAGACCTATGCTGAGTTTGAGTATAAGATTCCTGGCAACGCCGATGGCTCCATGACCACCCAAAACATTGTGATTGACGGCAGTGTTACCATTCAAATTCCTGCTGGCACCTACGATTGGTGCATCACCAACCCAAGTCCCAACAACCGTGTGTGGATTGCCGGCAGCTATGGCAATGTGGATGGCCGCTACGATGACTTCGTGTTTGAGCCTGGTGTGACTTATCACTTCACTATGAAGGGATATGGCAGTGATGATGGTGCCACATTAGAAATCACCCGTCCTATGAGCGACTGGATTACAGTAGACAACGTCACCAGTCCTTATGAATTAACGGGCCTCACTCCTAACACTAACTACGAATGGCAGGTGCAGGGTGTTTTAAGTGGCGCTACCACCGAATGGTCAGTCAGCAGCAGCTTCACCACCGAATGCGCCCCCTATCAGGTCCCGTATGCGTGCGGCTTTGAAGACAAGGCCGACTTGAACTGCTGGACGGTGATTAGTGATCAGTCGCTTACTGGCGTACATAAGGGGGCAGGCTTTGGGCATACAGGTGCCAATGCCTTCGAGTTCTGGCAAACTACAAATCCTCCCCAATACCTCATCTCACCCAAACTGAGCGGCATTCGGAACAGCTTGCATGTGGAGTTCTACTATCGCCGAGGGAATTCAAGTAATGTAGAAACCTTCCACGTGGGCTACTCCACCACCGACAATAATCCCGAAAGCTTCGTTTGGGGCGACGAAATCAACGACGCTACCACTACTTATCAGCTTTTCTCGGCCGACTATCCTGCCAACACCAAGTATGTGGCCATCAAGTACACTTCCAATGACAAAACTTCGCTCCTCATCGACGACTTCCTCTTTGAGAACGTTACTGCCTGTGTGCAGCCCACCGACCTGGCCACCACCTATGTGGGCGACCGCACCGCCACGCTGGGCTGGACGGGCTACAACGACAGCTACCACGTGGAGTATAGGAAGCCAGAGCCTGCAAGCGTGCTGCTGAGTGAGGACTTCGAATACGCATCGTTCTTCGAAGCCAGATGGAACGTGGTGAACAACAGCGTGAACTACATTGAAACAAACACTGGAAAGATAGAGCGCCGATACAGGGCATCTCGTCATGGAGGCGATTATTCATTCCGCTTCTCTTCCTGCTCCTACGGCGACAGCTTCGAGGAGTACATCATCAGCAAGAACGCGCTGACGGGCGTCACCGACGAAACGGTGATGGAGTTCTATTATAGTTGGACTGAAGACGAAGATTACATCCAGGTGGGCTATTCGAGCACCACGAACGACATCGCCAGCTTCACCTTCGGCGAGCCGTTCAGTTCCTCGGGCGGCTGGGGGCAGTTCCATGAGGCCGTGCCGGTGGGCACCAAGTATGTGGCCATCAAGTACACGGCTGCCGAGCGTTACCAATCGAACATCTACATCGACGACATCGTCATCGGCAATCCCGCCGACTGGCAGACGGCAGACACCAACGAAGCGACCGTCACCCTGACAGGGCTCGAGCCCGCCACCATCTACGACGTGAGGGTGCAGGGCGACTGCGGCAACGGCGACGTGAGCCCCGTGAGCGAGACCATCACCTTCACCACCCTCGAGTATCTGCCGGGTGATGTAAACGGCGACGGTGGCGTGACCATCGCCGATGTGCTGGCCGTGGCGGAATACATCATCAACGACGGCTACACCACCGGCAACTTCAATTACCAAGCCGCGAATGTGGACACCAGCGACTACTACATCACCATCGCCGACGCGGTGAAGATTCTGGAAATCATCCTGAAAGGGGGCCCCAACACGAATGACCCCAGCTCAGACGACGGTCACGACTACGTAGACCTGGGCCTGCCCTCCGGCACGCTCTGGGCCACCTGCAACGTGGGCGCCGACACCCCCGAGAGCTTTGGCGGCTACTTCGCCTGGGGCGAGACGGTGCCCTCCGGCCAGGAGGATACGAGCAACACCATGAATTATGCCTATGCTGGCAACTATACGAAGACTTATTATGACTGGAGCACCTACAAGTGGTGCGAAGGCAGTAATAATAAGATGACCAAGTACTGCACCAGCAGCTCCTACGGCTATCATATATCTATTGACAACAAGACCGTACTCGACCTGGAGGACGATGCCGCCTACGTGAACTGGGGGCAAAACTGGTGCATGCCCACTCTAACGCAGTGGGATGAGTTGCGCACGAACTGTACTTGGACATGGACTACAAAAGACAATGTCAGCGGCTATGAGGTGACGGGGACAAATGGCAACTCCATCTTCCTGCCCGCCGCAGGCTACCGCTTCAATAAGTCGTATGGCGGTCTGTTGCAAGGCTACTACTGGTCGCGCACGCTCAACGACGGAGTTTCGAATAAGGCACTTTACTTGAACTTCCTTTCGAGCAACGTCTACTTGTACAGCATCGAACGCTGCAACGGTCTAAGTGTGCGCCCCGTTCGGCGTTAGAGTGAAGGGGCCTCACCCCCGACCCAGCGGGTGTTTCGCAAAAATAAAATTCACGGCTCATTCACGTTTCATTCTTGCTACCGAAGGGACGCAAGAATGACCCGCGAATGACCCGTGAATATTTGTTTGGGCGCAGCATTCATGATTATTCGTGAGCCATTTATGTATATTCTTGCGTCCCGTTGGTAGCAAGCGGCAAGGCCGAGCGCGTGTAGCGTCGCAGACAAAGAAATCATTCTTGTTTTATTTGGTTTTTGAAATCCGCCCCGCACTGAAAGAATCTTTCGAAATCCTTTCTGCGTCACAACTTTTTTTCGTACTTTTGCAGCGTGAAACAAGTGCTTCGACATTTTTGCCCATTATGGTGCGTGGCGCTGCTGGCTTTGGTCACGCCCGTGCGTGCCCAAGATGATGCGTTGGCCGAGATGGACAGCGTGGAGGTGGGGCTGCTGACGTGCTCGCCCCACAACGAGGTGTACAGCCTCTACGGACACTCCGCCCTGCACTGGCACGACCTGCGCAGCGGTCGCCACTGGGTGTTCAACTATGGCGTGTTCGACTATCGCAAGCCCCATTTCGTGTGGCGCTTCATCATGGGGCAGACCGACTACCGCTTAGAGGCCACCACCGCCCTGCGTGCCTGGTGCGACTACTACCGCAGCTGGGGCAGCAGCGTGGAGGAGCAGGTGCTCAACCTGACGGCCAGGGAGAAACTGCGCCTGAACCAGGCGCTGGCCCTGAACCTGCAGCAGCCGGAGTATCGCTACAACTTCTTCTACGACAACTGCTCCACGCGGCCCCGCGACATCCTTGAGCGGTCGATAGAGGGAAAGGTGACCTACGGAGAGCGGCTACACTACGCCCCCACTTTCAGGGAGATGATACACCGCTGCACCGAGGACCACCCCTGGGCCGCCTTTGGCAACGACCTGCTGCTGGGCCTACGTGCCGACCAGGCAACGACGCAGCGCGAGCGACAGTTTCTGCCACAGGACCTGATGTGGGACTTCGACCACGCCACCGTCGTGGGCAGCGACGGGTCGAGACGGCCCTTGGTGCTGCGCCGCGTGGTGCATGTGCCTTTAGGACAGCCAAAGCCCATGGGCGGCTTCCCCCTCAGCCCCCTCGTCAGCATATTGCTCTTTGCCGCCGCATCGGTGGCCATCGCCCTCTATGAGCATCTGCGCAGATGCCAGCTGCGGTGGTGGGATGTGCTGCTGATGGCGGTCACCGGCGTGGCGGGCTGCCTGCTGACGCTGATGTTCTTCTCGGAGCATCCGGCCACCAGCAGCAACCTGCAGGTGCTGGTGCTCAATCCGCTGTCGCTGCTCTTCATCCCCGCTGTGGTCAGGCGTCGGCGCACCCGCTGGTTCAGGCTGAGCATGGTCTTCGTGCTGCTGTTCCTGGTGGGCAGCCTGTGGCAGGACTATGCCGAGGGCATGGAAATTGTGGCATTATGTTTGCTGTTAAGATGTTGGATTCATCGACATGACTAATATTAAGATCTACTTGACGCTGCTGGCCGTGCTGGCTTTCCATGCCGAGAGCCGTGCACAACAACCGAAGGCCGGCGCTACGCCCAAGCTGGTGGTGAGCATCGCCGTCGACCAGTTGCGCACCGACTATATGGAGGCCTTCGCCCCCCTCTATGGCGAGGGCGGGCTGAAGCGTCTGCTCGGTCAGGGCGCGGTGCTGGCCAATGCCGCCTATCCCTTTGCACCCGTCGACCGGGCCTCGGCCATCGCCGCCATCGCCACGGGCACCACTCCTTATTATAATAGTATTGTGGGGGGCCGGTGGCTCAACCGCGAGACGTTGCGCCCCGTGGGCTGCGTCGACGACCAGCGATACCAGGGCATGCTCACCTCGGAGACCGCCTCGCCCGCCGGGCTGGCCACGTCGTCGCTGGCCGACGAGCTGAAGGTGGCCACGGGCGGCAAGGGGCTGGTGTATGCCATCGCCCCCTTCCGCGACGCCGCCGTGCTGGCCGCCGGCCATGCTGCTGATGCCGCCCTGTGGATTGACGACATCTACGGGCAGTGGTGCTCGTCGACCTATTATCTGCAGACCATGCCCCAGTGGCTCAGCTCGTTTAACGCCAGCAACGCCCCCGGCGAGCGCATCGGCCACGTCACGTGGGAGCCGCTGACCGAGCAGACGGGCACCTTCAACCACTATCTTCAGACCACCATCGACGGCAAGCCCTTCAGCCATCAATTCAAGGGCAGCCAGCGCTTTGCCGAGTATAAGCGCAGCGCACTGGTGAACACCGACGTCACCGACATGGCCATGCGCTGCGTCACCAACACGGGCATGGGGCGCGACAAGGTGACCGACCTGCTGGCGCTGACCTACTATGCGGGACGCTTTGGGCAGCAGAGCATGACAGATTGTCAGATGGAGCTGCAAGACACCTACGTCAGGCTTGACTTGGAGCTGGACCGTCTGCTCACTTATATCGAGCGCAACATCGGCCTCGACGATGTGTTCGTGGTGCTGACGAGCACGGGCTACAGCGATGTGGAGCCTGCCGACTATGAGCGGTTCCGCATACCCACGGGAACGTTCAACCTGAGCCGGACGGCCAGTCTGCTCAACATGTATCTGGGAGCCATCTGGGGGCAGGACATGTATGTGGAGACCATCTACGGCAATCAAATCTTCCTGAACCACAAGCTGCTGGAGACGAAGAAAATCAGCATTGGCGAAGCCACCAGCCGCGCCCAAGAGCTGGTGGCCATGATGGACGGCGTGCGCAATGTGTACACCTCGCTGCAGCTGCTCACCAGTCAGAGCGCCCAGACCGAGAAGACGCGCAACGCCTTCAACCCACAGCACTGCGGAGACATCATCATAGAGACGGCACCGGGATGGCGCGTGCTGAACGAAGACACGCACGAGAGCCATATCCCCGATGCCAGCTACACACAGTTCCCCATCATCTTCTTCGGAGCGGGTGTCAGCCCTGCCCTTGCCCCTGCATCGACAGCCGCCAACCCCGTGGGAATAGAGCGTATCGCACCCACCATTGCACGTGCCATACGCATCAGGGCACCCAATGCGTGCACCGCACAACCAATATTTTGACTTTTTTTGCCGTTTATAGCAAAAAAATGCGTAACTTTGCACGCTGAAATGAAAAAACCATTGTGATAATAAACGAAAATTCAAGTTTCGCAAGTAATGAAAACCCTGTGTAGAGACGGCCTGAAAGGCCAAAAAGCACTTAGCCCAGGGCATCGCCCTGGGTGCAAGGATGTGGGAAAATTCGCCCTGAAAGGGCAAAAGCCCTATCTCGTCCATTATGCTTTTGCCCTTACAGGGCGTAGGCTGCGTACCACATCAACCCAGGGCGATGCCCTGGGCTGGGCGCTTATTGGCCTTTCAGGCCGTCCCTTCGGTAGCAAGCGGCAGAGCCGAGCGCAGGCCGTCCTTGCGGAACTTGCGAAACTTGAATAACGAAATACCGTCATAACGACATAACGACAAATAAGAAAAATGAATCTGAACAAATTCCTGAAGTCACTCTTCGGCGACAAGGCTTCGCGCGACATGAAGCTGATTCAACCGTTCGTGGAAAAGGTGAAAGCCCAGACACCGAGAGTGGAAAAACTTGACAACGATGCACTGCGTGCCCGCACGCAAGAAATACGTCAACAGGTGCAGCAGGCGGCTGCTGAGCAGAAGAAGGAAATCAATGCGCTGAAAGCCACCATCGAAGATACGCCGCTCGACGAGCGTGCCGACATCTTCGCCAAGATTGACAAGCTGGAGAAGGACGCGCTGGAGGTCTATGAGGGCGCCTTGAACGAGGTGATGCCCGAGGTGTATGCCATCGTGAAGGAGACGGCTCGCCGCTTTGCACAGAACGAGGAGACGGTCGTCACAGCCACCGACTTCGACCGGGAGCTGGCCGCCGACCCACGCAAGGACTTCATCACCATCGACGGCGACAAGGCCATCTATCACAACCACTGGACCGCTGGTGGCAACGACCTGAAATGGGAGATGGTGCACTACGATGTGCAGCTCTTCGGTGGCGTCGTGCTCCATCAGGGAAAGATTGCTGAGATGGCCACGGGTGAAGGTAAGACCCTGGTGGCCACCCTGCCCGTGTTTCTGAATGCACTCACCGGCAACGGCGTACACGTGGTGACGGTGAACGACTATCTGGCCAAGCGCGACTCTGAGTGGATGGGTCCCCTCTATATGTTCCATGGACTCAGCGTCGACTGCATCGACAAGCACAAGCCCAACTCGCCAGAGCGCCGCAAAGCCTATATGGCCGACATCACCTTCGGTACGAACAACGAGTTCGGCTTCGACTATCTGCGCGACAACATGGCCATCGCTCCTGCCGACCTGGTGCAGCGCTCGCACAACTATGCCATCGTGGACGAGGTGGACTCGGTGCTCATCGACGATGCCCGCACGCCGCTCATCATCAGCGGACCCGTGCCCAAGGGCGAGGTGCAGATGTTTGAGGAATACCAGCCACTGGTGGAGAAGATTGTGGGCGTGCAGCGCCAGCTGGCCACGCAGTTCCTGGCCGATGCCAAGCAGAAAATCACTGCCGGCATGCAGAACGACGACAAGAAGCTGCTCGAAGAGGGATTCCTGTCGCTCTATCGCTCGCACAAGGCACTGCCCAAGAATAAGCCGCTCATCAAGTACCTCTCGGAAGAGGGCATCAAGGCCGGCATGCTGCGTACGGAGGAGATGTACATGGAGAACAACAACCGCCGTATGCCCGAAGCCGTGGAACCCCTCTATTTCGTGGTGGACGAGAAGCTCAACTCGTGCGACCTCACCGACAAGGGTACGGCATGGCTGGCAGGGCAGGTGAACGACCCGCAGCTCTTCGTGTTGCCCGACATCGCAGCACAGCTGTCGGCACTTGAAGGCGAGACCGGCCTGACCGACGAGGAGCGCGTGAACCGCAAAGACGAGCTGATGGCCCACTATGCCGTGCAGAGCGAGCGCGTGCACACCCTGCAGCAGCTGCTCAAGGCCTACACCATGTTCAACCGCGACGACGAGTACGTGGTCATCGACGGCGAGGTGAAGATTGTCGACGAGCAGACAGGACGTATCATGGAGGGCCGCCGCTGGAGCGACGGACTGCACCAGGCTGTGGAGGCCAAGGAGCACGTGAAGGTGGAAGCCGCCACGCAGACCTTTGCCACCATCACCCTGCAGAACTATTTCCGCATGTATCACAAGCTGGCAGGTATGACCGGTACGGCCATCACCGAGGCTGGTGAGTTCTGGGACATCTACAAGCTCGATGTGGTGGAGATTCCCACCAACCGCCCCGTGGCACGCAACGACATGGACGACCGCGTCTACAAGACTCAGCGCGAGAAATACCGGGCCGTCATCGACGAAATCATCTTGATGCGCACTTCGGGAAGGCCCTGCTTGGTGGGTACCACCTCGGTGGAGATTTCCGAGATGCTGTCGAAGATGCTCTCCATGCGCAAGATACCCCACCAGGTGCTCAATGCCAAGCTGCACCAGCGAGAGGCCGACATCGTGGCACTGGCCGGACAGTCGACGAGAGGGACGGCATACGTCGCCGCCGACGGGCGCGCCTACTGCGACAAGCAGTCGGCAGTGCGCCACAACGAAGAGCTGGCTGCCACCAACAAGAAATTTGCCGGCATCGACCCCACGGAGACGGTCAAGGAGGAAGAACGGCTGCTGGGCGCCGTCACCATTGCCACCAACATGGCCGGACGTGGTACCGATATCAAGCTTTCGCCCGATGTGAGGAACGCCGGTGGCTTGGCCATTATTGGCACAGAGCGCCATGAGAGCCGTCGCGTGGACCGTCAGCTGCGTGGTCGTGCAGGACGTCAGGGCGACCCGGGCAGCAGCGTCTTCTACGTATCGCTTGAGGACAAGCTGATGCGACTCTTCGCCAGCGAACGCATCGCCAAGGTGATGGACAAGCTGGGATTCAAGGAGGGCGACATGATTGAGAGCTCGATGATATCGAACAGCATAGAGCGCGCACAGAAGAAGGTGGAGGAGAACCACTTTGGCGTGCGTAAGCGTCTGCTGGAGTACGATGATGTGATGAACAAGCAGCGCACCGTCATCTACGAGAAGCGTCGCCACGCCTTGATGGGCGAGCGCATCGGCATGGACATCGCCAACACACTGTGGGATCGCGTGAGCACCACCATAGAGCGCACCGACTATATCGGTTGCAAAGAGGAGTTCATCCGTCTCTTCGGAATGGAGGTGCCCTTCAGCGAAGAAACCTTCCTCGACATGCGCAAGCGGCAGGAAATGACCGAGAACGCATTCCAGGCTGTGCTGACGCACTTCAACCACCGCATGGAGCGCATCTGCGAGGTGGCCATGCCCATCATCAAGCAGGTCTACGAGAACCAAGGGATGATGTACGAGCGCATTCTGGTGCCCATCACCGATGGACATCGCATCTACAACATCGCCTGTAACCTGAAAGAAGCCTACGAGACGGAGTGCAAGTCGGTGGTGAAGGAGTTTGAGAAGCAGATGCTGCTGCACATCATCGACGAGGCCTGGAAGGAAAACCTGCGCGAGCTCGACGAACTGCGCCACTCGGTGCAGAACGCCAGCTACGAGCAGAAAGACCCCCTGCTCATCTTCAAACTGGAGAGCGCCAAGCTCTTCGACAGTATGGTGAACGACATGTTCAACCGTCAGGTCACCATCCTCACCCGTGCACAGATTCCCGAGTTGCAGAACCAGCAGGTGAAGGAGGCCGCCCCTGAGCAGCACACCGACCGCCAGCAGTACACTGAGAACAGGCAGCAGGAACAGCAGGAGGAGCAGCTGGTGGATCAGGGCCAGAAGGCGGCAGCACAGAACGACACCCGTGCACAGCAGCCACGCACGCCCATCATCAAGGACAAACTGCCAGGACGCAACGACCCCTGCCCCTGCGGCAGCGGCAAGAAATTCAAAAACTGCCACGGACGTGGACTGGTATAAACACACTTCGTTATGATCCAGATAGAAAATCTTCAAAAGCATTTCGGCGAGACCACCGCATGCGACATCGATTCGCTCACCGTGAACGATGGCGACCTGCTGGGCTTGGTGGGGAACAACGGAGCGGGAAAGACAACACTCTTCCGCATGATTCTCGACCTGCTGAAGCCCGACCAGGGACGGGTGCTCATCGCGGGCATTGACCCATCGCAGTCGGAAGATTGGAAATACTCCACTGCCGCCTACATCGACGACAGCTTCCTCATCGATTATCTCACCCCCGAGGAGTATTTCGCCTTCTTGGCCAAAATCAGTTCCATGCCCCAGCAGGAGATGGAGCAGCGGCTGAAGGCTTTTGAGCATTTCTCGGGCGGCGAGGTGCTGGGGCAGAAGAAGCTGATACGCAACCTCTCGGCGGGCAACAAGCAGAAGGTGGGCATCATGTCGGCCTTGATGCGCCAGCCACAGCTGCTCATCCTCGACGAGCCCTTCAACTTCCTCGACCCCACCAGCCAGAGCATTCTGAAGCACATGCTCACCGACTATCGGCAGCAAAATGGAGCAACGATATTGCTCAGCAGCCACAACCTGCAGCACACCATCGACAT
>JAEEGF010964155.1_pt1 | contig 18012 bp, 19 predicted proteins | sample 9134171 | NCBI WGS metagenome assembly JAEEGF01 (sample SAMN16246542, study PRJNA631951) | gut metagenome | biome: gut microbiome; feature: rumen; material: AP-attached | host: Bos | place: Iran: Karaj | collected 2018-10 | reverse complement strand
CTCAAAAACGGTCAGAATTTTTTATTTCCGACCATTTACTAAAAAAGTTTTTTTTGAAAAAATGTTATTGCATAAATACTTGCTAAAAAGTGATGTCGCTCATCAATTTTTTCAACCTATGTTATATCCTCAAAAACGGTCAGAATTTTTTATTTCCGACCATTTACAATTAATTTCAGAACATCCCGACAACACGATGCTGCAGAAAATGGAACATTGCGATTGGAACCGCACCGATGCGGGAATTTTTAGGTGAGGCACTTGGGAAATCAGCACGGCATGCTCAGAGGCAAGCTGCATCATTACCGCATAGTTTCAGGTTCAACGTATGGAAAACGGCAACGAAATCATCATACGTCAAGAAAGTTTCCCATCAGCATACCCGTGTAGTCATCTGTCTTTTTTTTATTTTCTTCGGTTTCAACATCCGGGTTAATCAGCAGGCCGCTGATGATTTTTCTGTCTCTTTCAAACGATTCAATAAAATCCAGAATGCAGTCCCTTACAGAATGCGGCACGGGCTTGTCAACATGAACAACCCTGCCAAGCTTGATGTCACGGTCGTCAGAAAATGAAATAAAAATGCGGTTGCTGATGGAAATGCTGTCACTGCAGTTAATCTGAAGAGACAGACCATACAGCTCATCAAAAGTCTGGATGTCAAGGGGCATAGACAGCTTGAGAATACTTCTGTCCGGATCAACTTCAATCACTATTTTTCCGCCGTAGTGCCTGAGCGTGAATGACTCGGACCATGTCTTCATAGGGGAAAAGCCATAGGAATCTAAAAGTTTCAGTGCTTCATTGACAGTTTTAAAAAAATAATTCTCTTCCATGTAACTCACTAGTCGCTGACAATTAGTGATTTATATCACCAAATATGGATTAGTGGACAACATCCATAATCCACCCTTTTCTCTTTTCAATGAGAGTTAAATTTGCAAAAGGCCGGAAATGATTTCTGACATTCTTTTGTTGTCGATTTTCTTTTCTAAATCACAGGGGGATCGTGACATGCAAAATATCATCTGATGATGCCGGGACCTGCAGCATGTAATCATATCCTTTCTCAGAAATTCCGTACAGACCCTCTCATCCGGTACACGCTGAATTTAAGATTAGGTCTGAAATGATTTCTTTCGAAAATCCGGAAATTATCCTCCAGAACTTTCAAAGGAACTCTCAGAAGGATCAGCCTTGAATGCCGATTAAGGGACTCTGATCCGGTTGAGCAAACAAAGTTAAAAGAAGAGCAAATCCTGATTTAAAAGCCGACTGCGGCACCCTGTAACCCAGGCACGCACTACGTTACGTAAATCATGACGAATATATCCGATAACCTCAGGTGGCAACGCCTAATCTGTTTTCGGCTGAATCAATCTGTCGAATTTTTACGTTTGCGGCGCAGCATGAATTGTTCCTGATACCCTACCCGCAACCTGCACCGGTTCTTCTTCCGATCTGCTCCTTTATTCTGACACTCTGAATGAATCTATACAGAACCGGTATTTTAAGCGGCTATCCGACCTGGAAACATCCATGAACACATCAAGCACCGGAGTCACCAGGGACAAGAAGAAAACAATCCACATCTGCGCACTGGACAGTGCTGCCAGAAAAAACCAATCAGCGGCAATCCCGAAAGTCCGATGCACATCCCGTATCACCGCGGACATTTGGAAGGAAAGGACATAATGAACAGAATATCAGCACTGCCCAAAACAGCAACTTAAGATCAAATGCATGCCTGTCAGTGAATTAATACGATCCGGAAATCAGTAAGCAAACACAACTACTTTGCTGCTCCCAGCAGAAATTTTGCACATTACGTCCCTGTACGTCTATACAGCAACACAGCAAGGAAACTATACGGACAGTCCGCGGTTGCGGCGGGAAACCGGCTTTGAAGGTCCGCTAATTGAATCCTTCATAAAGGCAACTTTCTGGCCGGCCTCCCTTTCAGCCTCAGTCTCTGCCTGCTTGAGCCTGTTCTTGGCCTCAGCCACTACTTCCTCATCAGTAGGAATATCATATTTTTCAAGTTCCTTTTCAATTAATTCCAGCTGTTTATCGTATTTATCCAGTTCCCGCTCTGTTTTTTCAATAAACTGATCAACCTGCTCAGTAGAAACCATAGCAAACTCCTCTTCCTAAAAGTAATAAATAATGGCTCTGTTCAACAAAAGTGTTGATACCGCAGAAACATAATACGTTTCATAAAGTATTTATATTTTTGAACTTAAAAAAGTAAAATTTTTCGCTCATATAACTTTATGACTTATCACGTTTATTTCTAGATCAACACTATTCCATAACAGAGCCTAAATAATTTAGATTATTAAAATTTCAAAACGGTGCGAAATTTACCTAAAGCAATATTCTCAGTCCTGCATTTTCGACTGAATGATTTGTGACATCCTTACAAACACTCGGTGCCATAGGGCATCAATACCGTAATACTTTGATGTTACCACAATACTGTTATATTTGCTGACTGTGTCTGAGACAATTTGTTGTCTTCAACACATTTTTTCTTAACAGTTCTGATTCTGCAGACATAACACGTAAGCATCTGTTATGACAGGGATATCGGAAACAGGAATGAAGCGTCTCCTTCAAATTAATGACAGAATACAGGCATGCATAAAATGCAGGTTCAGAGCCTGGTTTAACCTGTCAGTTCAGTACCACGCCTGACTAAAATAAAATAATTCATTTTCTGTAACCTTTGATGAAACTGAACGTTGTCAAACCAAACGATATAATTTTTTCAAGAGGTACTTAAAATGATTGACGGTATTAATAATCAGAATTCACAGGTTGACGCAGCCTCCGCAAGCGGCAGATTCGGTGCATCTGTTTTCAACACTACAAGTATTGAGCTTGTTTTTGCCCAGCTGCAGATGGAACTGTCCAAGGACAACAAGGAGCTGGCCAGAGAAAAGATCAACCAGATCAAGGCAGATCAGGAAATTCAGAAGAAATTCACAGACTATGTCGTCCAGTTAAGAAACTTAACCAACGGCAAAAAGGATGATGCGGACGTGGATAATCCTGACAGGAAAGTTGAAAATCTTCACGCAGAAATCAATAAGTTTCTGACTTCAAACGGTTTTGACGGTATTTCACTCACAACCAAGGTCAAGGACATCAACCTTGCAATTCAGAGTCTTCAGAATATGCAGGAAACCGTGGGCTCCAGCGTTCAGCAGGAAATGCTTCTCATCCAGGATATGATGAGCAAGGTAAGCTCCTACAGCCAGGGTGCCGCAAGCGCTATCAACAAGGCCGGCGACACGCTGACCGCTATACTGAGATAATTCTTCAGTATCTGTCAGTAACATCCTATATACTATAAGAGGTCGGTGAACAGCGCAGGAAACCGACCTCTTTTGTTAAAAAAAAATCGGTGTGCAGAAAAGAAACTGCCATGCAGATGTTTGATTCATTTGTTTTTAGATACGCACATCATAATAACGATACGGGAATTTTTCTATTATTATAAAAAAACAGGTGTAGATGAGCGGAGAGAAGACAGAACAGCCAACCGACAAACGGCTGCGTGAATCCCGTGAAAAAGGAGATGTTGCCAAAAGTACAGAAATAGTATCGGCGGCCGGTGTTGCCGGATCGCTTGTCTATTTTATTGCATTCGGAGAAAAAATCTACACAGAACTGTCCCAGGCCATAGACTATACCTTCATCAATGCTCCAATCATGAATTTTGAGGAAGCTTTCAGAGAAATTGGAGGTATGTATGTAAACATTGCAGTAGGACTTGTTCTTCCAATGGTTGCAATCGTGATGTCCTGCACTCTCATCGCTCTTCTGGTACAGGTGGGATTTCTTGTTGCTCCAAAGGCGGCAATACCCAAACTTTCGAATCTAAGTCCGTCAAAGTGGTTTAAGAAAGTATTCTGCGTCAAGAACGTATTTGAATTCTTCAAAAATTTTCTTAAGGTCGGAGTCCTGAGCGTATCGGTATACATGGCGATCAAGAAAAACGGAAGAATGATTTTCACACTGCCGCAGGCGGATGAAGAAATGATGCTTGTCGCAGCAGGAGAACTGCTGAAACTGCTCCTGATGTATACAATCCTGACATTTTCTGCAATTGCCGCAATTGACTTCCTGTACACCAAATACAAATATACGAAGGATCACATGATGTCCAAGGATGAAGTCAAGCGCGAGTACAAGGAAATGGAAGGTGATCCGATGATAAAGTCAAAGCGCAAGCAGCTGCACCGCGAAATGCTGAACCAGTCAACCATCAGTAAAACAAGAAAAGCAAAGGTACTTATTGTGAATCCTACCCATTATGCAGTAGCCATAGACTACGACAAGGAAAAGACAGGCCTTCCTGTCATTGTTGCAAAAGGTGAAGGCGATCTGGCGCGACGTATGATTGAGGCAGCAAAGGAGGAGAACATACCTATTATGAAGGAGCCGCCGCTGGCCAGAGCTCTTTTTGCCCAGGGTGATGAAGACAGTTTTGTGCCGGACGATCTGCTGCTGCAGGTGGCAGAAGTACTAAGATTTGTTCAGTCACTGGAAAACAGGTAGTTTCAATGGCCTCCACCTATCCGCTCAAAGGACTTCAGGAAATTAGAGATCGACGCCTTAATGACAGCGTTACTGCCCGCATGGGCATGCATAAAAAGCTCGAGCAGACTCAGCAGGAGCTGTCAAACAAAAGAAAGGAATTCGAAGATTATAAAATATGGCGTAAGGATGAAGAGGAACGCCGATATGCAAATTTTATGAATAAAACCTATTCTCTCGACGAAATACATAAATTCAACGCTTCGATCAAGCAGCTTTACTTCAGGGAAGTTGAAATAGAGGAAGATGTAAAAAAGGCTGAATACAATGTAAAGCAGGCGCAGAAAGAATATGAAAAAGCCCTTGAAGAGGAGCGTTTAAACCGCAAAAAACTGAAAAAACTGGAAACTCACAGAGATATGTGGGAAATGGAGCAGCGAAAATACCAGGAAATCCAGGCTGAACTGGAACTTGAAGACTTCAGTCCGAGAAGCAGCAGCTTCCAGTGACGCATTTGGCTTCACCATAAAAAAAACCGAAATCTAACTAAAATCAATAGTATCAAACAGATAAACCACAGACAGCAGCAGTTCAAAGGGCGGCTTCCAGTTGATCATCTTTGCCGTTTTTAAATTCAGAGCAAATGAAAGATTTACATTATAAAACTGGTTTATCGTCTCAGGCCTGCGGCCATCAACAATCTGCTCCATTACGTCAGCCTCAAATCTTCCGCTTTCTTCAAAAGATTCTTCAACCAGCGAAATCAGAGCGCCTTTTCTAACCTCATCGATTTTGCTTTCGCTGATGACAATTATATGCTTCTCCACAAGAGGTCTTATATAGTTAAAAAATTTTTTCTCGGAAGTTCCGTCAAAAACAGGAAGAAAAAGAGCGTCTATGCGATCAATCAGTTCATCGCGGCAGCGTATAAACTCCTGCTGTGAGCGTGGATTTGATGCATCATGTATATCCCCCAGACAGTAATGAAAATTAATCCCCAGGTTCTTTGCAGTCTTCATAATTACCCTGAAGGACTGGGCATTCTGAATATCCTCGCTTCTGTCTGCTATCATGCCCAGATTTTTGAATCCAAGTATGTCATGGTAGTTGTGAATGGCCATGGCAATTCTTTTTGGGTATTTCTGTACATGAACATTCGCCTTTGTCGAAAATTTGCCGGGACCAACTACCCCTGCGGATTCCGGACTTGCCGAATCGGCAATCATTACCGGAATTCCAAGAGCGGGATCTGCAAATTTCACTCCCGTTGCAACACCCATTCCAAGCAGAATGTCTATGTCTCTGCTGTTAACAATACGCTCCCTCAGCTTTTGGGCCTCAGGCTCCCACTTTTCATCACTCCAGTCAGCGCTGTAATATCCATCCGCAACCAGCTCCACGCAGGATCCGGCACTGGACAGGGCAATATTTTTCCATGTCTGGGGATCATCATAATCAAAATCATGGGAAATCCCTGCCGGGAGATTTGTATACCCATCCTCAGACAGTTTAACCAGAAGAGATCTGACCATAGTCTTGAATTCGTAGTATGGACCCTTCTGGACTATGGCAAGACGCATCGTCTTACTGCATACCTGCGGCTTTGCCAGTTCTTTGCCAACATTCTTCTGCAGATAGTCCAATGATTTGTTTACGTCAAGATAAACATATTCCGGCTCCTCAAAAAACTCATTTTGGGCCGAATATTCCGACTCGGCCGCACCGGAATGCATAAAAAGCGTAAAAATAAAGAAACATCCAATTATCCAGATTCGCATAAAACTCTTCAAAAAAATCAAACAGTCAAAGGAAAAAACATGAAAAATTTCAAAACTTAAAATCAGTTCCTGAGCCGGGCCGGGAAAACCTCAGACGGAAGCGGCACTGCGGATCTGCTAATACAGCATCTTTCAGAGAGAGTCGTCTCAGTCAAAATCAATGGTATCAAAAAGGTACGCGACCGACATGAGAAGCTCGAACGAAGGTTTCCAGTTTACAAGCTTGGCGGTTTTCATATTAAGGGCAAAGGAAAGATTTGTATTATAGTTCTGGTTAATCATCTCAGGTTTCACTCCATCGATAATTTTCTCCATAACATCAGCCTCAAATCTTCCGCTTTCCTCAATTCCATCCTCCACCAGAGTAATAAGAGAACCTTTTTTAACTTCCATGATGCGGTTGCTGCTGATTACAATTATATCCTTTTCAACAAGAGGCCTTATGTAGCTGAAAAAGTTCTTGTCCGGAATGCCATTGAACAGAGGAAGATAGATAGCATCAATTTTATCCTTGATTTCATCGCGGCATCTGAGAAACTCCCTCCGGCTCTCAGGATTGTCAGAATCATGTATGGATCCAACGCAGTAATGAAGATTGATGCCGAGCTCAGACGCTATTTTTTTGATGAGACTGAAGGACTGGGCATTCTGCATATCCGGGTCCGAATCAACAATTATACCAAGATCTTTGAAACCAAAAATTTCATAAAAACTTGACAATGTCACAAGTTCACGCTTCGGATACTTCTGAACATGAACATTGGACTTGTTGGAAAATTTTCCCGGACCAATAATTCCTGCTGCCTCCGGACTTGACGGATCGACAATCATGACCGGAATGCCGAGGGACGAATCTGCAAACTGCAAACCTGCAGCCACACCCATCCCCAAAAGAATATCCACGTCCCTTTCTTCAAGAATTCTCTTTCTCAGGCTTGCATGAACCTTCTCCCATTCATTTTCATTCCAGTCAGAGCTGTAATACCCGTCCTTAATCAGCTGCACGCAGGATCCTGCACTTGCATCAGCAATTTTTCCCCAAATCTCCGGATCGTCATAGTCAAAACCTGAAGCAAGCGAGACAGGAAGATCAATGTATCCATCCTCCCACAGCTTTATCAGATGGGCCCTTATCATAATTTTGAATCTTTCATGAGGTCCCTTCTGAATAATGGCCAGACGATAGTTTCTAGCACAGTTTTTTTTCGTTATGGCAGCGGCATCGCTGCTGACCGACTCCTTATCCAGCGAATTATTAAGTTTCAGATAAACATGACTGATTTCCTGAGAAGAGTCTATCTGTTCAACATACTTCAACGGATCAATTTCTGCATTCGCAGCCGGAAGAACTGCGAAGATGCAAAAAAATTCAAGCACATATAAAAGCAGACCGTTCTTTCTCATAAAAAACTCGCAATAAGGAAAACAATCCCACTAAGACACGACACTTATTAATTTACTGATGCACTCATCAAACGAGCTGGTTTCTCCAAGTCCCTGCTTCAGGAAGGCGTTTACCGCATCAATATGGGAGATGGCAAAATCAGCATCTTGATCAGCCCCCTTATGATATTCGCCGAGCTGGATCAGCAGTTCTATCTCCTGATACTTGGCCAGAATCTGCCTCAGCTTCTGAGCGGCCTTCTTGTGTTCAGGAGTTACGATGCTGTTCATAACTCTGGAAACACTGGCAAGAACATCAATTGCAGGATAATGATTCTGGGCAGCCAGCTTTCTTGAAAGTATTATATGGCCGTCAAGAATGGATCTTGTTTCATCAGCAATCGGCTCGGTCATATCATCACCCTCCACAAGAACCGTATAAAGAGCCGTAATAGATCCCTTGTCAGAATTTCCCGCCCTCTCCATAAGCTTCGGCAAAGTTGAAAAAACAGATGGAGGGAAACCTCTTCTCGTAGGAGGTTCGCCGGCCGCCAGACCGATTTCACGCTGTGCGCGTCCGAATCTGGTAACAGAATCCATCATCAGGAGAACATTGCGTCCCTGGTCACGAAAATACTCAGCAATCGCGGTAGCAGTATAGGCAGCCTTGAGGCGCTCCATAGATGAACGATCAGATGTTGAAACGACAAGCACAGTCCTTGCAAGACCCTCGGGACCAAGATCACGCTCAATAAATTCCCTGACTTCTCTGCCTCGCTCACCGATGAGGGCAAGAATCGAAATATCGGCACTCGTGCCCTTGATGATCGATGAAAGCAGAGTTGACTTTCCTCCGCCGGCAGCGGCAAAAATACCAAGTCGCTGCCCCTGCCCGCATGTAATCAAGCCGTCAAGGACTCTCAGTCCAAGACTGATAGGTTTGGTGATAAGCTGCCGCTTCATTGGAGAAGGAGGATCGGCATAAACAGGATAGAACTTCTGAAGACGGATTGGAGGTCCGGAGTCTATCACCTCGCCAACGCCGTTAAGAACTCTTCCCAGAAGTTCCGGACCAACCGGAACCGACAGCACATGTCCGGTGGGAATAACCTCGGTATGATAGGAAATGCCTTCTATGTCTCCAAGAGGAGTAAGAAGAGCAATGTTTTTTGAAAATCCGACAACCTCGGCCTTAAGCTTCCAGTCAGATCCGGGATTCTCCAGAATGCACAACTCGCCAACCTTAACTTCGGGAACTGAAGCATGGATAATTGTGCCAACCACCTGATCAACTCTGCCGCGCACTTCAATGGTGTTAACCTCGCTGACTGCGCTGTGAAGCATCTGTCCAATATAATCAAGTGCCATCGACTATTCCATATTCTTCTGCTGAATTCTGTTGTTAATGGACTGCTTGAGCATATCTATCTGAAAATCCAGACTGGCATTGACAATACCCATACTCGTTTCCATAATGCAGTCGCCGTGATGAAGCGTAGCGTCAGCCACAAGTTCAATGTAGCCGGAACTGCCGTCAGGCGAAACCAGGAGCATCTGCAGATCTTCTCTGACAGCCGGCTCATCATCTGCAGAAACACGGACAATGAGCCGTTTCATGCCGCGTACTGTATTAATCGCCTTCCTCACAACGCGTGTAATCTGTTCATTGCTGGGAAGTTCGCCGATAATTTTCTTAACAGAATCAACCACAACACCTGCCATATCATTCTCAAGTTCTGCAAGAGTATCGACCTGGGACATGATGAGCTCCAGAATCTTGTCGGAATACTCCATTTTCCCGTCATTCTGTCCCTTTTCAAAGCCCTCATCGTACCGCTGCTTGTATGATATCTCGGCCTTTTCCCTGATTTCGGCAGCCAGTTCTTCACTCTTTGATATAATTTCCTCCGCGGCAAAAAAAGCCTTAAGTTCATCCCTTTTAATAACCTTAGTTCCGCCGGCAGGAACAATTTTGGAGTTTTCAATTTGATAAAAATTCATAAATAAGCGCTAAAAATTCAGATTTAAGATAAACGTCAATCCGTCATCCTGCGTGCAAAAAAACACCTGAGGATTAACTGCTGGTAAAAACATCCCCTAACATTAAATTTCTGCAGGAGTCCCAAATTAAAAACTGCCGCAGCGCATTTATGAACTGACCAATTTTCAGATCATAAATATTGTGATCTCTGCAAGGCAGAGCATCTGCTGCTGCCGGAAAGCAGTGACCATAAAACGACGGTTTATTCCTGTTCAGATCCTGATAAATTAATCCCTATATTATGCAGAAAAATTCCGGCCAGTCTGAACAGACGCACTGCACCATCAGAAGATCTTACTGCAGGAAGGCCGAAAAAATTACATAAATCGTGAAAATCTGACAGCGTAATTTTTTTCATAAACAGTCTTCTGAGTCTTTCCGATGAAAATTTCTGCGTCATTCTGTAAAACGCGAGATCACCGCATTTTCCAATCAGCTCATCTACATTGTCAGAAGATACGTCAAAGGACCTGAGTTTATCAGTTAATCTCAGTTCATCGGCATAAGCTGCAAAAACAGCGTAAAAATAAGAAAAAGAAAAAAGATCCTGCCCCATGGCCGTCTGATAAATTCTCAGCTCTGATGTACTTACAGTTCGCAGCAGGCGACAGCTTATGATACATGCTCCAAGAAAGAAATGAAGTTTCCTCAGAACCGATGGTTCCAGAAGCATAAAATAATCATATGAATTTTTAAAAAAAAGAAAAGAGTCGAGACGATACCGATGGGTATAAAGATAAGTGCCGGTCAGCTGAGACATCCCGGTTTCATTCAAAAAATCAGAACAGGAAGCATATGATTCAGATTCTGCAAACCTGCCTGAATTGATTTCAATTAACTTGCTGAATAAATCTTCATCTGAAACTATATGCAGAGCATCGTCACGATTCATATAACACTATGATTTTCCGTCTTTACCGTCATCACGCGCATTTTTTTTGCCAAACCGGTTCATCAGAAAAAACAGTGCGGCAGTAAGAGCAGATCCGCCCAGAGCTGCAAGAATATATATCAGATAATCAGCCGGTGACAAAACTCTTGAATGCTGCGTAGAAGTAATAACAACATTTTCCTTAAATGTCTCAAGGACGACAGAAACATTGGAAATGTCAAGACCGGGAACGGCGCGTGCAGTTGTCTCTCTGATACCACTCATCATATCAACCACAGGAGAACCCTGCATATGTCTTATAAAAACAGAAGCGGACGGCGGAGTTGTAAGTCCTGTTCCCTGTTCATTATGCATAAGGACAACATGAACTCTTGCATCAAGGACACCGTCAATTTTGCTGAACGTGTTGGAAAGTTCCTGAGAAATGGCAAAGGCAAGACGCGACTGCTCCTCAAGTTGAGAAGAAATCATGCCCTGTCCGGAAAAAACAGTGCCAAGAGACTGAAACTTGACACGGGGAAGAGAATGCTCCTTTATTATTTCCAGAGATCTGGTAAAGCTCTCCTCTTCAACAGTAACAGAAAAACCGGCCTTACCAGCCGACTCCTTTTTGGCATCAATTCCCCGGTTAAGAAGCACGTAAACCATTTCGTTTGCATCTGCCTCAGAAAGTCCTGAATAAAGAACTTCCCGACATCCTGAAAGCAGGGTGATACAGAAAAGAACACACAAAAATTTTCTGAAGTGCATCATCAGACTAACTTTCGATCACAGAACGCGCCAGTTTATATCCACTGGATTCCTTATCAACAAACTCCACCATCAGACTGTCAACAGAATCACTGTCCTTCTGGAGAAACTTTGAAAGAACAAGAAAACCACGGGCATCATCATTGGCACTGTCATTCTCGAGAACCTCATTGAGAAGTTCGTCACCGTGAGCAAAATCGTCAACAACAATATGAGAAAAAGCAAGTCCCACCTTCGCCGCTACAATATCAGGATAAACATCCAGAATTTTTGAAAAAATCTGCCTTGACAGAGTAACAAGACCACGGGAACATCCTGCAAAAGCAACATCAATGAGTGTACGGACTTCACTCTTCTCTAAAATTTCAGTACTCATGATCAACTAACCTTCTGAGCCAGAGACTTGGCAGTATCAGTAATTGACTTTGAAATGTTTGATGTAGCTTCAACGAACATATTGTACTGTCCAAGCTGAAACTGCAGTTCAATCATGGCCGTTGCCTGATCCTCAACCTTGCCGCTTCTGATGTCAGCCATCTTATCCTTGAGTTCCTTTGCTCCACCCTGGATAAAGCTGATACCATCATTGACAATGCTACCCATTGAATCGTTCAAACCAATTGACATAATAATCACCTCTCAGCTAGTTTATTGAAAACTTCCCTTGCAGCAGACACAGCATCAAGCAGCGCCTGATATTTCGGGAATTCATCGGCAGAAACACCTGCATCCATTGAAGACTTTAACTTGTGCTCAATGGCAAAAAGCTCCTCTTCACACTGTTTCAGCATAAAAGGGTTGCCATCATCCAAAGCATTAAAAACATCCGTATCCATTGAAATACTCCAAAACAAAAGCCTTCATTATTGTAACGTTTTACAACCGGCAAAGTTACAACCAAAATCAAAAAACAGGTAAAAAAATAAGAAGGTCCTGCAGGATGACAGGAAAATTCGTCTATTCCTCACATTCCTATCATGCAGCTCCGTTAACGATGAAAACACTGTCTATTTGATGTACATAATCTCCCGCACACCGTCTTTCTCGACTTCAATATACTCCGGCTCAATTTTTACAATTTCATAACCTCCGGGAAGTCTTGTTCCCGGGAAATACGTTTTGCCATCTTTTGTAGTTATGAAATTCAGCGGACCTTTGGTAATTCCTGCTATATTTTTGATGGAAAAATCACTGCTGCTCCTGCTCGACTTTTCTTCATTCTTTGGAGCTTCAGTCTTTTCCGGTTCCTGTGCCGAACTGCCGACAACCTCCGCGACCGGCAGAGTGGCAGCATCCGTTACAGGGATTTTCTGTTCAATGTCAGCTGCTCCGTCAATTATCTCTCTTTTTTCCTCTGATGACAGAGAATCATAGTTTCTGAAATCTACGTTTCCTCCTGCAAATTCAGACGTCCGACGTTTTACTTCTGACAGTCTGTCCAGATCGCTTAAGGAAAACAGACCTTTGTACGCTATAAAACCCCGCCCGAAATATAAATCCAGATCCAGGGATTTTTCCATTAACAGAGCTGTGATAACCGGTTCAATTTCTGCACGATGAACAAAACGTATTTTCAGAAACTCATAGGAAAGGAGATCCTTTTTAACCTTCTGAAGTATATCCGCCTCGGCAAAAACGTCTATCACATATCCGAAGACTTCAAAATGTTCATCCTGGACTACAGGAGTCACAGAAAGTCCATACATTTTGAAGGTTCTCTTTATAGTATCGATAACCTCAGACAAAAGTTTAATATTTATTTCAATAGGCTTTCTGCACCGAGGCAGACCATCAATAAAAGTCCTGTAATCCTCAGGATTTTTAAATACACCGGTTATGTTGTATAAATTTCCCCTGTCCCTGAAGAACAGTTTTCCTTTCGGACTTGACTTAACATAATTCTCAAGCACCGTTTTCTCATTTTCCGATATGCCAAAAAGGAATTCAGAAATATTTCCCCAGTTCTGAGCGGCATACAGCATAACAAGAACAACAAGACCGGCGACTGTAAACAGCGCTCTTTTAAAAGATTTTTTTTCAGACTGTTTTTCTTCAGAATTCTCTTTATCTGCATCAGCGGACTGCTCTGTCTGCTTTTCAGGCTCTTCCGCAGCTTCCTCCATGTCCGGACTATCCTGATCACCGGCCGCAGCTTCTTCAGCAGTACCGGATTTATCCTCAGCAGCAGGCTCCCTGCTTTCCTTTGTCAGCGCTTCCATCTCGCTTTTAGATACAAGAAACCAGTCGTTCCTGTATTCAGCCCAGTCTGCGTGCCAGACAAGAAATTCAGTGCCGCAACCTATTCTCACCCCTGACTGCAGTTCAGCAGGCGTCGAACCAAGCAGTGCCTTCGTCTCACCATCTCCGCCGTACAAGGTGAAATCACCGTTTACTGAACTGACAGACGGTTTACATTCATCGTTTACAATGATTTTAAAAACCGCAATATCGCTGACACCTGCGGCAAACACTATGTCACAGTCACCCTGATTGCCAATCAGGTACTCACCGGGGGCTAGTTTAAGCGCTGCACCGTTGTTCTGCCCGCCTATAAATCTGAACTCGGCATAATGCTGAAAATTGAATTGTGACTCTTTATTATCTTCAGGATCCTGCTGAAGATCGTTGTTTTCCATAATAATCAGGTCCTAAACATCATCATCTTCAACATCAGTGCTGCTGACAGGCTCTTCCGGAGGAGAGGAAGATCGAACGGATGCGCATCCCGCCGTATTTTCATCTCTTGCAGGAATTACCGTGGTTTTCGTCTCAGGTTTGCTCTCTGTGTAATCCGTCTGAGTAGCACTGTGGTAAAAATCACCATCGATACCCTCAGGAAGAGCATTAAGATTGTCAAAGGATACAATTCTCGGAGTTATGAGAAGAATACGTTCCCTTTTCTGATGCACCTCAGTATTTCTGCTGAAAAGTCTTCCGAGCAGAGGAATATCCTTCAAAACAGGTACACCGTCCTCCTTCTCAGTTTTTGTTTCTATGTAATAACCGCCAATAAGAAGACTCTGACCCTGCTTTACCATTGCCTGGGTGTTTATTACTGTTTCTTTCACGGACGGTACGTATGAAGTTCCTGATCCGGCATTCTTAATATCATTCCCGGAACTGTCCTGATTAGTCTTCAGAGTAATTATCATCTGAATTACAGGTTCACCGCCGTCTGGGCTGTCTACTATATGAGGGTTTACCTGAAGAACAGTACCAGCCGTAACTGAAAACAAATCCGAAGACTCATTTCCGGAAACAGGCACGTAGTTGGTTGTGGTGTTCTCAAGCGTGGCCTCCACATTATCCATGGTAAGTATTGAAGGCTTTCCGAGAGTCTTTGCCTTGCCGTCACTTTCAAGAACGCTGATCTGCATCATGAAATTCGATTTATCGGTATTGAACACCGTAGAAAAAACACCGCCTTCGGTTCTGATAAACCCGCCGTTGCTTGTCCCGATAATACCGCTGCTGCCGTCCAGCGTCCAGTTGCCCTGCTCTCTGGTTCCCTGAAGGCTGATCCCGAGAGAATCTGTTGCATCAACATCTACATCAATCACAGCCGCATGAAGCTCAACCATTCTTACAGGGACATCTATTTCATCTATTACGCTCTGATAAAAAGGCATGCGGTGTTTGTAATCATAAATCAGAACTGCATTAAGCCTCTCGTCCGGAATAATGTTCGGGGTGAATGAAGAAGAACCTGATTCAGAAACCTCACCGCTGGCAACCTTGTCTGTACCGGTATTGTCATTCGCTGCAGTTGAAGACAGGCCCTTGCCTCTTAGTCCCTGCATAACCTGACTCTTCATGGAAACAGTCATGCTGTTGGCGCCGTTATCAATGCCGGAAACCATCTTCTGAAGAAGAGTGGCGACACCGGGCACAACCACATGCTTCGAAGAAGTAGAAATATCTATATCCTTGGCCTTTGCATGCTTCAGTTTGAATACCTGCATGACCATATCGTTTTCCTGGCCCTGATCAAAACTTCTTGCCGCGGCAACAACTGACGAAACGTACGAATCAGGACCCTGAATAATAATCATGCCGTTGGTGTCAATTTCCACAGGAAGGGAATCTGCCAGAATATGTGCCTTTTTAAGAGAACGGACAAGTGAGTTGCAGTCTATTGCAGAAGGCTTGTAAACAGTCTGAGTCCATTCGGTGTCATGATAAAAATTAATAATTCTGCCCTGAATGTAGTATTTAACGCCAAAAGCAGACTGCAGGATCTGCAGGAAATCCTCCGGCTTCAGACTGTCAAACCTTCCGCTCAGGTTTCCATGAACGGCAGCTGATATTTTTGCGTTGTATCCCTGAGTTCTGGCAAAATCAAGTAGAACTGAACCAATGTCTTCATTTTCAGAATAGTGACTGTACTTACCGGTAAACGCTGCTGCCGGTAAGACCGAACATCCCAGAATGAAGGACAAAAAGAAAGCGCGTGCAGAATTTCCTTTACAAATGGAAATCATAAATCCTCAAAAAAATTCCTAAGTCAGCAAACTGTTTTTTTATATTCAAAACGAGTAAAATCGCAGGATATCTGCTTTACATACCCTGGGGTTGTCACAGCAACTTTAAGCTTTTTCCTGGTCTCCGCAGGATAAATCTATACTGCTCAGCTACGCAAAAATGCAGTCCTGCACTCATTCATACTGAGAATCCCGCTCAGTTCCAACCGCTGAAACGGTGTTTTCCAGTCAGTTGAAATAATAACTGTCCGTCGAAGCAAAAAAACAGGATAACTGTACGATTTTAACAAAATCGCACAGTACCATCAAAAAAAATTAGATACTCATGCTGATGAAAGCTAACAGCCGGAACTCAGCAGAGTAAAAATTTTAGTTTCTCAGATCTTTTTCCATATCTACAAGCACAAGATTATCGCCAAGGTTCCTCTGAGCAACAATATGGTATCCGAGTTTTTCATACAGTCGGATATTACCGGCGCTTTTGAGCGAAGTGAACAGTTCATAACACCTGCCCGGAAATAAACTCTCAACCTCTTTAAGAAGCATGGTTCCATATCCGCGGCGCCTGTATGAAGGATGGATCATCAGTCTGCCTATGTAAACTTTGTCGGCTTCGGGATTTTCCCTGATTCTTACAGATCCTATAATGACATCGTCAAGGCACATTTTGAAAAATGAGGTTCCGTTACTGTACTCCGATGTCAAATCATCAAGGGTCTGAGTCATAGGAGGAATATTGGGGTTCCGCAGCAAATCAGCTTCGCTCTGAAAAGACAGACGCTGTAACTCCAGAATTTTTTCAAGATCACCAAAACTTGCATTCATAATTGAAGGATTCATTTTAACTCAGCTAATGCATCAAAGGATTCAGTATCCGGACAACCATATTGCAGCAAAATTGGATTTTACCCGTTCTCAGGCAGCCTAAGTAACACAAAAGAGTATCCTTAAAAAGAACTCAGCACACTGTTAACAGCAGCAGCCGACTCAGGCAGATGTAATAAAAACTGCAAAAAAATAACCAATAATTCTCAGCTCATAAGAAAATTTATCGGCACGTGATTATACAATCCCTGCTGAAGTTCATCATAGTTCTTTGCCTCAGCAATCATATAATCACAATCGTCAAGAAAATCCTGCAGAAGCAGAACTGACTGCTGCAAATCATAACGATCAACGTTTATATTAAGTTCAAGACGAAATACTCCGTCTGAAACAGCCGAGTTTACAGAAAAATCATAATTCAGTTTGGCAACCAGTGAAGACATGTGCTTCAGTTTCTCCACTTCAGCTTCCTCATCAGAACCCAGCTTAAACACAGGCACATATATCATAACTTCATTATTGGTAATGGCAGTGAAAATAATCTCCATCTCAGTGTCGAGGATTACCGTATGCGGTTTATATGTATTATTAGCGGAAAATTCTTCATCACTGAAGTTCCATTTTGCTTCTATGTATAATTCCTTTATTCTTTGTTCAGATATAACCATAATTAACTGCGCATAAATAAAATTTTCAAACAAAACATACAGTGATAAACATTTAGTGATTTAAATTACATTTTTAATTTATCACAGATCCACAATATTCTCTTTTCAATAAAAACTATATTTTTATATAAATATACTTTATGTATATTATATTAGGGTTAACAGATTTAACAAGCAAACTTCCGTTTTTTCTTCTTCCACAAATAAATCCTACTATCTGCTTTAACTTTCTCAAACAGTCTAAACCCACGAATAATAGTATCAGATCTAATCTAAAATTTTCGTTAAGACCTGATTCAGAAATTATACTGTCCAGTGACATGTATCCGCCTTTATTTCAGTTTTTTACATACAACCGAACATTCCTTTTTACAGAAACATATTCCCCAGGCAAAGACTGACTGTATCATTTTGTTTTCTTTAAACTGATCTGCGTATTTTTTCTTTATGATCTGCTCTGCTGCCTTCTCTGAAATCGTTATCCTGTCATCCAGTTCGTTCTCAGTCTGTTTCAGTTCAAGTATGCTTACTGCCTTTTTGTCTGCAGAAAGCAGGATCAGATCCACATAACCGTTTCCTGATTCAAAATTGGATTTCTGCTCCTTAATCAGAGATGCCCCGTTTACAAGCAGTCCGTTTATGAACCCGT
>JAEEGF012249660.1_pt1 | contig 18013 bp, 13 predicted proteins | sample 9134171 | NCBI WGS metagenome assembly JAEEGF01 (sample SAMN16246542, study PRJNA631951) | gut metagenome | biome: gut microbiome; feature: rumen; material: AP-attached | host: Bos | place: Iran: Karaj | collected 2018-10 | reverse complement strand
CGTTCTGGTTCATTAGTGAAACTTTGTAGAGACTCCTACAACCCCGACATGTCCGTAAACACGCCGGTTTAGGCTCTGCCCCTTTCGCTCGCCACTACTCAGGGTATCGACTTTTCTTTCTTTTCCTCCGGGTACTAAGATGTTTCAGTTCCCCGGGTTCGCCCCACCTCACGGTGGTACTAGCTCTTCAAGCTAGTGGGTTGCCCCATTCAGAGATGCTCGGATCAATTCCTGTTTGCAGATCCCCGAGCCTTTTCGCAGCTTACCACGTCTTTCATCGCCTCCGGATAGCCTAGGCATCCTCCGTTCGCTCTTATCTTCTTTCTCGATTTTGTGCGGCCGCAACTTCCGTCGCTTCCGCACGTGAATCACACATTTCTGTGTTTTGCTCTTGCCTATTGAAATTGTAGTCCACAATCTATCTACGAAAATTCCGTATTCAAATTACAGACTAAATTCTATCTTTTGCTTTACCTCTAATCTATTCTCTCAGTATTGTCAATGAACTACCCCGTTTCAAACGGGACTGCAAAGGTAGACATTTTTTTTCACCTGGCAAATTTTTTTTCACTTTTTTGAAAAATATTTTTTTCGTAGCTTTGTAGACCCTAATAAAGAATAAGGAAAACAAACTAATAACTAACTCAAATTTTATGAAAAAACTCATCGCAACCCTTCTCTTTGCCGCTATAGTTCTTTCTGCAGCCGCACAGGAGGAAAAGAAAAGCGAAATCGTCAAAACCGGAATCAACTTCGGCCCCCTGCCCGCCATCGGCTATTCCTCGGACCTGGGATGGCACTATGGCGCCCTTACGGACATCTACTGGTACGGCGACGGTTCCGTGTATCCGGACTATATCTGGAAAGCCAACGTAGAAGCCTCCTGGTACTCCAAGGGTAATTCCGTGTACCACGCCTTCTTCGACAGCAAGTACATCATCCCCGGCATCCGCGTATCGGCGGACCTTACTTACCTGGGCAACAAGACCAGCAACTTCTACGGCTTCAACGGCGCCGCATCCAAGTACATCAAGGGCCTGGACAAGATTGTGGAAGGCCAGGGCCTGTACCTGATGCGCCGGGATAACTTCCGTTTCGAGCTCACCACCCAGGGCAAGATTGGCAACAGCCACTGGGGCTGGGTTGCCGGTCTGGCCTATAATTATTATAAGACCGACCACGCGGTGAACAAGGATCTGGACGACAATCGCACCAAAGACATCTCCCTGTACGACGTTTACGTAGACCACGGCGTGATTCCCGCCCAGGAAGCGAAAGGCGGTCACCACCTGGAATTCAAGGCCGGCGTGGTATTCGACACCCGTGACCACGAGAACAACCCCAGCCGGGGCTCCAACCTGGAAGTCTTCTTCTTCGGCTCGCCGGATATCCTCAACGGCAACCGCGGCGGTTACCGCAACGATTACCTGAAGATGGCTGTCCACTTCAAGCAGTTCTTCACCCTGGTGCCGGACCGCCTGGTATTCGGCGGCCACGTGGCTTATCAGGGCCTCATCGCCGGCACGTCGCCTTTCTACACCCTGCAGACCATCATGCCCATCAACCGCAAGAACATCATCACCGACGGTCTGGGTACCACCAACACCATCCGCGGTACCGTCATCAACCGCTTCCTGGGCAACGGGTATGTATGGGGCAACTTTGAATTGCGCTGGAGCTTCGTCCGCTTCAAGCTCTTCAACCAGAACTTCATCCTGGCCACCAATCCGTTCTTCGACCTGGGCATGGTGGTCCAGCCCTACCGACTGGATCAGCTGAAGGCGCTGGCGGCAGATCTTACCCAGATTGCCACCCGCCCCGACGGCACAGCAGTCAAGGTGAGCGACCTGTATACCGGCCAGGCTGAAAAACTGCACATGAGCGCCGGTATCGGCCTGCACATCATCATGAACCAGAACTTCAACATCAACTTCGAGTTCGGCAAGTGCTTCGACAATAACGACGGCGAAGGTCTGGGTATCAACGTTGGCCTGAACTACATCTTCTAATATGAAAAGACTTCTCCATCTCGCTGCCATCGGCCTGGTGGCCCTTTCCCTCAGCGGCTGTCTGGGCGGCAAATATATGTCCCATTTCGCTCTTCAGCCCACGCCGCACGGGGTGGACGACATCGAGCGCACCCGTCACAAGGCCGATTCCCTGATGCCCGGCAGTACCGCCTGGTACGACAGTCTCAAGACCAAGGGCATCCTGAAGGACGCCTGGACCAGCAGCTGGGACGACAAAAAGATTCACGCCTGCTACGTGCCCGCCGCCAACCCCGCCGAAGCGCAGGGTACCGCCATCGTGGTGCACGGCTACGGAGACAACCACATTGTGTTCCTCTATCTGGTGCGCATGTACCGGGACCTCTTCAATTACAACGTCCTGTTCCCGGATCTCCAGTACCACGGCTATTCAGAGGGTGACGAGATCCAGATGGGCTGGTACGACCGCCTGGACCTGGAGAAATGGATTCCCATCGCCCACGACCTCTTCAAGGACGACTTCATGGTGCTGCACGGCGTCTCCATGGGTGGCGCAACCGTGATGATGGCCAGCGGAGACCCGCTGCCCGAATATGTGAAGTGCATCGTAGAAGACTGCGGATACTCCTCTGTGATCCTCCAGTTTGACCATAACCGCAAGGAGAGTTTCGGCTTTGTTCCGTCGTCCATTCTGCAGAGCGCCAGCGTGGTGACCAAGCACAATTATGGCTGGAGCTTCTGGGAGGCTTCTTCCCTGACACAGCTGGAAAAGAGTACCATCCCCATGCTGTTCATTCACGGAGACGCCGACGACTTTGTGCCGTTTGACAACCTCCAGAAGAACTTCGACGCCAAGAAACACGGCTATAAGGAAATGTACGTATGCCACGGCGCCTTACACGCCAACTCCTACCAGAAAGACCCCGATACCTATATATATAGGGTGTCCAGCTTCCTGAAAACCGTGAAAAACATGGTTGCCGTGGGCGTTTATTCCAATACCAACGTCCTTCACGAAGAGTAATATGAACAAACAGTACATTCTGGCCCTGGACCAGGGCACCAGCTCTTCCAGAGCCATCGTCTTTGACCACGAGGGCAATATCTGTTCCGTGGCCCAGCAGGAATTCACCCAGTACTTTCCCCAGCCCGGCTGGGTAGAGCACAACCCCATGGAAATCTGGTCGTCGGAGGCCGCCGTCATTGCCGAAGCCATCACCCGGATGGGTATCAGCGGCAGGGACATCGCCGCCATCGGCATCACCAACCAGCGGGAAACCACCATTGTCTGGGATGCCGAAACCGGCGCTCCCGTACACAACGCCATCGTGTGGCAGGACCGCCGCACATCGGCCTTTTGCGATGAACTCAAGGCCCGCGGGCTGGTGGACAAGATTCGGGAAAAGACGGGGCTCATCATCGACGCCTACTTCTCCGGCACCAAGATCAAGTGGATCCTGGACAACGTGCCCGGGGCGCGGGAGAAGGCCGAGGCCGGGAAACTCCGCTTTGGCACCGTGGACAGCTGGCTGGTGTGGCAGCTCACCCGCGGCCAGGTGCACGTGACGGACGTGACTAACGCGTCCCGCACGATGCTCTTCAACATCAACACCCTGGAATGGGACAAAGAGCTGCTGGAACTACTGGACATCCCGGCTTCCCTGATGCCGGAGGTCAAGTCTTCCTCGGAGGTCTATGGCCATACCAAGACCACCCTCTTTGCCCACGAGGTTCCCATCGCCGGCATCGCCGGAGACCAGCAGGCGGCCCTTTTCGGCCAGATGTGCACCCAGCCCGGCAGCGTGAAGAACACCTACGGCACCGGTTGCTTCCTGCTCATGAACACCGGAACCAAGCCCATCCTTTCCAAGAACAACCTCCTCACCACCATCGCGTGGAAGATAGGGGACACCGTGAACTACGCCCTGGAAGGTTCCATCTTCGTGGGCGGCAGCGTGGTCCAGTGGCTAAGGGACGGCCTGGGCTTTATCCGCTCCTCTTCGGAGATTGAAGCCCTGGCGGCCAGCGTGCCGGACAACGGCGGCGTGTACTTCGTGCCCGCCCTCACCGGTATGGGCGCTCCCTACTGGGATCAGTACGCCCACGGCGTCATCTGCGGTATCACCCGCGGCACCACGGCGGCCCACATCGCCCGTGCAGCCCTGGAGGGCATCGCCTTCCAGACCATGGACATTGTGAACGCCATGGAGAAGGACGCCGGCGTGAAGCTCTCCGAACTGAAAGTGGACGGCGGCGCCTCCCGCAACAACCTGATGATGCAGTTCCAGGCCGATATCCTGGACACCGCCGTCATCCGTCCGCAGATCACGGAAACCACCGCCATGGGCGCCTGCTACCTGGCCGGCCTGGCCGTAGGATACTGGAACTCACTGGAGGAAATCAAAGCCCAGTGGCAGGTAGAACGTGCCTTCACCCCTTCCGGCGCCGATGTCAAGGCCGCTAAGGAAGGCTGGGCCGATGCCATTGGCAGAACCATAAACAAATAAACTATGAATCCTTACGTTTTCGAGTTTTTGGGCACGCTGATACTGGTGCTCTTCGGCGATGGCGTGTGCGCCGCCTGTTCCCTGAACAAATCCAAAGCCCAAGGAGGCGGATGGGTAGTCATCTCCCTGGCCTGGGGCCTGGCCGTGATGATGGGCGTGCTGGTAGCTGGCCCTGTTTCCGGCGCACACCTGAACCCGGCCGTATCGCTGGGCCTGGCCATCGCCGGCAAGTTTGCCTGGAACCTGGTTCCGGGTTACATCGTGGCCCAGATGCTGGGCGGTTTCGCCGGAGCCGTATTGGTCTGGTTATTCTATAAAGATCATTACAAGGCCACCGCAGACCAGCCGGATACCATCCTGGGCACCTTCTGCACCATGCCTGCTATCTGGAACCCCTGGCGCAACTTCCTGAGCGAATTCATTGCCACCTGCCTGCTGGTGTTCCTCATCCTGGCTATCGGCCACGAAGGAAACTCCTTCCTGGTGGGCTCCGTGATGGCCTCGTCGGGTGCCCTGGGCGCCTGGCCCGTCACCTGCGTAATCATGGCCCTGGGTATGTCCCTGGGCGGCACCACCGGCTATGCCATGAATCCAGCCCGCGACCTCTCTCCCCGCTGCGCACACGCCATCCTGCCCATTGCCGGCAAACGCGACAGCGGCTGGAATTACAGCTGGGTCCCTGTCGCCGGCCCCATGCTGGGCGCCTGCCTGGCTGCCGGGCTTTTCCTGCTGGTGTTCTAGCCTGGAGCACATCACGCTGATTCACAGCGACTTACACCCCGACGGGTGCACCTAGAAGTGCACCCGTCGATTTATATTGCGTTGATAATTAGCGACTTGCCGAGCAGACGCTATTTCTTTTCTTCCTTCAGGGTGAGGCCCATAAAGACAATCGCCAGGATGCAGGCGGCTATCAGGAGCAGGAAGGTCCAGCTCCAGCCAAAGTTCTGCGCCACCCAGCCGATGACGGAGTTGGCCAGGATGAAGGTGCCCAGGAAATAGCCGAAGAAGCCGGTGAGACCGGCGGCGGTGCCGGCGGCATTCTTGGGAGCCAGGTCCAGGGCCTGTACGCCGATGAGCATCACGGGGCCATAGATGAAGAAGCCGATGCCGATGAGGCTGATGATGACCACGGTGAGGTTGTCAATATTGAGCCAGTACAGCACGATGAAAACCAGCACCAGTGCCATGAACAGCATCGTAGGCAGGGCGCGGCGGCCATGGAAAAGCTTGTCCGACAGCCAGCCGCACAGCAGGGTTCCCGGAATGGCGGCGAATTCATAGGCGAAGTACGCCCAGCCGGCGCTCTTGAGGTCGATGCCCTTTTCCGTGAGGATGGTGGGAGCCCAGTCCAGGCAGCCATACCTTACCATATATACAAAGGCGTTGGACAGGGCGATGAACCAGAGGAACTTGTTGTTCAGAACGTACTGGAAGAAAATCTCCTTGGTGGTGAGCGTCTGTTCGTGCTTCTCCGAATAGTTCTTGGGATAGTCGTTGCGCCAGGCCTCAACGGACGGCAGGCCGCAGGACTGCGGCGTATCCCGCAGCAGCATGTAGGCCAGCAGAGCGATAAACAGGGCCACGGCGGCCGGGAAGGCAAAGGTGCCGATGAGGAAATACAACTCCGTGTGGCTGCCATAGAACCAGCTGCCGAACCACACCGCACCGTAAGTGGCCATGGGGCCCACCAGTGCGCCGCCCACGTTGTGCGCGCAGTTCCAGATGCTCATCATAGTACCCCGTTCGTTGGGACTGAACCAGTGCGTCATCACGCGGCCGCAGGGAGGCCAGCCCATGCCGTTGAACCAGCCCACGGCGGCGTTGAGCACGCCCATCACAATAATGGCCAGGGCTTTGTTGCCGGCCCCCAGGAACTGGATGGGCACAATCATGAAGCACATGGAAATGGCCGTAAGGATGAGGCCCAGGGGCAGGAACACCCGGGCGTTGGAGCGGTCGCTCACGCTGCCCATCAGGAACTTGGACAGGGCGTAAGCGGCGGCGTTCAGGCCCAGCACAATGCCCAACTCCGTCTTGTCGAAGCCCAGGGGCTCCATGGCAGGAATGGCCATGGACAGGTTCTTGCGCACAAGGTAAAAACCGGCATAGCCGATAAAGGCGCCGATGAACACCGACAGGCGCAGGCGCTTGTACTTGGCATCGGCCTCGGGGCCGGTCTGCGCCGGCAGATAGGCCGGCTGTTGCAGAAATTTCAACATAGCAGTTTAGTCTTCTATCGCTTCGGCCAGGATGGAGATGGGGTTCATCACGGTGTAGCCCGTACTCATCTCTATCTGCCATTTGCAGGTTTCACAGTCGCAGGCCACCACTTCAGGATTCACGGAACGGATTTGGGCGAAGAGGGGTTCGCCAATAGCCTGGGATACTTCGTAATTCTCCTTTTTGAACCCGTAGGTGCCCGAAATGCCACAGCAGTTGGAATCCAGCAGGGTGAATTCCACCCCGGGAATCATCTGCAGCAGTTTTTCGGAGAAGATGCCCCAGCCCATCCTTTCCAGGTGGCAGGGGGTATGATAGGCTATTTTCCTGTGGTAGCCGCTCTTGAACTTGAGCGAAGCGCCTTTCTCCAGTTTCTCGAAGATGAAACGGGTGGCCAGGAGGACGGATTCCCTTACGTCGGCGTTGTCTACGCCCAGCAAATTGGGATATTCGTCGCGGATGGTGAGGGCGCAGGTAGAGGAAGTGGTGAGCACCTTCAGGCCCTTGTCCAGCACGGCCTGCCGCAACTGAGCCACGTTGTGGTTGGCATTCTTGCGCGCCTGGCCGGACATTCCGTTGGTGATGAGCGCAATGCCGCAGCACTTCTCCTTCTCCAGCAGTTGCACGCCCACACCCAGCGCATTGAGCACCTTCACCAGGTCCTTGCCCAGCTGGGGATAGTTATAATTCACGTAACAGCCGTGGAAATAGGCCACCTGTTCCGGGAAAGACGCCTGCTCTTTCCGGTGGCGCTTGAGCCAGCGCTCGAAACTGCGGGAACTGTATTTGGGGAATTCCCGGTGACGGTCTATCTTAAGGGTGGCATCCAGTACGGTCTTGGTCACGCCCAGGCCGGTCACCGCATTCACCACCGGCGCCACGGGACGGGCCAGGGAGCCCATGAAGTCCGTGGAGGCCAGGATACGGTCCCGCAGCTTGGGCGGCGTGTGGTCGTACTTGATGCGGGCGCTCTGGATAAGGTCCGCTACGTTCACGCCCGAAGGGCAGGCCACCTCGCAGCGCTTGCAGTTAAGGCAGTACTTGAGGGCCTGGTTGAAGAAATACGGGGCCTTGAGGCGCAGGCGTTCGCCGTCCGGGCCGGCCTGTTTGGGGCCAGGGTACAGCGGGTTGGCCTGCAGCACGGGGCAATATGCCGTGCACACGGTGCACTTCATGCACTCTTCGAAATTGTGGCGGCTGGATGTATATTCCTGCAGTTTCATTTCTTCATAATTTGATCGGCCGCAAACAGGGCGGTTTTAATGCACTGACCGGCCGCGAAGCCGAATTCGGGACGGTTGCCGCCCAGGATGGAGCCGGCCACGAAGAGGTTCTCCAGGGGCTTGCCGTCCTTGAGGGCGTGAAGGTTTTCATCGGCCTTTACGCCGAAGTGCATATAGGGCTGGTCCTCCTTGAAGGTCGGGTTGTACCACTGGTTGCGGTCCTCCTTGTATTCCACATCCAGGCCGAAGACGGGCTCCAGCACCTGGAAGGGATTGGAGATGAGACCCTTGGAGAAGTATCCGCCGGTAGAGAGGATAAAGTTGGCGGCTTCTATATAATGGTTGTCCAGGTTGCGGGTGGCCACGGAGTGCACCACTCCTTCGTGGGTATGGGCGCGGACCACTTCGTCACCCATCAGGTAGGTGCCGCCCAGCAGCTGGTAACGCTGCTTGAGGAGGATGAGCGTGCGGATGCCGGGGACCGACGGAGGCAGGGTGCCCGCAAACACCACGTGGGCGGGAATGCCCTGGCGGATACGGCCAGGCACCGAGGTATCCTGCAGGCCGAAGACCTGCGGCAGCACCACGGCGTCCTCGTCCTTGAGCAGCACGCGTACCTCCTGCACCACTTTCTCCCAGACGCGGTCCATCACACGGGCAATCTGCACGGAGCGCATCTCACTGGGACTTTGCTGAAGGGTTTCCAGTTCCGGCAGGCTCAGGAAACGCAGTCGGCAGGTCATCCCCTGCTTCTCCAGGCCATCGGCCAGGAAAGAAGTGAAAAAGTCGTGGTAACCGGAGAAATTCACGATGAGCACCTTGCGGGCGAACTTGGGCGTGGGGAAGATGTCCACGTCCTCCAGCGCCAGGGCCGATTCCTTGAACGTGCCCAGCGGCAGCAGCCGCACGCCGGGGCTGTAGTGCAGGCGCACGCCGGCCTCGGCAAAGAGTTCCACGATGCGCTGGGAAGGCTCCTTGATGCTCTCGAAGGAACCGGAGAAGAAATGCAGGGCGTTCTGCCCGGTGCTGATGATGGCGGTCTTCTGCCCCGCTTTCTGCAGGGTGATGCCGGCCAGCATACCGGTGAGGCCGCCGCCGATGATTACGGTATCGAATCTCATAGGCCCAACACTAGTTTATAGACCCACTGTGTATATTCCGCTTCGCGGAGGGTGTCTCCCCAGCCGATGGGGAAATTGCCCTTCCAGCGCTCCTGGAGGAAGTCTTCCAGGTCGGCCCGCTCACGTTCCACGCAACCGTGGGCCTTGACCAGCAGACCGGCGGCGCGGCAGGCGCAGAACTCGCCCTGGCAGGTACCCATTCCCACGCGGGTGCGCCGGCGCAGGTCCGTAAGGGTGGAAACTTCCAGGCGGTCGATGGCAGCCTTGATTTCGCCCACCGACACTTCCTCGCACTCGCAGATGAGGGCGTCGTCCCGTTTGTTGCCGGTGCGGATGCGCGCGGCGCGGGTTCCCATACGGGCGGCGGCGGCCTTCTGCGCCGTGGTGGGACTTTCCCAAATCTTCTGGGCTACAGCCTCGTAGGATTGTTCCTCGGAGCCCGGGAGGGGGATATCGGCCGTCTGGCAGGCCTTCTCCACGCCCAGTTTGCGACACACGGCATCGGTGGCGATTTCCGCCATCAGGCGGTAGGTCATGAGCTTGCCGCCGGTGATGGTGATGAAGCCCTTGAGGCCGTCGCGGGTCTCGTGGTCCAGGCACACGATGCCGCGGGAGATGTTGCGGCCCGTGGGGTCGTCGTCGGCGCTCACCAGCGGGCGCACGCCGGCATAGGCCCGCAGGATACGGGTGGAAGACAGGGAGGGGGCCAGCTTGGCGCCCTCGGTGATCAGGAGGGTCACTTCGTCGGGGGTAACCGCCACGGTGTCGCACTCCTCGAAGGGAATGCGGGTGGAGGTGGTGCCGATGATGCAAACGGTATCGCCGGGCACCAGGATATCGGCGTTGGAGGGCTTGCGGCAGCGGTTGATGACCAGATTGTTCACGCGGTGCGCGAAGATGAGGAGGGCACCCTTGGCGGGGAACATCCCCACCTTCACACCGGCCATTTCGGCAATGTGCTGCCCCCAGATGCCGCAGGCGTTCACGGTGACGGGGGCGTAGTAATCGACCTCCTCGCCGGTCTGGCGGTTACGGGTGTGTACGCCCTTGATGGTGTTACCTTCCTTGATGAAGCCCGTCACTTCCGTATGCAGGCGCACCTGGCCGCCGTGCATCTTGGCGTCCAGCATATTGGCGGCGCACAGGCGGAAGGGGTCCACGCTGCCGTCGGGCACTTTCACGGCGCCAATCAGGTCCGGATTCACAGACGGCTCCATGCGCCGGGCCAGGTCCGGGTCTATGATTTCGGCCGATATCCCCGCGTTGCGGCACGCATCCACAAAGGTTTGCTGGTAGGCCAGGTCGTCCTCCGGCAGGGTGATGAACAGGCCGTCGGTTTCGTCGATACAGTGGGAGGCGATGCGGCGCAGGATCATATTCTCCCGGATACACTCCTGGGCGCTCTCGGGGTCGTTCACCGCATAGCGTGCGCCGGAGTGCAGCAGGCCGTGGTTGCGGCCCGTGGCGCCGGTGGCAATGTCCGAGCGCTCGATGAGCAGGGTCCTGAGGCCGCGCATGGCGCAGTCCCGCTGCGTTCCGGCCCCCGTAATGCCTCCGCCGATGATAATGACGTCAAATTCGTTTGCGTTCATGCTGCTTATTTATCAGTCTTCATGGATGCGTAAACCATATAGGCGATAATGCCCAGGAAGGGCACTATGGCCACGGCCTCGCCGTACGAAGCGGCCCAGTCGGAGAGATACAGGTCCACATTGGCGAACTTGAGGATGGCGCTCACAACGCCCATGAGGGCGCCGCCGGCAATGAAGCCGGAAGCGATGAGGGTGCCTTTCTCCATACGGGCCGTGTTCACAGCAGCGTCCTTGGAGCGGGTGCTCACATACCAGGAAACGGCGCCGCCCACCAGCAGGGGCAGGTTCAGGTCAATGGGAATGAACATACCCAGAGCGAAAGGCAGGGCGGGAACCTTGCAGAAGTTCAGAATCAGGGCAATGGCTGCGCCGATTCCGTACAGCAGCCAGGGTGCGCCGCCGCCGCTGAACATGGGCTGGATGACGGCCGCCATGGCATTGGCCTGCGGGGCCACAAGGGCGTTGTCTCCTACAAAGCCATAGGTCTTGTTCAGCACCAGCATCACGCCGCATACAGTGACGGCGCTCACCGCCACGCCCAGGAATTTCCAGCCTTCCTGCACCTTGGGCGTAGAGCCAATCCAGTAACCTATCTTGAGGTCTGTAATAAACGAACCTGCAACGGAAAGAGCCGTGCACACCACACCGCCGATGATGAGCGCCGCAGCCATGCCGGTGTTTCCTTTCAGACCCACGGCCACCAGGATGAGGGAAGCGATGATGAGGGTCATCAGCGTCATGCCGCTAACCGGGTTGGAACCCACGATAGCGATGGCGTTGGCCGCTACAGTGGTGAACAGGAAGGAAATCACTGCCACAATCACCAGACCCACCAGGGCCTGCCAGACGTTCTCCACCACCCCGCCAAGGGCGAAGAAGGCGAAGATGCACAGCAGGGCTATCACCACCCCGAAAACGACAGTCTTCATGGGCAGGTCTTCCTCCGTGCGGATGGCCTTTTCATCCAGCGTGCCGGGCTTGCGTTTGAACTCCTTCACCGCCAAACCCGCGGCGCTCTTGATGACGCCGAAGCTTTTCACGATGCCGATGATGCCGGCCGTGGCGATACCGCCGATGCCGATGTGACGCGCATAGGTCTTGAAAATCTCCTCCGGTGCCATCTGGCCCACGGTGGTGGAAATGCCCGTTCCCATCAGGTCCAGGACATCGCCGCCCCAGATGAGGTTCATCAGCGGAATGATGATGAGCCATACCAGCAGGGAGCCGCAGCAGATGATGAAGGAGTATTTGAGGCCGATGATATAGCCCAGGCCCAGCACGGCCGCGCCGGTGTTCATCTTCAGGACCACCTTGGCTTTATCGGCCACAGCGGCGCCCCAACCCATGACGGTGGTGGAAATGGTCTCGGCCCAGGTGCCGAAGGTGGCCACGCAAAAGTCGTACAGACCGCCGATGAGGCCCGCGGTGATGAGGGTCTTGGCGCTGGAGCCGCCGCTCTCGCCGCTGATGAGCACCTGCGTGGTGGCCGTAGCCTCCGGGAAGGGGTATTTCCCGTGCATTTCTTTCACGAAATACTTGCGGAAGGGAATGAGGAACAGGATGCCCAGCACGCCTCCCAGCAGGGAGCTGCAGACCATCTTCCAGAATTCCACCTCCACGCCCAGGATGTAGATGGCGGGCAGGGTGAAGATGGCTCCGGCCACCACGGCGCCGGAGCAGCCGCCGATGGACTGGATAATCACGTTCTGGGGCAGGCCCTGCTTGAGGCCCAGGGCGCCGGTGAGCCCCACCGCGATGATGGCGATGGGGATGGCCGCTTCAAACACCTGGCCCACCTTGAGGCCCAGGTATGCCGCCGCGGCGCTGAACAGGATAACCATAAGGATACCGATACTCACCGAATACGGCGTGGCCTCGGCATATTTCTGCTGGGGATTCAGGATGGGCTTGTATTCCTCGCCCGGTTTCAGTTCCCGGTGTGCGTTCTCCGGAAGGGAGACGGTTTTCTTTTCTTCCATACTACTAGTATTTGCACAAATATAGCCATTTTTTTGTACATTTGTTTTTGCAAAACAATGTACTGATATGGAAAAGCTGTTAAATAGATTTTTAAGGTACGTGTCGGTGGACACGCAGAGTAACGAAGAGTCCGAAACCCAGCCGTCGGCCGCCAAGGAGTGGGACCTGCTCAAGATGCTGAAGGACGAACTCCAGGCCCTGGGCGTGGACGTGACGCTGGACGAGTTCGGGTATGTGATGGCCTCCATCCCGTCCAACCTGGACAAGGACGTGCCTGCCGTGGGTTTCATCGCCCACGTGGATACCGCCCCGGACGCTTCCGGAGCCAACATCAGGCCGCAGATTGTTGAAAACTACGACGGCGGGGAGATTGCCCTGAAGGGCGTGCCCGGCCTGGCGCTCAAGCCCTCGGAGTTCCCCGAGATGCTGCATTACGTGGGCCAGACCCTCATCACCACCGACGGCACCACCCTGCTGGGCGCCGACGACAAGGCCGGCGTGGCCGAAATCATGAACGCCGTGCAGTACGTGGTGGAGCACCCGGAGTTCAAGCACGGAAAAATATGCATCGGCTTCACGCCCGACGAAGAAATCGGCCGCGGCGTGGTCAAGTTCGACGTCCCCCGTTTCGGGGCCGATTTCGGCTATACCATGGACGGCGGCGAGGTAGGCGAGCTGGAGTTCGAGAATTTCAACGCCGCATCGGCCAAAATCCACATCCAGGGAAGCAACGTGCACCCCGGCTATGCCAAGGGGAAGATGCGCAACGCCATCCATATCGGCCAGGAACTCAACGCCCTGCTCCCCGCCGGCGAACGTCCGGAATACACGGAAGGCTACGAGGGCTTCTTCCACCTCATCTCCTTCAAGGGAACCGTAGAGGAGGCCGATTTCGCCTACATCATCCGGGACCACGACCGGGAGAAGTTCGAGGAACGCAAACGGCAGATGGCCGCCGCAGCCGACGCCATCAATGCCAAATACGGCCCCGGCACCGCCACGGCCGTCATCAAGGACCAGTACTACAACATGCGGGAACAGGTAGAGCCGCACTACTTTATTATTGAAAAGGCCGTGAAGGCTATGGAGATGGCCGGCGTCAAGGCCAAGATCCAGCCCATCCGCGGCGGCACCGACGGCGCCAACCTCTCTTTCCGCGGCCTCCCCTGCCCCAACATCTTCGCCGGCGGCCTAAACTTCCACGGCAAAATGGAATTCGTCCCGCTGGAAAGCATGGAAAAAGCCTCACAGGTTATCCTGAACCTGATTTCGCTGTTTGCGGAATAGGCTCTTGGCTGGCCCCTCTGGGTAGCAGAATCTTGTAATCAATTGATTACTATCGTTTTAGATATTTTTCTTTATCCCTCCGGGGGTCAAGAAAATTTCTTAAGCGCCTAGTAATCAGCGCTTTACGCAATGAGCGCCTGTGTTACAGGCTATACTGGCCGATGAAGTCGGTCACCAGATTGAAAACGGGGGCGTAGCTGTCGAAGACGGCGTGCTGCCAGTTGTCGTAGATGGTGTGGTAGTAGGGAAAGGCGTCGCCGTTCTCGTTTTCCAGGAAGATGCAGGGCACGCCGCGGGTGGCGAAGGGATAGTGGTCGCTGTTGGCCGCCAGTTCGCCCCGGTGGAGGGCCTGGAAGTAGCCTTTACGGGCATTGATCTGTTCAAAGAGCGGGAAGGCGCGCATGCCCTTCTCGCTCACTTCGCAGTACTGGACGGGGTTGTTGTCGCCAATCATGTCGATGTTGAACAGGTATTTGATACGGGAAAGCGGGAACAGGGGATACTTGGCAAAGAATTCCGAGCCCCGCAGGTTGGCGTCCTCGCCGGAGAAGGAGAGGAAATACATGTCGTAGGCCGGCCGATGCTTGGCGTAGTACGCAGCCAGGGTGACGATGGCGGCCGTGCCCGAAGCGTTGTCGTTGGCCCCGGCGTAATAGACCTTCTTTCCCAGGTTGCCCAGATGGTCATAGTGGGCGGTGAACACGTAACAGCTGTCGTGGCGCTCGCCCTGAACCTTGGCGATGACGTTGAAGAGAGGATAGTCCTTGAGGAACTCGTTGTCCACATCCACGCGGACCGTTTTGACATCCTTGATGGCTTCCGGTGTTACCCAGATGATGGGTTTATCGGCCACACGGTGGCCATAGGCCTTGTAAAACTTGATGGGAGAGGTCCAGGTCTGGAGTAGGCCCGCATTGGTGCACTCCCCTTTTTTCTGCAGGCGGCCGAAAGCTTCGCCGTGCCTGTAGGCAAACCAGAAATCACAGCACACCAGGGCGTTGGCATACTCCGGTTTGGCCAGGTCCTCGAACATCTTGGCGGCGTCGAAGTTCAGGGTATCCACGTGGTACACCGGGAATTCCCCGTGCGCGCCGGGAGAGTATTCGCGCATGGAGAAATCCACGCCGGCCTTGAGGCGGCGGCCATCGGCCCACATTTCCATCCTGCCCGGGAAGGTGTTGATATCGATGGTGAAGGGCTGGAGGGTTACTTCATCGGCCCCGGCCTTGCGGTACTCCGCCTCCAGGAACTTGCCGGCCTTGTTGGCCCCGCCGCGCGCATAGCCGCGTCCCTGATACTTGGCAGAACTGAGTTCTTTCACCACGCGCTTGTAATGCCCCAAGTCCTGTGCGCTCATCTGCACGCAGGAAAGGGCCAGAAGAAGAATCAATACTCGTTGCATATCAGGTACAAAAATAAACAAAAATGAATAACTTCCTGTCTTTGACACTTTGATTTTGTCAGGCCGTGGATAGATCAAGGCCACAGACCGCTGTATGGGCGATTTGTGGTCTTTTTGTTTTTTTCGACTTTGTAATGTAGTAGAGGATGGAAGAAGAGGTTACAAACCTTACTGTTCTGTTCCGTTCCACAGTGGAGTGGAACAAGAGAACAGAGGGCCGCGTTATTCACCGCTATACTTCCCGGCAAAGAGGATGGCTCCAGTGCTGTTTTCGGTGATGAGGTAAAGGAAGGGATAATCGGCGTGGAAAACGATGTGTTCTCCGGGGCCGGCAGAGGTGGCATATATTCCGGCCGAAGATACCACGGCGGCCTCCGTGCCTTCTTCATCCACTTTGATAACAGCGTCTTGCTTAACGAAACTCAGGCATAAGGCGGCATCTGACATAGCTTTGAAATCTGCAGCGATGGCACTGAAAGCAGAAGGCATACCCATTTCGGAAAGGATGTCGTTAAGCTTTTTGGAATACTTGGTTTCGAACTTCGGTAGCCAGAGATCGACATCGCAGGTAACCATCATCTGAAGGAATTCATTCCAGTCAGCGGTTTTCAGTGCCATTGTGACATCGGCAAGAGTTTTCCCGGTTTGGGGAAGGATGACCATCATGTTGAAGGCCCCGTTCCCATAAGGCAAGCGCACTACACGGAAATCATCATTGTCCTGGTATAAGAAGTCTTTGTTGTTCTTCATCATCGGGACCTTCTTGGTGACCCCGCCCTCTACAGTGAAGGTTTCGCTCACAGTATTACTCTTGGGGAATTTCTCCTTCCACTCACTCTTGAAATACATGGCGTTGAGAAGATATGCAAGCATATCCGTACTCACTTTATCCAGAACCTTGGGAATCATCCCATTCGTCTGTTTGTTGCACCAGCCATTGATGGTTTTGAGTGAACCGGCGCCGTCGGAGAAATCCAGATTGGCGACCTCGGCCTGATAGTATTTCCCTACGGTGCTCTTGTAACTGTCTTTCAAGTCAAACCATTTGTTGACGAAAATGGCATTGGCGATAGAAAGTTTGGTCTTCTTATCAAGCGAAGGGAGCTGTTCCAGCATGGAAAGGCAATATTCATTTACAGCTTTCACTTCTCCTGAACCATAGCCCAGCACCTTGCAGATTTCATCTGCGGTCCCGTTCTGCGCGCCATCCAGAATCATTCCCAGCAGGAACTGCATGCTGAGCGGGGAAATAATGAAATCTCCCTCTTCGGCGGTGTTTATACGGTCGATAAAATCGAAGGCGAAGGTGTTTCCCTGACGGGCAAACTCGGCCGATTTGGTGGTCAAGTTGAGCTTCTTGTAGGGGTTGTTCTTTGGATCGTCCCCATTTAATTTCTCACATGACAGGCTTATTGTAAGCAGTGCGGCTATAGCAGCCAGTAGTTCAAATTGTTTCATAGTATCGAAGTGTTTATTTTCCAATGGTTATACGAAGTCCCGATGACACCGAAAACATCAGAGGATTCTTCGTCCGATAAGACTCCAGTATCTGGTTCTTAGGCGTAAAAGTCCAACTTAATTCCGGCTCAATATAAACTCCAAGTTTCTCTGTAATCTTAAACTGTATTCCCCCCGCACCAAGCAGCGACGCACTGAATCCGTCTTTTGCAACCCGATCTCCGGCAAGCGTAGCTCCCAGGCAATAGTTCCCTTCAAGCCCTCCACCCAAATACACATCCAGCCATCTGCCCGAAGCAAATGTCCAATCCAGACGCACAGGAATACCAATGTAGTGCGCATTCTGAATCTTTTCTCCAGACACCGAATAGGTAAACGAAGACTTATACCACGAATAATCGATCCCTGTCGTGACGGAAAACCTTTCGCTTAGGGGGAACCTGGCCGACAACCCCACTTTAAGGGGGAAATAGTGAACTGCTTTTACTATCTGATCGTCTTTCTGCGGATTATCGAGCGTCATAGGAACAGTTGCCCCCGTATTGTCGGAATAAGACGTGGGTGCATTGCCCATTTTTGTTCTCGCTCCAAGAAGAGGTGTGATAACCGCCGCCAGGAGGCCGCCTCCGGCAATCATTCCTGCAGCGGGACCAACTTTCATTCTCACCGGCCCGGCTATGGCACTTTCAGGGATGAAAGGCGAAGTAGTGGTGACGATGGGACTATCAGGCATCTCTTCTTCCATACTCTCCGGTACGTTTTCCTCTGCCGCTTCCACGTTTTCCTCCTCATTCATCAGATGCGGCTTGCCGGCAGAAGGCCGTAGCAGCTTTGGCGTAACTGCCAGGGCAATGAGCGGCGGAGCCTGTTCCCGTTCGCCAACCTGGACCGTATCTGTCACAACGGCAACAGGGGCCGATGGCTGCTGGATAATCTGGATATCTCCCTCCGGCACGGAAGGCTTATGGAGGAGCAAAACAGCAGCGAGACCGGCCGCAACAGCGGGAACGACAGCCCAAACCAGCGGGAACCGCTTCTGAGTTGGGGCAGCCGTAGCTGCTTCCCGGCGGGCGCAGAACTCGGCAAAGACGCTTTCAGGAAGTGCGCCTTCCGGCTCTTCCATCTTGTCCTTGACTATGTCTTCCCACTTTCTCATCGGTCTTGTTCCTTGAGATATTGTTGAATCATTTCTTTCAGTTCTTTCCTTGCTTTGGCCAGCGTGCTGGTGGATC
>JAEEGF012141322.1_pt1 | contig 18017 bp, 16 predicted proteins | sample 9134171 | NCBI WGS metagenome assembly JAEEGF01 (sample SAMN16246542, study PRJNA631951) | gut metagenome | biome: gut microbiome; feature: rumen; material: AP-attached | host: Bos | place: Iran: Karaj | collected 2018-10 | reverse complement strand
CGACAGGGCGATCAGGATTTTTCACTTGGGGAATGAAAGAGCTATGATCATCTGCAGCGGAGGCCAGGGATCAAATGAAAAGATCTCGGAAGCGGAGGCGATCTCTAGATATCTCAGACAGAACGGGATAGATGAGGAACACATCCTCCTGGAAGATAGGTCTGTTTCGACAAAAGAGAATCTGCTCTTCTCTTATGATCTCATCAGACACAGAGGCAAGGGCAGCAAGATCGCCCTTGTCAGCAGCAACTATCACATCTTCCGTTGTGTACTGCTCGCACATCAGCTCGATATCCCTTGTGTCGGCATCGGTGCCAGGACGGCTTTCTACTACTGGCCGAGTGCGGTGATCAGGGAATTCGTGGCTGTCTATTCTGACAGGAAGCGCCTGTTCTGGACGCTGCTTGCCTATCTGTTTGTCATCAGTCCTTTCATTTTCGTTTTAGCCGGAAGACCTTGATCTTCCTTTTTTGTTGCCTTGTCGATGTTGCTTCTAAAGTGATATCCTAAAATTAGCTGATATTACCGCATGATGCATTTATCAAAAAACATCACATGCGGTTGGAAAGGGATAATCATATGGCTAAAAGAATTGAAGGTTCGACTCCCAGAGAAGATGGTTTTCGCTGGCCTGGTGAGTTTGAGCCGCAGAGCCAGATCTGGATGATCTGGCCGGAGAGACCGGATGTCTGGAGAGACGGGGGCAAACCGGCTCAGAAACAGTATGCAGATATCGCTGTCACCATCTCGAAGTTCACGCCGGTGACGATGCTGGTGAGTGCTGAACAGTACGCACACGCAAGAAATGTTCTGCCCAGCGAGATCAGGGTCATCGAAATGTCCAACAACGATGCGTGGTTCCGTGATACCGGACCGACTTTCATCAAGAATGATGCGACCGGTGAGATCAGAGCCTGCGACTGGGGTTTCAATGCCTATGGCGGTTTCTATGATGGTCTGTACTTCCCATGGGACAAAGATGAGGCTCTGGCTCAGAAGGTCTGCGAGATCGAAAGGATCGACACTTACAATTGTCACGATTTCATCCTGGAGGGCGGTTCCATCCATACAGATGGCGAAGGAACGATGCTGACGACGGAGATGTGTCTGCTTTCACCGGGCAGGAATCCAGATCTGAGCAGAGAAGATATCGAGAAGAAGTTCTACGACTATCTTTCTATCGACAAGACGATCTGGATCAAGGATGGCATCGATCCTGAGGAGACGACGGGTCATGTCGATGATGTCGCCTGTTTTGCAAGACCGGGCGAGGTCATCTGCATCTGGACCGATGATCCGGATAACTCCTTCTATCAGCAGTGCCATGATGCATATCAGACTCTTTCAGAGGCAACAGATGCCAAGGGACGCAAACTCAAGGTCCACAAGCTGACGATGCCTAAGAAGGATGTGACGATCGGCAAGGATTTCACGATCGATTATGTTGAGGGTTCGCTGCCTCGTGAAGAGGGAGACATCTGTATCGCTTCCTATCTGAATTTCCTGATCACCAATGACGGCATCATCTGCCCGCAGTATGGCGATGAATACGATGCTCTGGCGATCAAGCAGCTCCAGGAGATCTTCCCGGATAAGACGGTCGTCGGCTGTCCGAGCTGGGAAGTCGTCTATGGCGGCGGCAATATCCACTGCATCACGCAGCAGCAACCTAAGTAACAAAGAAAGGTCACACTATGAACAACAATAAAGTTTCACTTACCAAGACAGTTCTGTTCACCGTATGTTCTATCCTGGTCCTGGACTCCTTTGTCGCTCCGACGATCATTGGCGTCTCTTCGATCTCGATCTGGATCATTTCGGCGATCTTCTTCTTCCTTCCTTACGGACTGATGTCCGCTGAACTGGGTTCGACATATCCGGATGACGGCGGTATCGTCTCCTGGGTCCAGAGAGCTTTCGGTGAATTCTGGGGCGTCATGGAAGGCTGGATGTACTGGATCAACGTCGCTTTCTGGATGCCGGCAGTCTTTACGGCTTTCTCGGGCTGGCTGGTCCTGGCGATCTGGCCGGAAATGCCTGTCTTTTTACAGGCGGGCATCGCCATCGCGATGTGCTGGGTCATCGTCTATATCGGTGTCAAGGGCATCGACCTCTCTGTTGAAGTCGCTTCGATCATGGCTTATCTGAAGATGGGCATCCTGGTCCTGCTGGGTCTTTTGGGTGTCATATACGGCATCAAAAACGGTTTTGCCAATGACTTCTCTTTCAGCAACTGGATCCCTTCTTTTGCGGATATCATCAACCCTGAGGATGGCGGTTATTTCGCGGTCATCGTCTACAACCTTCTGGGTTTTGAGCTGATCGGTTCCATCGGTTCTCAGATCGAGGATGCCAAGCACACCGTTCCAAAGATGACGATCATTGCCGGTATCGCGATCGTCGCGATCTACTGCTTCGGTTCCTTCGGTGTTCTGGCGGCTATCCCGGCGGACGCGATCGACGAGGTCGATGGTTTCGTCTTTGCACTGCAGGAGCTTTGCACGGTGTTCGGTCCTGCCGGCAACATCGTCTTCTATGTCGTCATATTCGCTTCGATCCTGACTCTGGTCGCCAACATGATCACATGGACCTTGGGTGGCAACGAATCTTTCATGGCTGCTGATCTTGACAAGCGTTCCAAATTCCTCGGACACAGACATCCGAAGTATGGCACTGCCGATAATCTCTACTATGTCATGGGCGTCATCTCAAGTCTGCTGCTCGTTCTCAACTATACACTTTCTGGCAATGCCAACGACGTTTTCTGGACGATCTTCGCGTTCTCTTCGATCGTTTTCATGCTCTGCTACCTGCTGATGTTCCCGGCAGCTCTGAAACTGAAGCTCACAGACGATACGCCTAGAGTCTATGCTGTCCCGGGTGGAAAGGCCGGCATGACGATCATCGTCATCTTATGCACACTGTCGGTCGCTTTGGCCACTTATTCACTGCTGGATCTTGATCCGAGCGGTTTCGGATTCTGGATGCAGTGGATCGGTCTGGCTTTGACTTTCGGTGTCGGTGTCTATCTGTATTTTGCGGGAAAGAAAAGGAGCTAATCAATGAAAAAAGATTTTATTACCGTCAATGACTTTACGAAAGAAGAACTGATGGAGATCATCGAGATCTCGCGTGCCATAAAGAGATCCATTCAGGAAGGCTACTATCCTCCTTTGATGAAGGATATGACTCTGGCCATGATATTCCAGCAGTCTTCCACCAGGACCCGCTGTTCTTTTGAAACGGCGATGACACAGATGGGCGGCCATGCCCAGTATCTGGGCCCGGGCATGATACAGCTCGGTGGCCATGAGACGATCGAGGATACCGGCAGAGTGCTGAGCGGTCTGGTCGACATCATCATGGCAAGAGTCATCGAGCATAAGACGGTCACCGATCTTGCCAATGCGACGACTGTTCCGGTCATCAATGCGATGTCCGATTATACCCATCCGACTCAGGCGATCGCCGATGTCATCACGATGATGGAACACTTGCCGGCCGGAAAGCGTTTCGAAGACTGCAAGGTCGTCTTCTGCGGTGACTTCACGCAGGTCGCGGCATCCCTGGGCTTCATTTGCACGAAGCTTGGTGCGCACTTCGTCTTCTATGGACCGCTGAACAATCCAAAGACCCAGCCATTCACTGAGAAACACAGAAAGATCTTTGAAGAAAACTGCAAGGTCTCCGGCGGTACCTGGAAGGTGACAGAGGACGAGAAAGACGTATATGGCGCTGATTTCTTCTACACTGATGTCTGGTATGGACTCTATGAAGCTGAACTCAGCAAGGAAGAAAGGATCGAGATCTTCCAGAAGTATCAGGTCAACAGAGAACTGATGAACAAGGGCGCTTTGGGCTGCAAGTTCCTGCACTGCCTGCCTTGTACCAGAGGTGAGGATGTCACAGATGAAGTTGCGGATTCCGCATCATCACTGTGCTGGGAAGAAGCCTGGAATCGTCTGACGGCCATGAGAGGTCTTCTCGTCTACTTCACAAAGGATAGAAGAAAATACACTCAGGCACACAAGGCCGCCGCAAAAGAGGATCTTGATAAGACCTTGGAAAAATACGGTTACGATCTGTATTGATATGAATAGAAGATTAGTGATTGCCCTGGGCGGAAACGCCCTGGGCAATACACCTTTGGAGCAGCTGGAACTGGTCAAGAGGACCGCTTCGACGATCGTCGATCTGGCTGAAGAAGGATACGATGTCGTCATCGGACACGGCAACGGTCCCCAGGTCGGCATGGTCAACCTCGCTTTTGAGAATTCACATCAGATGAAGTCCGTAACACCTCTGATGCCGTTTCCGGAATGCGGAGCGATGACGCAGGGTTACATCGGATATCATCTTCAGCAGTCGATCGGACGCGAATTGAAGAGAAGAGGCCTGAAGAAGGATGTTGTGACGATCATCACACAGGTGGAAGTGGATGAGCATGACAAGTCTTTTGAACATCCGACCAAACCGATCGGCTCTTTCTACAGCAAGGAAGAGGCGGACAAGATCGCTGAAGAGACCGGCTATACCTTTGCCGAAGATGCCGGCAGGGGATACAGGAGGGTCGTTCCTTCGCCGCATCCCGTCAGCATCGTCGAACTTCCGGTGGTGGAAGAACTGGTCGCCCAGGGAACGATCGTCATCACGGTCGGAGGCGGTGGCATACCGGTGATCAAAGACAGCGATTATTATGAAGGTGTGGCTGCTGTCATCGACAAGGACAGAGCCAGCGCAAAACTGGCGCTGGATCTCAATGCGGATATGCTGGTGATACTGACGGCAGTGGAGAAAGTGTCGATCGATTTCAACACGCCAAAACAGAAAGACCTGGATGAGATGTCTTTGGCGGATGCATACAGGTATATCGAAGAAGGCCATTTCGCCAAGGGAAGCATGCTTCCGAAAGTTGAATCCTGCATCGATTACGTGGAGAACAGTTTGAATGGTGTGGCTCTGATCACTTCTCTGGAGAAGGCGAAAGAGGCTTTGCAGGGAAAGACAGGAACGGTCATTCACAAATAGGATATGAAATGAAAAACAGACAAGAGATCACAAAAAAATTCATCCAGCTGATGGAAGATCCTGCAAACAAGGCCCTGATGCAGAAAGCTCTGGATCAGGCGCGTGAACAGAATCCGGATCATTCAACGAATCCGGCCTTTGACCTGGAAGAATTCTATGATTATCTGGACTGGGCTTGCAGATGCATGCCTTGGGAAGTCCTGGAAGAGAGCCTCTTCCCGGATCTCTACACCCGCATCAAACAGTCGATCAACTATTTCTGGTTCGTTTTCGGTCAGTATCTCGATGAACTGAAAGACAAGGACTACTATCTGCCGACTCTGGAGTATCATGAGCCGATCGCAAGCTGGATCAGGGATTTTTCCATCGACTGGGGCAACTACCTTTCTTCTGAGGATTCCTGGAATGATGAGTATTTCAGAAAACAGTTTGAAGATGATTCTTTCGGGATGAATACCGGCTGGTATGGAAAAGAGAACATATGGCACAGCTACAACGAGTTCTTTTCCCGCAGACTGGTCGATCCTTCTTTGAGACCGATCGGAAAGGCGGAACTGATCTGTCCGGCAGATTCAGAACCGGAGGGCGTCTTCGCGATCAAAGAGGATGGTTATATCGCGGATGAAGGGGTCAAGATCAAATCGCATAAGTTCTATACCGTCGATGATCTGCTTCATAAGGAAGAGTACAGGGGCGTCTTCCATAACGGAACACTGACCCACACATTCCTGAATGTCCATGACTATCACCGTTACCATTTTCCGATCGATGGAAAGATCATCGATATGTATAAGATCGTAGGGTCCAATGCGGTCGGCGGTCATACAGCTTTCGATCCGGTCAGCAAGCGTTATTTCCTGACCTGTTCGGACTCTTCCTGGCAGGCTGTGGAGACCAGGGATTGCGCGATCCTGGAAACGGCATTCGGTCTTGTTGCCTGCCTGCCGATCGGCATGTCTCAGATCTGTTCGTGCAACTTTGAAGAGGATCTGAAGATAGGCGATGAGGTGAAAAAAGGCGATCCGATGGGTTATTTCCTTTTTGGCGGCAGCGATTTCGTGATGCTGTTTGAAGAGAAAGTCAGGTTCACGATGCTGGCAAAAACAGGAGAACACATCCTGATGGGCACGGATTACGCGCATTTGGAACTGAAACAGAGAAACATGTGTATGGACGGGCAGTAATAGCTGTCCGTTTTTTTTGATGATGATCATAGAGAAGGACTATCATGATCCGAGGGGATATAATAGATTGTAATTTGAAAATGATGCTCCGCTGAAGATGGAAGCGGGACAGACAGAAAGGAATCATTATGCAGGAACCTTTGATCTTTAAAGAAGCAGTATCAGAAAAAAGACTTTTGAATGTCGTCAAGGAAGTATCGAACTTTCATCGGATCCAGGCTTCTCCGATGTACCGGGAAGCAGCTCAGCATGTCCTGAAGATCTGCGAGAGATACGGTCTGGATGCGAAGATCCTCTCCTATGAGGCGGATCCGGATGTCTGGTATCTTCAGAACAAGATGTTCAAAGAATGGTCGATCAAAGAAGCTACGCTTGATCTTGTCGATCCTGAGATGCGTCTTGCCGATTTTTCAGCTGAAGCGATCTCTGTCATTCAGAAGAGTTACCCGATCGACAGAAGGAACGATCCTGTCGAACTGGTGATGCTGAAAAAGGGAGCAGTCGAGAAGGACTATGAGGATGCCGATTTCACAGACAAGTTCGTGTTCATCAGGGGCCAGATCAGGCAGTATGAATGGGTGTTCAGAAAAGGTGCTCTGGGTGTCGTCACGGATTTCATCATGGAGACGAAGAACAGAAAACGTTCCGATCTCTACGATTCTCTGACCTATACTTCTTTCTGGCATGCGCATACCAAGGGTGAGCCGGAATCAAGAGGTTTCGTCCTTTCTCCGAAAACCGGCGATATGCTGGAGGAACTCTGCCGCAGACAGTATGAGAAAGACGGCGGGAATCTCAAGGTTAGACCTTATATCGATTCTTCTTTCTGCAACGGTCACATCGAGATCGTTGAAGTGAAGATCCCGGGCAAGGATGACAAAAATGTCTATCTTTCTGCCCATCTGTGCCACCCGCGAAGCTCATGCAACGACAATGCCTCAGGTGTTTCGGCGACGATCGAGGCGATGAACGTCATCAACAGGCTCGTCCGGGAAGGAAAGATCGAACAGCCTGATCACACGATCGTTTTGACACTGATACCGGAGTTCACCGGAACATTTGCTTATCTGAGTGACCATAACGATTACAGCAAGGGCTTGGGAGCCATGAATCTGGACATGGTCGGCGGTAAGCAGACCCGTTTCTATGGTCCGATCACGCTGACCAGGACGCCTTATCAGACGCCTGCGCTGATCAATGAACTGTGCATGATCGCCATGGACAATGCTTCCAGGGAAGCTTTCTCGCTTTCCGATGACCCCGTTGCTTTGACCAATCACAGGGTGGAACCGCATTCCGGCGGCAGTGATCACACTGTCTATTGCGATCCGAGCATCAACATCCCGTGTTGCATGCTGGGGCAGTGGCCGGATCTCAACTATCACACAGCTACCGATACATTGGATGTCATCGATCCGGCTGTGCTGAAATTCTCCTGCCTGACCGCGGTCAACTTCGCTTATGGTCTGGCGACTTTGAAGAAAGAGGATCTTCCTTATCTGTTCAACAAGCAGGAGGAGGTCATCATCGAGGACAAGAAGCGTTTCACGATCGAGTATCTGAACGGCAAGATCGACAAGACGACTTTCGGTTCTCTGATGTACATGCTGAAGGACTACTATATGGCTTGTTGCGAGAAAACGGCCCGTCTGGTAGAGGGGTATAATGCGGCCAGAGAGAAGGATCATGTAGCGGATCTCTTTGACGAATGGATCAGATATTATGATCTGGCAGATGAATATCCGCTGGATGAGACGTTGAACAGAGTCTTCAAGCGCAACTTTGTCGGTCCGATCCACCGGATCAATGACTACAGCGCTTTGGGATACGGCGATGTCATCGCTGCATACATGAAAAAGATCGGGAATGATTTCTTTGCCATGATGCGCGTCCAGGATACGGTCACGAATCTGATCGATGGAAACAATACAGTTGGCCAGATCGTGCGCAGGGCATCCCTGGAAAAAAGGAACGATGTGAAGGAAGCGGTCCTTGCTCTGCTGCAACTATATGAAGATCTCGGGCTGATCTCTGAGGTATAGTTTATATTTATTCAGGCAGCATATGCTGCCTTTTCTGATAGACAGATATTGATATAATATGAAGTAAGGATCCGATCAGGAATGGTGGTCTTGTGAATGCGGCAATCGATATCAGCAATGTCACTTTAAAAACGGAACGTCTGGTCTTGCGTCCTTGGAAGCAGTCTGACCTGGATGATCTTTTCGAATACGCTTCAGTCGACGGTGTCGGTCAGATGGCGGGGTGGAAACCGCATGAAAACAGGGAAGAGTCCCGGATGATCCTTGACATGTTTATCGATGGGAAGAAGACTTTTGCACTGGAATACCAGGGCAAGGTGATCGGTTCTCTGGGAATAGAAAAGTATGACGAAGAAAGGTTTCCGGAATTTGCCGGAATGAAGGGCCGTGAGATCGGATATGTTCTGGCAAAAGAGCATTGGGGAAGAGGCCTGATGAGTGAGGCGGTCAGGGAAGTGATCCGTTTCCTCTTTGAGGATGTCGGTCTGGATCTCATCTTTTGCGGCCATTTTCTGAGGAATGTCAGATCGCAAAGAGTCCAGGAGAAGTGCGGTTTCAGGCATTATGCCTATGGTACGTACCAGACGCAGATGAAAACGACAGAGGATGATGAGATGAATATCCTCAGCAGGGATGAGTGGTCGAAGGCAGAATAAGATATGGAAAAGAATAAGAGATTGAAATACATATTTGTTCACGGCCTGTCCGGTTGGGGCTCTTATGATGAGATGTATGAGAGGATGCCTTACTGGGGAATGCGGAACGGTGATCTGATCAGGCAATTGAGGGAAGCGGGTCATGAGGCATATTGTGCATCCGTCTCGCCTCATGGTTCGGCATATGACAGGGCTTGTGAACTGTATGCTCAGCTTTTTGGCAAGGTCACTGATTATGGTGAGAGACACAGTGAAAGGAATGGTCACGAGCGTTTTGGCCCGGATTTCTCAGGAAGAGCTCTGATCCCTGCTTTGAGAGAGAATGAAAAGCTGGTCCTTCTGGGACACTCCTTCGGTGGCGCGACGATACGCGTTTTTGCCAACATCATGGAATACGGTGTCAAAGAAGAACAGGGTGAGACTTCCTCCGATTTCTTCAAAGGGGGACAAAAAGACAAGATCTTTGCTCTGGTGGCTCTGGCTGCACCGCATAACGGGACGACAGCTTATGACATGTATGAGGATCCCGATTTCGATCCGGAAAAGATCAAAGGGGATCTGATCGAAAACCTGGCGGCCTGGGCCATGTCCAGAGCGAATGAACCAAAGACTAAGACGAAATACGAGGACAGCGCCGCCTGCGACATGCATATCGACAATGCGATGGAACTGAATCGCAGGCTGCCTCTTTCCAAAGAGATCTACTATTTCTCACAGCCTTGTGAGATCACGGTGAGGAATGGTGACGGAACCTACAGGCCTATCAGAAACAAGACGGAGCTCATGTTCTCCCGGACTGCCAGAAGGATGGGTGCCTACAAGGGCAGGACCAGAGGCGGCTATATCATCGATGAGAGCTGGCGTCCTTCAGACGGACTTGTCAATACGGTGTCTGCTAAATATCCATTGAGCGATCCACATAAGGATTTTGATGTCATGAGGATCGAAAAAGGGATCTGGAACGTCTTTGAGATCTATAAAGGAGATCACATGTCTTTGCAGGGTGGCATGGTAAAAAAGAACGAAGTGTTCTCCTATTATAAGAGATTGTTGGCTATGATAGACTCTCTGGGAGGGAAATAAATGAAAAAAGGTCTGTTGAAAGAAGCACTGATCAAGTATTGCGCAGGGATCATCCTGGTCGCTCTCCTTCTCTTTCTGCCTGCCGGGACTCTCAAATGGAGGAATGGCTGGCTCTTCATGGCTCTGTTGTTCATCCCGATGTGTGTCGCCGGGATCCTCATGTATGTGAAGGCTCCCGATCTGCTGAGGAGCAGGCTGAATGCCAAAGAGAAACAGAGCGAGCAGAAAGATGTGATCAGTTACAGCGGCATCATGTTCGTGGCCGCTTTCGTGGTCGCCGGTCTGAATCACAGATACGGATGGATCACAATGCCGGATGTCTTTGTGGCCATCGGTGCTGTCGTCTTTTTACTGTCTTATGCCGGTTTTGGTGAAGTCTTAAGGGAGAATGCCTTTCTTTCCAGGACGATAGAAGTAAAAGAAGACCAGACGGTCGTCGATACAGGACTCTATGGCATCGTCAGGCATCCGATGTACACAGCTTCTGTTTTCCTTTTCCTCAGCATGCCTCTGATCCTGAATTCACTGATCTCTTTTTTGATCATGCTGGTATACATACCGCTGATCGTGAAGAGGATCAGGAATGAAGAAGAGGTCCTGGAAAAGGAACTGAAAGGGTATAGGGAGTACAAGGAGAAGATCCGTTACAGGCTGATCCCTTATATCTGGTGAAAGATGATAAAGGCGCATCGCGAGTCTGATGCGACTTTTTTGTTTCTGGAATATGAAGAAGTTTGAGAATACTGAGAGGAAAGGATTCTGGATCGGTTTCATCGATTTTTTCACGGCCGGTCTCTTTTTGTTGTGGCGCATGCCAGGAGGTCTGCAGGATGAGATCGAGGAGGTCATCGGCAAAAAGTATATGAAGTATGGCAAAGCATATCTGCTGGGGATACCCGATCTGTTCATCTACACCCTCGTCTGGATGGCAAGGGTCTCGGAAGATCTCAGATCCAGAGCTTTGGAACTGGGCATCGAAGGGAGGCTGACTTCTTTCAGGCACATGTTTCTGTGGAACACCATCGGGCTTTTCTTTTTCGGTCCAATGATCGCAACTCACAGATTTTTTGATACCTTGAACAAGGTCGAGATCGAGTTGAATAAGAGATGCTGACTTTTTTCTGATAAAATGTTTGAGATAGCAAGGAAAGAGAATATGAAACTGCTGATCATAAATCCCGGTTCGACTTCGACTAAAGTGAGCGTCTATGAAGATGAGAGAAAGCTTTTTGAGGAAAGCATCTTTCATGATGCGCCCGAACTGTTGAAATATCCGCATGTCAATGATCAGATGCCTTTCAGGAAACAGGTCATCCTGGATTTTCTGGACAGGAACGGTCTGGATCTTTCGAAGATCGATGTATTTGTGGGCAGAGGGGGCAGCGCCGTTCCGGTAAGGTCGGGTGTCATTGAGATCAATGAACTGCTCTATGGCGATACTCTGGCGGCAAAGGGAGGCAGCGAACATCCGGCTAAGCTGGGTGTGATGCTGGCATATGAACTGAGCAAGGCTTATGGCAGAAGGGCTTTCACGATGGATCCGACCAATGTCGATGAGCTCTGTGATGAGGCCAGACTGACCGGCATTCAGGGGGTCTATCGCAATGCGCAGGCCCATGTCCTGAATCAGAAGGCGGTCGCCAGAAAACACTGTGAACTGCATGGCCTGAATTACGAAGACTGTGACCTGATCGTCGCTCACATCGATGGCGGGATCACGGTCAATGCCCATCATAAGGGCAGGATGGTGGATGGCAATGTCGGTTCAGGCGGTGATGGGGCTTTCACTCCGACCAGGATCGGGTCCGTTCCTGTCCTGAGGCTTCTTGATTATATCGAGGAGCATGGCGTCAAAGAGGTCAGGGACATGTGTTCAAGGGCTGGCGGATTCGTCTCGTTTTTCGGCACTTCCGATTTCAGGAAGATCTATGATCTTGTCCTGAAAGGCGATGAGAAGGCAAGACTCGTTTATGATTCGATGATCTACCAGATCTGCAAACAGATCGGAGCCATGGCGGTCGTCCTGAAAGGAAATGCAGATGCCATCCTTCTGACTGGTGGACTGATGATCTATGAGGATATCTATATGAAGATCAAGGAGAACTGCGGCTGGATCGCAGATATTCATGTCTATCCCGGAGAACTGGAACAGGAGGCTCTGGCTTTGCAGACGCTGAAGGCACTGCAGGGAAAAGAGAAGATCGATATCTATGATGGGAAGCCCGTTTTTTCTGGTTTTGAATTCATCGATCATTCATAAGCATCGGAAAGATGCTTTTTTAAACAAATCTTAATATTTCGTATATTCATATTTAAAGAGGGTCATGATTACAATTGAGTTGAGGAAAACAGTATGGCAAAGATATTGATTTGTGACGACGAGAAGGATATCGTCAATGCGCTGAAGATCTATCTGTCGGATACGGACTACGAGATCCGGGAAGCATATAACGGCAAAGAGGCTATAGAGATCGTTGAGAAAGAAGAGATCGATCTGATCCTTTTGGATGTGATGATGCCGCAGATGGATGGCATCACGGCCATGGCGAAGATCAGGGAGGATCACAATATGCCTATCATCCTGCTGACGGCAAAAAGCGAGGATACGGACAAGATCCTGGGTCTCAATGTGGGAGCGGATGACTACATCACCAAGCCGTTCAATCCTCTTGAAGTCTCGGCGAGGATCAACTCCCAGCTCAGAAGGTATCTGAAACTTGGAAGCAATGTCAGCGGCAATGAAGTTTATGAGATCGGTGCCATACAGCTGGATGACAAATCAAAACAGGTCTTTGTCGATGGCGAGGAAGTGAGTTTGACACCGAAAGAATTCGAGATCCTGAAATTCCTGATGTCCAATCCTGACAAGGTGTTTTCACCAAAGGAACTCTATTCCCGGATCTGGAAAGAAGCGCCATACGGCAGTGACAATACGGTGGCCGTACACATCAGGCATCTGCGGGAAAAGATCGAGATCGATCCTTCAAATCCACGCTATGTAAAGGTGATCTTCGGCCAGGGTTATAAATTTGAAAAGGGGAAGACGAGATGAAAGGTTTCATGAAAACGACAGCAGGTAAAACGATCCTGTTTATCCTGTGTATCATATCGGCCACTATGATGGGCTTGTCATCTGTGGGGGCTCTTATCATGGCTGAAGAGGATCTGTATACCAGAACAAAAGAAGAGGTCTATTCTTCATATGTCAGAAGTGCGATGATACAGGATCTCTATCCGATCATTTACGCTGCAAACGATCCTGATAATAAATATGAGAGTCCGAGGCTGGCCTATGCCATCTATGATGAGTATGGAAACCTCTTTCTTTCTTCAGATGACTATCAGGAAAATACAGTCAATGAAGTTTTTGAGTTCAGAGCTCTGAAAGATGAAGAAGGCGATCTCACGGATATCTTTTTTAGCAGCCATTACAATGATCACAACAGTGCCGGCCAAACGGCATATAAAGTGAAAGCCTATCTCAAATCCGATGAAAGCATCACAGATCGATATGCGATGGCTGAAAAGGTCCTGGATGTCGCTTATCCGCTGAGGTATGGCATCTATGGCATCATCGCCACAAGTCTGATCGCGTTCATCGCAACTTTTGTTGCCCTGATGTGCGTCGGCGGCAGAAGGATCGAGGAAGGTCTTTATCCGGGCCCTTTGAACAATGTTCCTTTCGATGTCCTGCTTGGTGTTACGATCGCAGGAGCTGTGCTCTCTTTCTATGTGATCGATACGAACTTCAGAAGCGATATCCTGAGCATCGCTTCCGCACTCGTGATCTGCCTTTTCCTTATGATCGCTGTCCTTGGCTTATGCGTGTCTCTTGCTGTCAGAGTCAAGCAGAAAAATCTGATCAAAGGTTCCCTGACCTATAAGTTCTTCTGTTTTGCATGGGGGATCCTGAGTTGGTCATGGAAACAGATGAAAAAAGTCTTTCTTTGGATGCTTGCTTTCTTCAGGCAGATCCCGCTGGTCTGGAAGGTCGCTTTGCCGGCGTTTGGACTCAGTCTCCTGGAGATGATCCTCCTGTTTGAGGAACGGGACGCCTATACGTGGCTGTGGTTTCTAAGGACGATCGTATTGCTGCCTCTGGTCCTGTATATCTGCATGAACATGCTGCGCTTGCAAAAAGGCGGTCAGGCTTTGGCAAAAGGAGATCTATCTTATCACATCGATACGAAGGGGATGATCCTTGATCTGAAGGAACATGGAAATGATCTCAACGAGATCGCAAAAGGCATGTCGATCGCCGTGGAAGACAGACTGAAGAGCGAACGCATGAAGACGGAGCTGATCACGAATGTCTCTCACGATATCAAGACACCACTCACTTCGATCATCAACTATGCCGATCTCATCAGCAAGCAGAGATCGAACAATAAGAAGATCTCGGAATATTCAGAAGTCCTTTTGAGGCAATCTGAAAAGCTCAAGAGATTGCTGGAAGATCTGGTGGAGGCTTCCAAGGCTTCCAGCGGCAATCTGGAAGTGAATCTGGCACCGTTCGATGCTTCGATCTTCATTGAACAGTCAGCCGGAGAATATCAGGAAAAGCTGGAGGCTGCCGGCCTGAAACTGGTCAGTGAGAAACCGGAGGAAGCAGTCATGATCATGGCGGATGGCAGAAGGATGTACAGGATCTTCGACAATCTCATGAACAATATCTGCAAATATGCGCAGAGCCAGACGCGTGTCTACCTGACGCTTCATAAAACGGATGAACAGGCCGTATTCGAGTTCAAGAACACTTCCCGGGATGCCCTGAACATCTCTCCGGATGAGCTGATGGAGCGTTTTACGAGAGGTGATTCTTCCAGAAACAGCGACGGAAATGGCTTAGGTCTTTCGATCGCGAAGAGCCTGACTGAACTGCAGAACGGAACGATGGACCTTAAGATCGATGGTGATCTGTTTAAGGTGACTCTGACGTTTCCACTGATATAATGGAATCATGATCTATCACATCACGAAAAAAGAGGTCTGGGAAAAAGAGAAGGGACACGATCAGTTCGGCCAGGATGAGCTTGACAGATATGGTCTCATCCATTCTTCGACTCTGGAAGGCGTTTTGAAGATCATTGGAAGATACGCGGATGATGCAGCTTCCTATCTTGTCCTGTATATCGATGAGGAAGCGATCAAAGATCGGATCCGTTACGAAGAGAAGGATCCCGATCATCTCTTTCCTCACTTCTGTGAGCGGATCGATATGCGGCACATCAAGACCGTCAGACCCCTGAAAGATTATCTTGACTGTATACGAAAATAGACGGTTTTGAGCCGTCTTTTTTCATATATGGAAACAAAAACGTCTGAGAGAACTATGAAAAAAAGAAAAAGATGAGATAATAAGTGTGTCACAAGCAGGTTTTCCTGAATATTGACTTTTTATTGAACTGTGAGGGGAGTAACAAAATGTCTGAACTGAAAGCTGAAGAAAAAAAGACAAAGAAAAAAACAGTAAAAACAACGAAGACCGCAAGTGCTGAGAAGCCTGAAAAAAAGACGGTCAAGAAAGTTGTGAAAAAGGCCAAAGCTGAGACTGAAAAGATCGAAGAAAAGGTTGCTGAAGTGATGGTCGCGGCTGACGGTAAACTTGCCGAAGAGCTTGAAGCGACAAAGAAGAAGGCAACAAAGACGACAAAGGCCAAGACGACGGCAAAGAAGAAAGAAGCCGTTGAGGAAGCTGAAGTCAGGGTCGAAGAAGCAGTCCAGGAGATCGTTGAAGATCTTGGTCCGCGCAGAAGTGTTGCGTTCATCGGCTCTGAGTGCTATCCGTTCGTCAAGACGGGCGGTCTGGCAGATGTCATGTACGCTTTGCCAAAAGAGCTGGTCAAACAGAATTGTGATGTCAAGGTCATCCTTCCGCGTTATAAATGCATTCCTTGGAAGTACCAGGAGCAGATGGTATACCGCGGTGAATTCTATATGGATCTTTTTGCCGATGGCAAACAGTTTTATGTAGGTATCATGGAGTATGAGTGGGATGGTGTCGTTTATGACTTCATCGATAATGAGGAGCTCTTCACCAGCGGCAATCCTTATACCAACATGGTAGATGATATTCCTAAGTTCTGTTATTTCTCAAAGGCTGCCTTATGCGCGTTGCTTTACCTGGATTGGATACCGGATGTCATTCATTGCCATGACTGGCAGGCTGCTCTGGTCCCGATCTATCTGCGTACACTGTTCGAGAATACAAAACTGGCTTCATCCAAGACGATGCTGACAGTCCACAACCTTCGTTTCCAGGGCATCTACGGTCTGGATGCGATCCGTTACTGGTCCGGTCTGCCTGATTATGTCTTCAACAAGGATGTCCTGAAGCAGAACTGGAACGATGCCAACATGCTCAAGGGTGGTCTGGCATACTGCGATATGATCTCTACCGTTTCCAATACTTATGCCGGTGAGATCCAGTCTGAATTCTATGGCGAAGGTCTGGATGCGCATCTGCGTTATCATTCCGGTAAGCTCAGAGGTATCGTCAACGGTATCGACTGCGATATCTGGAATCCGGAGACAGACGAGAGGATCTTCAAGAACTATGTCGTTGAGGATGCGATCGAAAACAAGAAGGCAAACAAGATCGAACTGCAGAAGGAACTCGGCCTCAATGTCGATGAGAACAAGTTCGTCATCGGCCTCATCTCAAGACTGACCAACCAGAAGGGCCTGGATCTGGTCAATTCCATCGTTCCGCAGATCATCGATGGCAATACACAGCTCGTCGTATTAGGAACAGGTGATCCGGGTTATGAGGATTCCTTCCGTTACTATGAGAATGCGTACAAGGGCGAAGTCTGTTCATGCATCCAGTATGACGAGGACAGAGCGCACAGGATCTATGCAAGTGCAGATGCCTTGCTGGTGCCGTCTCTGTTTGAACCGTGCGGACTGACACAGCTGATCGCGATGCGTTATGGTACAGCCCCGATCGTCAGAGAGACGGGCGGCCTCAAGGATACCGTCGAACCATACAACATGTATGAAGACAACGGCAATGGCTTCACATTTGACCGCTATGATGCAGGTCTGCTGCTGGATGCGATCAACAGAGCCAAGACTTTATACTTTGAACATCGCGAGAACTATGATGCGATGGTCAAACGCGATATGCAGAAAGATGTTTCATGGAAACTCTCAGCTGCTCAGTATCGTGAACTGTATCTGCAGTTAAAACCGTAATAATGGTCTCAAGGCAGGGCGTGAAGCCCTGCCTTTTTTACACAGACTTTACAAATTGATGCCTGTGATAAGATATATTTAAATAGTAATGATATATTGTGTTGAGGATGACATTTCGATCAGAGAACTGATCATTTATACACTGAAACTGTCTGGTTTCGAGGCTTTAGGCATGGAAGACGGACACAGTCTTTTTGAAGAGCTCGAAAAGGAGATGCCTGAGCTGATCCTGCTGGATATCATGCTGCCGGGAGAAGATGGCTTGCAGATCCTGAAAAGGCTGAAAGAGGATGTGCGTTATAACGCGATACCCGTGATCATGGCGACTGCCAAGACCAGCGAATTCGATAAGGTGACCGGTCTGGATATGGGTGCTGATGACTATCTGTCAAAGCCGTTCGGCATGATGGAAATGGTCTCCAGAGTCAAGGCTGTCTTAAGAAGAGGCAGGCTCTCTGTCGACAATGAAGTGATCGGTTTTGATCGTGTTGAGATCCGCCGGCTCAAGAGGGAGGTCCTTGTTGATGGCCAGCAGATCGATCTGACGCTCAAGGAGTATGAGCTCCTGCTGACTTTGACGGAGAACAAGGAGATCGTCATGTCCAGGCAGCAGCTTCTGGAGAAGATCTGGGGAAGCGATTATCTCGGCGAGTCCAGGACGATCGATGTTCACATCGGGACGCTCAGGAACAAGCTTGGCCGTTATGGCAGGCACATCGTGACTGTCCATGGCGTCGGCTACTGTCTCAAGGAAGAGGCCGATGGCCAATAAGATATTCAAAAGCATCATTGCCGTCGCTTTGATCGTGCTCTTTGTCACGGTCCTT